>Ga0209536_100015764_pt1 | contig 10772 bp, 8 predicted proteins | sample DeeMarSeWOR28_12_FD_187461 | JGI IMG/M metagenome (GOLD analysis project Ga0209536, IMG submission 187461) | Marine sediment microbial communities from White Oak River estuary, North Carolina - WOR-2-8_12 (SPAdes) (version 2) | ecosystem: Environmental > Aquatic > Marine > Intertidal zone >...
AGCAGGGATTTTATAGTTCCCTCTTTTTTATCCAAGATTTCCCCTATCTCTTTTAGCTGCTTTTTCTCAAAGAACCTTAAGGTAATGACTTCTTGATACTTAACTGGAAGTTTAGCAATGGCTTCATTTAATGCAAGGAACTCGCCGTGTTTTTTGAGTTCCTCTTCGGCTCGGGCAATTTCAACATCAGGTGTTGGGCTATATTGGGGAACGGATTCCAAGAGCTGCTCTATTAATATCTTTCTACGACTATCTCCCTTGAAGCTGTTTGCAATCTCATTGGTTGCAATCCGATAAAGCCACGAAGAAAAAGGAACACCCTGCCAACGGAACTTTCCTATATTTTTAAGTGCTTTAAAAAATACTTCAGAGGTAACATCCTGGGCAACTTCAAAGTTTACTGTTCTTTTCAGAATATAACCAAAAATTTGGGGATAGTATTCGTCATAGAGTTCCCCAAATGCTTGAGGATCGTTCTTGGCTCTATTGACCAGCAGACTTTCCTGCTTCACGTCCGTCATTAATTCCCTCATTGGCTTGGTTCGAAGTAAGAACTCCTAGTTCTGCAAAATTTTTGCAACTTCTTTTTTGGGTTGCATTCCAATTTATATTATAACTCCACATCGCCCAAAAGGTTGCATTGAAAGGAACTTAACTTGGGCTTAAAGACCAACCTGCGTACTGTTCAAGGATTATTGGGACGTACAAACCTAAGTATTACAGAGAAATATTTAGTAGTATCTGATGGAAGGTAAGGCATTGCTTTAAATCAACTTCACAAACTAAACCATTTAGTTTTTACAAACATTGACACGCATATAGAGGAGGCTACCTATTGTTCCGGCTCTGTCCATTTTTTAGTATTGACAACACCAATAATATAGTTTATAATATAGTCAAAATAGACTAAACTATATAGACCATGTTATATTGTTTATCAGGAGGTATGGGAATGATAAAGCAATTGTTACTTCTAGGTGTCCTTATGAGCGGTAAAATGCATGGTTATCGGTTAAATGAATATGTTAAACATACAATGAACTTCTATAAAGTTCTTACAAAATCCACAGCCTACTATATCCTGGATCAACTAGAGAAAGATGGATATATTACTTATGAAACTGAACGAGAAGGAAAACGCCCGGAACGCCGTATTTATGAGATAACTTCGAAAGGTAAAAATCACTTTCTTGAGCTATTGCGGGAGTGTCTTGGAAATTACACGCCAACCTCATTTGGAGACGATATAGGAGCTGCTTTTATTGATCGTCTTCCTGCAGAAGACGTTCGTAGTCTGCTGGTAAACAAACGGCGAAAGATTCAGGATCAACTTGAAATATACAAGGGAGTTGGTAATCATAAAGGTAATTTGCAATATGTTATAAACCATAATATAGCCCATCTAAAAGCTGATATTTCTTGGGTTGATGAAATACTTAAGGATATAGGAAAGGAGAATCAATAATATGGTGGCAATACAAGGTGCGAACTTGGCGATTGAAGTAGATGGACTGGTAAAGGAATATCCTGGAAATGTAATAGCAGTGAATGGTATCGACCTTAATATTAAGTCTAATACTATCTATGCCCTACTCGGCCCAAATGGTGCTGGAAAAACAACAACGATCAATGTGCTCACTACTTTGATAGAACCAACTGCCGGCTCAATAAAAGTTTTAGGCTTAGATGTAATACGGCAAGCCAATAAGATCCGTAGGAATATAGGTGTTACATTTCAAGAGATGATTCTCGATGATGAACTTACTGGAAGGCAGGTTTTAGACTACCATGGGCGTCTCTATAAGCTGGGAGTAAGAGAACGCCAAAGGAAAGTAATCGAGCTCTTACAACTAGCAGAACTAGAGGAAGCGGCTGATCGAGTGGTGAAAACCTATTCTGGTGGGATGAAGCGACGCTTAGAACTTGTAAGAGGCTTAATGACAGAACCTCAAATACTCTTTTTGGATGAACCGACTACCGGTCTTGATCCACAAAACAGATCGAACATTTGGAAGTACATACGCAATCTTAAAGAAAATAGTAACTTAACGTTGCTTCTGACGACTCACTACATGGAAGAGGCTGAGGAATTGGCAGATTATGTTGGTATTATCGACTACGGGAAAATAGTAATTGAAGGAACTCCGAGGGAGCTTATAGATAAGATGGGAGCCGATACGATACAAATAGAGGGCAGTGGCAATAGTGACATGTTCATTCAGGAATTGAAGGGCCACTCTTTTATACAAGATATAGTCAATACTAATGGTTTAATACAAATAGGAACTGACTCAGGTAATAAAAGGTTGGTTGAAGTGGTATCAATAGCTGGCAACAGTGGTTTTACTATTGAGGACATCTCTATAGCTAAACCAAGTCTGGGAGATGTATTTTTAAAATATACCGGACGTAGGCTTCGGGATAAATAAAATAAGATTAGAAAGGAATCAATAACATGGGAGCAGCTATAACACTTTGGCGAAAACATATGATTAAGCTACTTTCGAAAAAAGAAGAGAGTATCGGAGTCCTTTTCCAGCCTATTCTTTGGGTCGTACTGTTTGGTACAGGTATGAAAAGTGTCATGAGTACCGGTATGGTTGGTAATGGCGATTTTTACATGACTTTCATGGTGCCTGGTATCATAGCGCTCGCTGCGATGAGTGGAGCCATAGATGGAGGCTTAACGTTACTTTTTGAGCGAGTTCAGGGAATTATAAAAGAGTATCTTGTAGCTCCTATCCCCCGTATCAGCATTCTTGCTGGTAATGCTATGAGTACCATTAATAAAAGCCTATTTCAATCTTTGGTAATTTTGATTATTGGGGTATTAATGGGAGCTAAATTTGTTGGCCTTGATCCTTTGGGTTGGCTCGGTGGTCTCATTCTCATTACTGGATATTCATTGGGATTTGCAGGGATAGGTCTTGCAGTAGCATCTAGAACTGATAGTCCTGGAGGTTATCACATGCTGATTTTCATGTTGACCCTTCCGTTACTATTCCTCAGTAATGCCTTATATCCGCTCGAATATTTACCGACTTGGATGCAGGTTGGTGCCAAAATAAATCCAGTTAGTTACGTTGTTGATGGGCTAAGACAAACTATCTTTGATAGCAATGCACTTCTAACAGGAGGCGAGCTACTGCCATTATGGTTATGCTTTTTAGTGGTCATTATTTTCGCCATTCTAAGCATGACTCTAGCTTATTATTCATTTAAGAAATCGATTAAATAGAATTCGAGGCCTTCAATTAAAGGGGAGCTTAATAACTCCCCTTTCTGATCTCTACTTGTTTTTACGGTGATATAGCCCAGTCAGAATCTGGAACTCATCAATCCTTGGAAGTTGGTGTAATTCTAATCAGCGGGGTTTAGGCTCTGCTCCTTTTATTTTTTATAATCGGTATAGTACGAACTGAATTTTACAAACATTGACACCCGTGTGGGTGAGATTGCCCATTTTATCAGTGGGATTGCTTGACGGTTCGAGCCAGTTTATGCCGGTAAATTAATCAAAAACTGTGTAAGACGCTGTCAATAACCCTATAAGGTTAGCTAAAAAATGTTTGTTGAAAAAGCTGGCCTTTTACTTGTAAAGTAGAATAGCCGACTGAAAGCGACCTTCTAGAACTTCCCAGTTAATATGTTTGATGAAGGCTTCAATGTAGTCAGCTCTTTTTAAACCATATTGGGCAATAAAGGCGTGCTCAAAAACATCCATAACTAGTATGGGTATACAGCCAGCAGGGTGACCAACTTCATGCTCATTAATCCATTGATTGAATAGACGATAGGTAATATTATCCTGGTAGAGGATAGTCCAGCCGATACCCCTCATGCTACCGGTGGCTTTAAAGTCCTGCTCCCAGGCTTCATAACTACCAAAATCCTCAGCTAGTTTTTTGCCCAGTTCCACGGCGGCAGTAGGCTTTCCTTTAACACCCAGGTTTTCAAAGTAATATTCATGCAAGCGCATCCCATTAAATTCAAATCCCATCCGGCGTTTTAGCTCGGCATACTCCGGGGTGGCCACCTTATTGTTTTTCAGCATCTCGGCTAAGTTTTCTATCAATTTATTGGTATTGGTTACATAACCCTGATATAAGGTGAAATGTGTTTGTAGTAGGTCATCACTCAAATCGGTAGCTCCAATTAAGGCACTATAGTCTTTGGCGTTGTAAAACATCTTTCTTATTACCCCCTTTATTCATTTATTTAATAAATAGCTCGAAAAATAGTAGAATAACCAATTAGGCTTTATTAAGTTTAATCGTTCCCCCCTCGATATTAACCACTATTTTATCACCTTCCTTAAATTTGCCTTCGAGTACTGCCACCGCCAATGGATCGAGTACCAGGCGCTGTATGGTACGTTTAAGGGGACGTGCTCCATAGGCTGGATCATACCCCTCTTTGGCCAGGAAATTTTTAGCTTCCCCACTAAGTGCAACGCCGATATGTCTTTCGCTTAGTCGTGTCTTCAAAGCATTAAACTGTAGATCAACTATCTTTTGAATATGTTCTTGACTTAGCTGGTGGAAGATAATAACCTCATCAACCCGGTTTAGGAACTCAGGTCGGAAGCGTTCCTTAAGCGCCTCCATGATCCTGCGTCTTATTTCCTCCTCTTGATCGGGGCCCAAATCCGAGATCCACTGACTCCCTAGATTACTTGTCATAATCAGAACCGTGTTTTTAAAATCGACGGTTCGGCCGTGTCCATCAGTTAAGCGGCCATCGTCAAGTATCTGCAATAGCACATTAAAAACATCAGGATGTGCCTTTTCTATTTCATCCAGTAAAACGACTGTATAGGGCTTGCGTCTGACTGCCTCGGTTAGCTGCCCGCCTTCCTCATACCCCACATATCCTGGTGGGGCGCCAACCAGCCTCGATACGGTGTGTTTTTCCATATACTCGGACATATCCAGACGCACCATCGATCGCTCATTATCAAATAGAAACTCCGCCAGCGCCCTAGCTAGTTCGGTCTTGCCAACCCCAGTAGGCCCCAGAAAAATAAAGCTTCCCAGTGGTCGGTTAGGATCCTGAAGTCCCGCCCGAGCCCGCCGGATGGCATTAGCAGTAGCCCCGATGGCATCATCCTGCCCCACTACCCTAAGGTGTAATCTTTCTTCCATATGCAATAGTTTCTGGATTTCACCTTCCAAGAGACGACTGACTGGTATGCCTACCCCACGACTGACAATCTCAGCGATGTCTTCTTCATCCACCTCTTCCTTGAGTAACTGCTGTTCCTTCTTTGCGGTCAGCTGTTTTTCGTTTTCTACCAGTTGCCGCTCCGTTTCCACTAGGGTGCCATATTTTAGCCGAGCAGCTTCTTCCAGGTTGCCCATTCGCTCGGCTCTTTCGATATCGTGGAGTATCTGTTCCCGCTTCTCTTTAAGTTGCTGTAATCCTTGTATACTGTTTTTCTCACTCTCCCACTGAGTGCGCAGTTTTTTACCCTCCTCACTTAAATCAGCCAATTCCTTTTCCATGTTTTTCAAACGCTCTTTTGAGGCGGCATCTTTCTCTTTCTTAAGGGCTTCACGTTCAATCTCAAGCTGTAAAATACGCCGTTCTACCTCATCAAGTTCGGCTGGTACACTGTCGATTTCAGTCCTTAGTCTGGCGGCAGCTTCATCAACCAGGTCGATGGCTTTGTCTGGTAAAAAGCGATCACTGATGTAGCGGTTGGAGAGTAGTGCAGCTGCTACCAAGGCAGCATCCTTTATCCTGACACCGTGATGTACCTCGTATCTCTCCCTGAGACCGCGCAATATCGATATGGTATCTTCAACGGTGGGTTCACTGACCATTACCGGTTGAAAGCGCCTCTCCAAAGCGGCATCCTTTTCGATGTGTTTACGGTATTCATTTAAGGTGGTAGCTCCGATGCAATGCAATTCACCCCTGGCCAGCATCGGTTTTAACATATTAGAGGCATCCATGGCACCCTCGGCAGCACCTGCGCCGACTACCGTATGCAGTTCATCAATAAATAGGATAACCTCACCCTGTGACGCTTGAATCTCCTTTAACACGGCTTTTAGCCTTTCTTCAAATTCACCCCGATATTTGGCACCGGCTACCAGAGCGCCTAGGTCAAGGGCAATGATGCGTTTGTTTTTAAGGCCCTCAGGAATATCACCGCGAACAATACGCTGGGCTAGACCTTCAGCGATCGCCGTTTTACCCACCCCTGGTTCGCCGATAAGCACGGGATTATTTTTGGTGCGGCGAGACAACACCTGTACCACCCGTCTTATCTCATCATCACGGCCGACTATCGGATCGAGCTTGCCCTGGCGGGCTATTTCGGTTAAGTCACGCCCGTATTTTTCTAACGCCTGGTATTTACCCTCTGGATTGGGGTCGGTTACCCGCTGCGAACCACGCACTGTAGTTAGTGATTGCAGAACCCGATCACGGGTAATGCCAGCTTCTTTTAAGACACCAGCGGCTGCTTCATTTGGTTGGTCTAAGATGGCTATTAACATATGCTCCGTACTCACATAATCATCTTTAAACTTAGCTGCTTCTTTCTCAGCAGCATTCAAGACTTTTTTTAGAGATTGCGATAGATATACCTCGGTCATTCCCTCAACCTTTGGTAGCTTGTCCAGTTCCTTTTTAATACCATCTTTGACTTTGTCAATGTCAACACCAAGCTTAAGTAATATTTGAGGCACCACACCATCGCTTTGTTCAACCAGAGCCAATAACAGGTGAAGGGTTTCAATTTGAGCTTGGCTCAATTCCTGGGCTCTTTTTTGGGCAGCGATTACCGCTTCCTGAGCCTTATCGGTGAATTTTTGAATATCCATACTCCTACCTCAACTATATTAGGTGTATTTGCAGTATTTACTTTTTTATCTGGCGATAAGTTTGGCTGTCAGTTGGCTTTTGGATTATTCATAAATCTATCACCCCATGACGTTAGATATTTAATCTTGCTTGACTAGACTTGTCAAGATAACGATTTCTTGGATAGGATTGCTTGATGGTTCGAGCTAAAACTGAGATATATACCTTTAACTATCAAAAGATAACAGTACCTATAATTCTATTCCGTTCAGTAAGTGACATAATGTTTGCGAATATTGACACTCATATGCGTGAGGCTACCCATTTTGTGAGTTGGACTGCTGGATGGATCGAGTATAACCATAACCCAGAAGCAAATGGTTTCTTGCTTTAGTAAAATCCATTGATCTATCTATTGGTTTTGGCTTCTACATATTATTTCCCGGGCTGCCACCACTCCAGAAGCTGATGATTGAACTAATCCCCGACTGATACCAGCCCCGTCACCAATAGCAAACATATTAATCATCTCTGTTTCAAGGCTTCGGCTCAGCTTTGGTCTTGAAGAGTAAAATTTCACTTCCACGCCATAGAGTAAAGTGTGCGCAGAAGCGACACCAGGTGCTAATTTATCCATGGCTTGTATCATTTCAATAATACCGACAAGGTGTCGATAGGGTAATGCAAAGCTCAAGTCACCCGGAGTGGCGCTTTCTAACGTCGGTCTGACTAATCCCCTATCAATGCGTGATTGTGTCGAGCGACGGCCCATCAACAGATCACCCAGGCGTTGTATCAATACACCGCCACTTAAGATATTCGCCAGTCTTGCCAGGTACATACCGTAGGCAATCGGTTCGTGGAAAGGTTCGGTAAAATGTGTACTGACAAGTAGGGCAAAGTTAGTGTTATTGGTCTTGTTGTCAGCATAGCTTTGACCGTTGACCGTTACTATTGGCTCTTCCCCATTTATAGTTTCATTGATAACCTCTCCACCAGGGCACATGCAAAATGTACGAATACGATCATCAAATTTTTTAGAGAGGTATTCCAATTTTACTTCATAAAGGGAATCAGTCAGGGTATCCATGACAGCAGCCGGTACTTCAACTCGAACGCCAACGTCAACTGGATTGTTGTAAAGAGTTAAATTCATCTTTTTAGCCTGCTTGGACAGCCAATTACTGCCCTCCCTGCCCGGTGCAAGGATCAAATAATCACAGCCAAACTCTTCCCCCTCTTCGGTTTCCACCCCCTGAACTTTGCCATTTTTGGTGATAATATTTGAAACCATTGATTCAAGTTTTATATCTACTCGACTAGTGAGAAATTCATGTATTGACTTGATAATTAAACGACACTGTTCCGTCCCAAGATGACGGATCGGCATCGGAATTAACCGCAGTTCAGCTAGAGACGCCTTGTTTTGGATTTTTTCAACTTCCTCATTAACCCCATAGAGAGCCTCAGGAGCACCGAATTTCAAATAAGTTTTATCAACATATTGGATTAGAGGTTCGATCTTTTGATCCCCGACAGAGTCTCTTAGTTGTCCTCCAACTAAAGGCGACAGCGTGAGTTTGCCATCACTATAGGCACCAGCGCCACCAAATCCACTGATGACATTGGAACGTTGCTGAATACCCTTACCCTTCTCGATGAGAAGAATTTTTAGATTCGGTTGCTCAGTCAGTTCAAGGGCGGCGAATAGTCCAGCTGGTCCACCACCAACAATGATAATATCGTATTTTTTCAACATATCATTCAAAGCCAATTCTATTACCACTGTTTCTAAGCGTCAAGATAATATTCATAAATGTTTTATATATAGATGATTATTAACTTTATAGGCAATCATATCAAACTATAGGCGGTGGGGCTACTTGGTGGGTCGAGTTAATAAAAACCGTTTGGAGGTTAGCTTTTTTATCGAGAAATTTAAATCAGATTCAATACTCACGAACATTGACACTCATGTATGTGGGGATTCAACTCACTAATTGTAAAGGGGCAAAGTTTAGGCTCTAGTGGTTCCAATCCAACTCTCGCTACCAATTATCAAATATATCATTTTCAAAGAGTAATGAGAAATTTGCCTTATAGACTATTGATTAAATAAAGAAGAATTTAAGAAATAAGTTATGTATGTTATCATCAACAGCAATATTTGTCACTCACAGATTGAAAAACCAATTGTAACGACAGAAATTATATACGCAATTCTAAAGTAGTTGTAACAACTGATTAAGTTATCCGTTAAACAAAGAGGAAGCATAATTGCAGGAAGCTAGAAATACCAAGCCAGCAGCGGACGTTGATCATTATATAGATGGAGCAATAAATGGTGATGCAGATTGCTTCGGCAAACTCTATGACCTCTATATTGAAAGGGTTTACAGGCATGTTTACTACAGAACAGGTAATGTTACTGATACCGAAGACCTGACTCAGCAAGTATTTACTAAAGCATGGAAGGCTATTAAAAAATATAAAAAAACGAGTAGCCCGTTTTTGGCTTGGCTTCTTAAGATTAGCCATAATCTGGTCATTGATTACTATAGACAAAAGAAGTATCAGTCAACTCTTGAATACGATACCTTTCCCAATAGTCGAGATACGAGCCCTGAGAATTCAGCCGAAAATCGCTTTGAGCAACAACAGTTAAGGAAAACCATATTAAAATTACCAAGTGACCAACAGCAGGTAATAATGATGAGCTTTATCGAGGGTTTTACCTATACCGAAATCGCTTCTGTTTTAAATAAACGAGAAGGTAATATCAGGGTCATATTACACCGAGCATTAAAAAAGATGCGAGAAATATTGGAAGCTGAGAGTTTGGAATAATGGCAAATATTGAAAATATTTTAGCCACTTGCATCACTGATATAAAAGCGGGTAGACATACCCCCGAAAGTTGTTTGGCTAGTTATCCATCAGTTCGAGAACAATTAGAACCACTACTTAATATTGCCCTCAGTATTAAAGAACCACCGGCGTTTAAACCGACGCGTCAATTTAAAATTAAGGCTAGAGTTCAACTGATGGAATATATCCAGGATAATAAGATAAAAGAGAAATCGAGGGACAGTCTTCTTCAGCGTAACATAAGAGAGTTATGGTCTGGAAGGTGGTTAAAAACGGCTACCATCACCGCTGCCATACTGCTTGTTCTTTCAACTATTACAACAACGACTACCTACGCTGCCAACAATAGTCTCCCTGGGGATATTCTCTACCCACTAAAAATAGCAATTGAAAATACCCGTAGCCGACTTACTTTCGACAATAAAATCAATACTGAACTCGAGCTAAGTTTTGCTTCAAGGCGCCTTCAGGAAATTGAGGCTTTAGTGAATAAAAATATTAACCACATATCCTTGGCTAATAATGGTTATGAACGTAATATTAATAATGCTGTTACAGAAGCAGAAAAGATAGAGGGAAAAGATGACCTCATAGATGAACTAGAAATTATATCGATGGCATTGTTAAGCCATGCAGATGATATAGACGAGATTATTAACGGTACCCATGCCGAGGAAAGAGAACTTCTCAGCCATACTCTGGAAATAGCTTTTAGTACTCAACAAAGAGCCTTAAGATCACTGGCAGAGTACGATCCATTAAAAGCTACGGTAATAAATATATTCAGCTTACAAAATAGGCTTGATAGAGCCATCCAGCTTGCCAATGCTGGTGAAATATTAGGCGCTGACCAGGCCCTTAGACAATTTCAAGAAATGCTTAGATTTGGTCGGGAGATAGCGGAAAAGGCTAAGAAATCTGGTATTGATATTGAAAACATTAATACCTCTAGTATTCTAGCTTTATCTAATCAAATTGGAATTATTGATACCTTGGAAGGGACGTTGCCTAACGACATAATCGCATCTACTAAAGATGCTTTAGGGGAATCCTTCGAGTACCACGGTAAAGACAGTGAAGGAACGCAAGCA
>Ga0209536_100015765_pt1 | contig 10772 bp, 18 predicted proteins | sample DeeMarSeWOR28_12_FD_187461 | JGI IMG/M metagenome (GOLD analysis project Ga0209536, IMG submission 187461) | Marine sediment microbial communities from White Oak River estuary, North Carolina - WOR-2-8_12 (SPAdes) (version 2) | ecosystem: Environmental > Aquatic > Marine > Intertidal zone >...
CTTCCTCAACTTCTACCTTCTCTGCTTCTTCTCGTAACTCTTCTTTTTTTTCATCTTCTTTTTCCTCTTTCTCTTTCGCCTCCTCAGGCATCTCTGTATCTTCCTGGACGACTTCTTCTTGGAGTTTGTCTTCCTGTTCTTCTTTCTTAGGCTCTTCTTTTAATTCTTCTTTTTTTTCCTCTTCAGCCACTCCTTTTCCTCCTTCGTTTGCCTTTTAAAAAGTGAGGCCACCTTTCCTCATGGCTTCAGCTAAGGCCTTTAAACGGCCATGATAGCGATAAACTCCTCTGTCAAAAATCACTCTTTCGATCTTCTTCGCTTTCAACCGCTTAACCAGCATCTCACCGAGCATCTGGCAGGCCTCCATGTTCTTGAAATTCTTGTTTTTCTCTTTAAACTCTTTTTCTAAGGTTGAGGCGGAAGCCAGGATTCGACCATCCTCGTCATTAATGACTTGAGTGTAAACATAGCGGTTGCTCTTAAACACATGAACCCTGGGCCTTTCAGAAGTTCCCTGAATCTTCTTTCGAATCCTCTTCCGTATGCGGTCCTTCGCTATTTTCTTTATTGTGACTTTATCTTTATACACCGGCAACCACCGCCTTACGTTCTTTCTTTATCAAACGCTCACCCACAAAGCGAATCCCTTTGAGCTTGTAGGGATCTGGTTTGCGAAAACTGCGGATCTCTTCTGAGATTTGACCTACCCGCTGCTTATCTATTCCTTTAACAGTAATCAAAGTCGGCTTTTCCAGAACAATCTCAATATCCTTTGGAATCTCATACAAGATGGGTTTGGAATATCCCAAGCTGAGCTCCAACTTACCTCTATCCAGCTTGGCTCGATATCCCACTCCGACTATCTCCAGCTGTTTGGAAAATCCGGTTGAAACACCAACAACCGCATTAAAGGCTAAACTCCTGCACAGGCCATGAGAGGACCGATGCTCTTTAGAATCATCCGATCGGGTGAGAGTCAATTGGTTATCCTTCATCTCCGCTTTAATCCCGGGAAGCAAAGGCGACGCTAGCTTTCCTTTGGGACCCTCGAATTCAAGTTCTCCTGGTGAGATGTTCACTTTCACTCCATCCGCCAAAACGATGGGCTGTTTTCCTACTCGAGACATCTTACATTTTCCTCTTTATCTGAGTTACCAAATATAACACAAAACTTCTCCTCCAACGCCAAGCTCCTCACATTTTTTCCCAGTGGCTATTCCAGTAGAGGTTGATAAGATCACGATTCCCAGTCCACCGAGGATTTTAGGGATGGAGTCAGCTTTACTGTATATCCGACACCCTGGCCGGCTGGCTCTTTTCAGCCCTGTTATTACGCACTTACGGTCATCGGTGTACTTGAGAGTGATACTTAAAACTCCCTGTTTTTTATCTCCAATCACTCTATAGTTTTTGATATATCCTTCATCCTTTAAGACTTTAGCGATCTCCACCTTCATGCGTGAAGAAGGGATACTAACGTCTTTCTTCCTGACTTTTGCAGCGTTTCTTATCCTCGTCAGCATATCGGCTATGGGATCGGTTAAACTCATAATTTTATCCTTTCCAAAATATTACCATGATGCTTTTATGATTCCTGGTATTTCGCCTTTCAACGCGAGCTCTCGAAAACACAATCGACACATGTCAAACTTTCTGTAATATCCTTTCGAACGACCGCATATCCGGCAGCGTCTTTTCCTTCTGATTGAATATTTTGGTTCTCTTAAGTATTTTGCCATTGATGATTTTCTACTCATTTTCTCTTCCTACACTTCTCCAAAAGGAATTCCAAGTTTTTTAAGAAGGGCTTGGCCTTCTTTATCGGTTTTCGCAGAGGTGACAATCGTTATATTCATACCTCGCTGTCTTTCGACCTTTGTATAATCGATCTCTGGGAAAACCAGCTGATCTCTCACACCCAAGGTGTAATTCCCACGCCCATCAAACGCGCGTGGAGAAACACCCCTGAAGTCCCTCACGCGGGGGAGGACGATATTGACCAGACGGTCAAAAAACTCGTACATCCTCTTACCTCGCAGAGTCACGTAGCAGGCAATGGCGTGCCCTTTACGGAGCTTGAATGACGAAATTGACTTTTTCGCTCTGCCGGTCGCAGCCCATTGGCCAGTGATGATGCTCAATTCTTCTTTGGCCGTATCTAAAAGTTTTATATTCTGGATGGCCTCCCCGACACCGATATTGATCACAACTCTTTCCAATCGGGGGACAGCCATTTTGTTCTTTATAGAAAACTCCTTCTGGAGTTCTGGAACAATCTCTTTTTTGTACTTCTCAAAAAGACGACTCATCCTTCTTTCCTCATTATTGTTTCTCTAAGTTAGTCTCACACTTACTGCACACTCTGATCTTGCTCCCGTCTTTCAACATCATTTTTTTTATTCTCACTCCTTGACCGCATTCAGAACAAAAAAGCATCAAGTTGGATACTTGGATGGGAGCTTCTCTTTCCATAATCCCTCCTTGAATGTTTTTGCTTCGATCAGGACGGATGAACTCCTTAACAAAATTCACTTTCTCCACAACAACTCTGTTTTTTTCCGGAATGACTTTTAAAACCTTGCCAGTCTTTCCTCTATCTCGCCCTTTTATCACGACAACGACATCATTCTTCTTTAAGCTGATTGTGTTCATCAGAGAACCTCCGGAGCCAGGGAAATAATTTTCATGAATTTTTTTTCTCTCAATTCTCTTCCAACCGGGCCAAAAACCCGGGTTCCGATCGGCTCTCCCTGACGGTCGATGATAACCGCCGCATTATCATCAAAGCGAATGTAAGAACCATCTCTGCGTCGAACTTCCTTCTTTGTCCGGACAATGACAGCCCGCACGACTTTTCCTTTGGCAATCTTGCTCTCAGGCTCGGCTTCTTTCACTGTAGCCGAAATAATGTCTCCGATGGAGGCGCTTTTTCCAACACCTCCTCCAAGAGGAGTAATGCATAGGATTCTCCGGGCACCGGAATTATCAGCCACTCTGAGCATAGTTTCTGTTTGGATCATTCTTTCTTTTCCTCAGTCTCTTTTTCTGTTTCGCTGGGGGACAATCCAACAATCTCCTGAACACGCCATCTTTTTCTCTTGCTTATGGGTCTCGTTTGAATGATCTTAACGGTGTCTCCAACTTTGCACTTTTCATACTCATCATGAACAAGAAATCTTTTCTTTCTTTTTATGATCTTTTTGTATAAATAATGTCTGACCGGACGCTCAACAAGAACAGCTACTGTCTTCTTCGTGTGGCTACTGACGACAACGCCAACTTTTGTGGTTTTTCTTACCTGGTTCTTTTCCATTCTCTATTTCTTCCCTTCACTCTTTTCTCTCAATATGGTTTTTATCCTGGCAATATCCCTTTTGAGATTTTTGAGTTTCATTGCGTTTTCCAGCTGGCCTAATGTATGTTGGAACGTCAATTTAAAAAGCTGGTCTTTGACTTCCTCTTCCTTGTTTTTCAATTCCTCTTCTGATAAATCTCTAAATTCTCTTGCTTTCATCTCAATTCCCTGCCTTCTCTTGAAACAAATCTCGTTCTCAACGGGAGTTTGTGGGCAGCCAGACGCATAGCTTCTCGGGCTGTGTTCTCAGACACGCCTTCTATTTCATAGAGTATTTTTCCTGGCTTAATCACATCAACCCAAAATTCAGGATCTCCTTTGCCTTTTCCCATCCTCACTTCCGTAGGCTTTTTTGTGACAGGTTTCCAGGGGAAAGATCTAATCCAGAGCTTTCCTTTCCTTTTGACGTGGCGAGTGATGGCGATCCGGCCGGCTTCAATCTGGCGTGCAGTCAACCAGTGCGGCTCTAAAGCCTGAAGACCAAATTCCCCAAACTCAAGAGAAGATCCTCTCTGGGGGATCCCCCTCATCCTTCCTCTCTGGTTTTTTCTGTATTTGACTTTTTTGGGCATCAACATGACTAAATCTCCTCCACCTCAGCTGTTTGAGAAGTCATCTTTGGCTTATCCACATCTATCCTGTAGATCCAGACCTTGATTCCAATCTGTCCATACGTCGTGAAAGCTTCTGTAAAACCATAGTCAATATCCGCTCTCAACGTTTGAAGAGGCAGTTGACCCTTTAGATACCATTCGGACCGAGCGATCTCCACTCCCCCTAATCTTCCCGAACACATCACTTTGATTCCTTTCGCTCCCATCCTCAGGGCCATATCCACAGCTCTTCTCATTGCCCGACGATAGGCGATCCTCTTTTCCAGCTGAATAGCTATTCCTTCACCCACCAATAGGGCATTGAGCTCGGGTTTATCGATTTCTCTGATATCGATGTACACATCCTTCTTCACTATTTCCTGGAGGAGGGCCTTCAGGTTTTCGATTTCCTTCCCGCCTCGCCCTATGACTATGCCTGGCCGAGCTGTATGAATGATGACTCGGACTTTGGGGCCCACTCGTTCGACGTCAGTTTCAGCGATTCCCGCGTGATAATACCGTTCCTTGACGAGTTTTTTCATTTCAAGATCCTCATGAACGAACCGACAGTACTCCTGCCCTTTTGAAAACCAACGGGAACTCCATTGTTTATTAAATCCTAACCGGAATCCATGAGGATGTGTTTTCTGTCCCACTTTTTATCTCCCTTTTCTCTCTTCAAGAGAAATATGAACATGGCTTGTCCTTTTTAAAATCCGAGCCGCCCTTCCCATTGGAGCTGCTTTCCACCTCTTCATCAAGGGGCCTTGATTAACGAATATCTTGGATATATACAAATTATCCACATCGATATCCGGAGTCTTCTGTTGAGCATTCGCAATGGCAGAGCGAAGAACTTTCTCAACTATAGCGCTGGCCTTCTTCTTCTTTGAAAAACGAAGAATGGTCAATGCTTCTCCAACATATCTATCCCGTATCAAATCAGTCACAAGCTGGCATTTTTGAGAACTAATCTTCACATATTTGCCCGCGGCTCGTGAAACGATAGTTTCTTCCTTCATTTTACTTTTTCATCCTGATCGTTCTTGCTGTCTTCGATGTATGACCTTTAAATGTCCTGGTGGGGGAGAATTCTCCCAATTTATGCCCAACCATGTTTTCGCTTATAAAAACCGGAATGAATTTTCTTCCGTTATGGACCGCAATCGTTAGACCGACCATTTCAGGAGTAATCGTAGACCGCCTCGCCCACGTCTTGATGACTTTTCTTTTCTGCCCCTTGGATTCTAAAGCAGCAATCTTTTTCATGAGTTTCTCATCCAAATAAGGACCCTTTTTTAAAGATCTACTCATGATTACTTACTCCTTCTTCTAACGATAAAGGATTGCGTTCTCTTGTTTCTTCTAGTTCTGTATCCCTTGGTGGGTTTTCCAGTGGGACTCACAGGATTTCGACCGCCTTTCGCCTTGCCTTCTCCTCCTCCATGAGGATGATCAATGGGATTCATAGCTGTTCCCCTCACGTGAGGCCGTCTCCCTTTCCACCGGATTCGCCCAGCTTTCCCTATGGAAATATTCGAATAATCCATGTTGCCAATTTGACCGATCGTTGCGCGGCAATCCAAATGAATTTTCCTTATCTCAGAGGAAGGCATGCGGATCTGGGCATAATCTCCCTCTTTAGCCAGAATTTGAGCTCCTGTTCCAGCTGACCTGACTAGTTGTCCGCCCTTGTTCTTCCTTAATTCGATATTATGAATGATAGTTCCAAGGGGGATACGCCTCAAAGGCATGGCATTACCAGGCAAAATGTCAACCTGGCTATCAGAAGAGACAATATTCTGGCCAACTTTTAAACTCAAAGGAGCTAAAATATACCGTTTCTCACCATCTTTATATTTTATGAGAGATATAAAAGCGGATCGATTCGGATCGTACTCGATAGTTTCCACGACCCCTGGAATTTCAAGTTTATCCCTTTTAAAGTCAATGATACGGTACTGACGCTTGTGTCCTCCTCCGCGAAAACGTATGGAAATTTGCCCGCGAGAGTTGCGTCCCCCCGATTTGGGAAGAAACTGGAGGAGAGGCTTATGGGGACGGTCTGTCGTCAACTCTTCGAAAGAGAGTCCTGTTTTCTGCCGCATGCTCGATGTTCTCGGTTTGTATGTTTTTATTCCCATTTTAGACAGCCTCGAAATACTCGATCATTTTTTCGCCTTCTTTGAGTTTGACGTACGCTTTCTTCCAGTCTTTCTTTTTTCCCACGGTTCGGCCCACTCTTCTCGGCTTTCCTCTTTTATTCATGATCCTGACGCTTCCCACCTTCACTTTAAAGAGCTGCTCAACCGCTTTTTTTATTTCACTCTTGTTCGCCCTTGGATCAACTTCAAAGCAGACTTCACGGTTCATTTCCTTGAGCATAGTGCTCTTCTCGGTGATGACGGGCTTTAAAATAATCTTATAGGGGTCCATCATTACTTCAATTTCTCCATTAACGATTCAAAGGCCTTCTGAGTAAAAACAAGCCACTTGTGATTCAGAACATCATAAACATTGACTGAATTGGTATCCACAGCTTTAATTTTCGGGATATTCCTCAAAGAAAGAAATAAATTTTTATTTTGGTGGTCATCCACAATCAATGCAGAGTCCAATTTTAACGCCTCTAATAGTTTGGCTCCATCCTTAGTTTTTGGTTCCTTGAGTTCCAGAGTCTTCAGGATGAGCAGCTGCTTTTCGGCCAATTTCATGGATAATACTGACTTTAACGCATTTCTTTTTGCTTTTTTCGGTAAACTGTAATAATAACTTCTTGGTTTCGGACCAAAAGTCACTCCACCCTTCCTCCATATAGGAGAACGGATACTTCCTGCCCGGGCCCTTCCTGTCCCTTTCTGCCTCCATGGTTTCCGGCCTCCACCCCTGACTTCAGCCCTGGTCTTGGTGGAGGCTGTCCCTTGTCTTTGGTTTGCGCGGAAACTGACGACAGCCTCATACAAAAGATGCTCCTTGACGGGATAGGAAAAGACTTCTTTGGGGGCATTCGTCTCGCTAACTCTCTTCCCGCTTTGGTCTATAACTTGAATCTTGTTCATATCTTACTCTTTCTTTTTTTCCTTTGCAGGCTGAGGTGGAGTGGGCTCAGAGTCAGGGGGCTTGGATGGCTCATCCTTTGGCTGCTCTGGCTCTGATCGATCGGCTTCAGGCTCGACCTGGTCGGACTCAAGCGGCTCAACTTTTTCCTGCTCCGGCTCAAGTTTCTCTGGTTTCGATTCTTCAGGCTTGCTTTTCTCTGTCTTTTCTTCCACAGGCTTTCCCTCTTCAGGCTTCTCAGACTTTGCCTCTTCGGGTGCAGGCTGTTCAGCCTCTTTGCTTTCTGGCTCAGGTTTTTCGGCCTTGGGAGGTTCAGCCTCGGGAGACTCAGGCTTGAGCGGCTCTGGTTTCGTGCGCTCAGGCTTTGGTTCTTCAGGACGGAAATCTGCCTTTTTGATCATTAGATAAACTCCGCTGGCTCCGGGAACGGCTCCTTTAATCATCAGGAGATTATTGTCTCTATCCGCCTCGATTACAGTTAAGTTCTTTACCGTGACTCGCTCATTTCCCATTTGACCAGGGAGCTTTTTCCCTTTTTCCACACGAGATGGAAATGCAGAAGCACCTATAGAGCCTGGTGCTCTGTGAAACATGGAGCCATGACTCTTTTTTCCTCCATGAAAGCCCCAGCGTTTTATGACTCCTGCGAAACCTTTTCCTTTACTCGTCCCTATTACACAAACTCTATCTCCAACTTGAAAAATATCTACGAAAAACTGATCTCCCTCTTTAACTTCTTCCTGTTCTCTGAATCGAAACTCTCTCAGGACTTTTGCAGGAGGAATCCCAGACTTTGAGTAATGACCGATAAGAGGTTTTGACGGTCTTTTATTTCCCATCTCTTCAACAAAACCCAATTGGAGAGCCGAATAGCCGTCTTTTTCTTTCGTCTTTTTCTGGATGACAGTGCATGGCCCCGCTTTGATCACAGTGACAGGAATCACATTTCCAGTCTCGTCAAAAGTCTGAGTCATCCCAATCTTTCTACCTATCAGCCCTTCGACCATACTTACTCTCCTCCCGTTCCAAAGGCTTGAATTTCGACATCGATACCTGCAGGCAAATCCAGCTTCTGGAGCTCCTCAATGGTCTCGTTGTTGTAATCGCTGATGTCAATCAACCTCTTGTGGATTCTCATCTCAAAGTGCTCTCTGGATTTTTTATCCACATGTGGAGAACGAAGAACACAAAATCTGTGAATTCGAGTTGGCAAGGGTGTCGGTCCAGAAACATGAGCTCCTGTTCTTTTTGCCTTAATGACAATGTCTTTTACAGACTGGTCCAACAGCCGGTGATCAAATGATTGGAGCCTTATTCTAATTTTTTCCATTTTTTGTATTCCTCGTTCTCTTAATAAATATTTCCTCTCAATACCGAATCTGAGCTCTCTATTCTTACCTTATTTCCTCACCCTTATTATTCTTTCACTCCAGGACATCCGTGACTGTGCCGGCTCCGACTGTCCGTCCACCTTCTCTGATCGCAAACGTCAATCCCTTCTCCATCGCCACATCCGTGATCAACTCTATCTCCAAATTCACATTGTCCCCAGGCATCACCATCTCCATCCCACTCGGTAACTTCACATTCCCAGTCACGTCCGTCGTCCGAAAATAAAACTGCGGCCTGTACCCCGTGAAAAACGGCGTGTGCCGCCCTCCTTCCTCCTTCTTCAACGCGTATATCGAAGCCTTAAACTTGTGATGCGGCGTGATCGACCCGGGCTTCGCCAACACCATCCCCCGCTCAACCTCATCCTTGTCCGTCCCTCTCAACAATACCCCAATATTATCTCCAGCCTGCCCATCATCCAACGTCTTGCGAAACATCTCAACTCCCGTCACAACCCGCTTCTTCGTCTCCCCAAACCCCACTATCTCTATCTCCTCTCCTACCTTCACCTTCCCTCTCTCCACTCGACCAGTCACAACCGTCCCTCGCCCAGATATCGTAAATATATCCTCCATCGGCATCAAAAACGGCTGGTCCACCAACCTCACAGGCTCCGGAATGTAACTGTCCACCGCTTCCATCAAATCCAGAATCGGCTTGTTCACCTCCGCCTCCGGATCACCATCCGACTCCATCGACTTCAACGCACTCCCTCGGATTATCGGTATCTTGTCCCCAGGAAACTCATACTTCGTCAACAACTCCCTCACCTCTAACTCCACTAAATCCAATATCTCCTCATCATCCACTAAATCCACCTTGTTCATAAATACCACTATCGCAGGCACATTCACCTGACGCGCCAATAATATGTGCTCCCGCGTCTGCGGCATCGGCCCATCATCAGCCGCCACCACCAGTATCGAACCATCCATCTGCGCCGCACCCGTAATCATGTTCTTGATGTAATCCGCATGACCAGGACAGTCAATGTGCGCATAATGCCGATTGTCCGTCTCATACTCAATGTGCGCTATCTGTATCGTTAACCCCCTCTCCTTCTCCTCAGGCGCATTGTCTATCTTGTCAAACTCAATATAGTCAACCTTCCCCCCCAACTTCTTGCTCAATACCTTCGTTATCGCCGACGTCAACGTCGTCTTCCCATGATCCACATGCCCTATCGTCCCTATGTTCAAATGCGGCTTCGTCCGCTCAAACTTTGCCTTCGCCATTTTCCCTTACCTCCTATCCTTTGAGTTAATGACTCCAAATATCATCCAAGCCCACGACCAGATTTGAACTGGTGACCCCGTCCTTACCAAGGACGTGCTCTACCGACTGAGCTACGTGGGCACGACATAGCGCAGACAGCGGGAAACGGGACTCGAACCCGCGACCAACGGCTTGGAAGGCCGACGCTCTACCAACTGAGCTATTCCCGCATAATCACAAATGGGCAGGGAAGGATTCGAACCTCCGAAGCGTTTCCGCAGCGGGTTTACAGCCCGCCCCATTTGGCCACTTTGGTACCTGCCCAGAGCCTATGCTCTCTATCCATGAGTTATTGGGACGACTGCTTTCCCTCTCTATTAAGCTGACTTCCTCATGCTTTTTTAAACGGACTGTCTGCCCAATAACTTCGTCGCTCGAATTAAAAGCCAGCGAGAGGATTCGAACCCCCGACCCGCTGATTACAAATCAGCTGCTCTACCAACTGAGCTACGCTGGCGCAATCTTCCATCTGCAGGCTTTCAATTTTTTACTTAAAAGGGAGTAAATGACGAAGAGAAAGGCCTCTTGTTTATGAAGTTTTTGTTTCCTCTCTCTAACCTGCGTACGCTACTGTCTCTAGTTTTGGAGAAAAATATACAAAACTACATTCAGAATTCTAAACCAGCTGAAACCTTTTGTCAAGAAATGATTTTTTAAATGGCAAGAAACACACGGCTGAAGAAAGGTTTCCTTTGGAAAGAATCATAATTCTTTCTTTTTTTTTGGCCCGGTCGCCTCTCTCAAAGTCCTGGCTCTGTTCAAACTGTCCCTTAACTCATTGAAAAAAGCATTCACGAACACCATGTATTTCGCCTGCTGGATCACAGTCAAATTTTCTTCCAGGTACTTTTCCATTTCTGTATCTTTGTTCTTGAGGGCATCTCTTAACTGTTTTAGAGCCTGGATCTTGGCCTTGAGTACTTCCGGGTCAGGATCTTCCGCGCTTAAAGCCGCTCTTATCTCGCGCATCTGTCTCCTGATTTGCTGGTTAATCTGCATCTTCTCTTTCTCAATCCGATTGAAAAAGGGATATATCTTTGCTGTTTGCTCTTCGGTCAGCTCCAAGAACCGGGTCATCCTTAACAGCATCAGTGTGATGA
>Ga0209536_100015766_pt1 | contig 10771 bp, 7 predicted proteins | sample DeeMarSeWOR28_12_FD_187461 | JGI IMG/M metagenome (GOLD analysis project Ga0209536, IMG submission 187461) | Marine sediment microbial communities from White Oak River estuary, North Carolina - WOR-2-8_12 (SPAdes) (version 2) | ecosystem: Environmental > Aquatic > Marine > Intertidal zone >...
GCCCAATCAGACATGGCTATGTAGCTCAGCTGGTTAGAGCACAGCACTCATAATGCTGGGGTCGGTGGTTCAAGTCCACCCATAGCCACCATTCCCTTCAAATAGCGATTAATCCCCTGACGTTTCGTTATCTTTATAACCACCGACCTCAAACTGTTTTGATCGCTGGGGTGCGGGGTGGATGAAAGCCATTCACTGGCTTTCACCCTGCGGGCCGCCTTCGGCGGTCCCGTTTCGTTCCCGACGAAACGGTCAAGTCCACCCATAGCCACCATTCCTTGTATTAAGTTTATTTTTTATTACTGAAGTTTTGTTACTCAAACGCCGACCCCAACCTGTTTTGATTGCTGGGGTTCGGGGTTGAATGAAAGCCTTTCCCTGGCTTTCACCCTGCGGGCCGCCTGCGGCGGTCCCGTTTCGTTCCCGACGAAACGGTCAAGCCACGAATAGCCACCATTCTTCAATAATATATTCATTCCTTTTTCAGTTTTTCCAGCGCAGCCATGATCTCGGGGTTACCGGGATGACGTTGGTTGGCCTGAGTAAGCACGGTCAGTGCCTGTTGTTTTTCTCCCGCGCCCTCAAGTGCCAAGGCATAGACATAGATGTAACGCGGATTGTCTTCGTCCAGCGTCGCGGCTTGTCGTAGATGACTCAGCGCTTCATCCAGCCGCTTTTGTCGCACCAGTAACAACCCGAGGGCATAGTGCAGATCGGCATTATCACCTGCGGCAATGCCTTCCTGCAGCAGCTTTTCTCCGGCTGCGTCCTGACCCAGTTGGCGATAAAGATCCGCGAGGTTAATGTAGCCGGGCGTGAAGGTGGGATCGAGGCGCAGTGTCGTTCGATATTCCTGTTCGGCTTTCTGAGCATCACCCATAGCAATTGCGATCAGACCAAGATTGAGATGGGATTCCGGTCGTTCCGCATTGATCTGCTGGGTTTGCACATATTCTTCGATCGCCCGTTCAAGCTGCAAGCGGAATTGTTCCGGTACTTGCTGGCGAATCAGTGGAGCGAGAATTCGCGTGGCTTCCAGTCGTACCACACGATCGGGATCATCGAGTAACAACCAGCCCTGATCGACTCGCGTGCGCAGGTCGGTGACTTCAAGAAAGCGCACAGCGGACGCACGGATAAGCGGGTCCTTGTCGTTCAACAAGCTTTGAATCAGAGGTAGTTGTTGTGGCTCGGCATAGTTGCGCAAATAATCAATCGCCGTGGCACGTGCAATAGCAGGTTGTGACGTATCCGCTGCCAAAGTGGCCAGACGCTCAGCCGCATTAGGCGCTCCGGTTAATGCCGCATGCAACGTTTCACCATAATGTGGACCTCGATACCGGCTTGTGGGGTACCAGGCAGCCACCGCTTTCGCGGCCCACTCTATCTTTTGATCGGCATGACAGCTCGTACACGCGTTTGGTGTGCCCAGTTTTACCGACAGATCCGGACGCGGTACACGCATGCTGTGATCGGCTCGCGCGTCGGTCACCATATAGTTACGCTGTGGCATGTGACAGTTGGTACAGGCCGCACCTGCACTACCAGCTTCGTGATGATGATGAGTTTGAGTATCGTAGCGTGTCGGTAAGTGGCAGCGGCCGCATAATGCATTGCCCTTTGCCCGCAGTTGCAGGCTGTGCGGTTCGTGGCAATCGTTGCAGGTGACCCCGGCCTGGTACATGCGGCTCTGGATAAACGAGCCATAGACATAAACTTCATCATTGATCTGTCCGTCGGGGTAATACAGGTATTCGTCAAGCAATGCCAGACGATGTGTGTTGCCCAGAGGTTTGCCATATTCATAGTCAGCCCAGATCTGACCACGGCGCGAATGACAACGGGCGCATAACTCGATTTGCGTGTGGTTCTCGCGCGGTTTGGTGCGGCGGGGTTTGCCACTTTTCGCATCGATAGTCCAGCTCGCACCATCCCGATCGGCAAGATCCACAACCAGGCCTTTGTCAGTCTTGTTCTTTAATGCTGGATTTTGTTTGGCTTGTTCAGCCCAGGCAGCGTGTTGTGAACCGGGACCATGGCAGGCCTCACACGCCACGTCGATCTCACTCCAGGTTGTTCGGTAACTGTCCGTCTCGAGGGTGTAGTTTTTTTGCAGGTTGGTGGAATGGCACTCGGCACACTGGTAATTCCAGGTTTGTTCACGTTGTGTCCAATGCAGCCGGTGACGATGATCGATGGTTTCCTCGGGATAAAGATGGAACCAGCGCTGTCCACCGTCCGTTTTTGGTCGGCTGTCCCATGCCAGGCCGAGGCTTTGTATATGACCGCGCGGAAACTCGATCAGGTACTGTTGCAGTGGATACCACCCAAAGGTGTAGCGGATCGCATAGTCGTGCATTTTGCCGTCAGGGCCGTCGGTCTGCACAAAGTATTGTCCATTCTTGCGATAGAAACGCGACGTGATGCCATGTGCTGACAATTCGACATTATTGAAATTTCCGAGGACCGTCTCATCACTTGCTTCGGCCATCGCCAGATCATGATGCGAACCACGCCAGGCCTGGGTCTCGGTCTCATGACATTGCGCACAGCGGTCACTGCCTATGTAATCAGCCGCTACACTTGCCTCAGTCATTAGCATGAGCAATAAAAAAACGCCAACAGCACCAGTGGATGTGTTCATATTATTCAGATGTAATGTATTACGCTTCATCATGGACTGGGGTTAGTGACGGTCACTATTCCCTCAGCCATCTTGGCAGCGTCGATGCCTGGCATTTACCATCTCCAGTGTGGTTTTTTCGCAAGCAATTTTTATGCAATTGTTAAGTATACCCCTCATATACAAAGGGCTTTAGATTTTCGCTGAGCTTGCAGTTTGTCAAAAGAACAACCAGAATGAAATACATAACAAGCAGTTTCAAATCCATTTTCCTTACAGCTTACAAGAACGGTGTATGTGTCATATTGGTGCTGACCTGCCTGCAGTGATATTCAAGTGTGTGTTTTTATAACAATAACTCATTAAACTCCCAATCAGGAGGACTGACAATGGAGTCGAAGAAACTAGTTGCGCTGATCGCGATCATGGGATTTGTCCTGGCACTACCCGCACAGGCGGCAAACAAGCCCAATATCCTGGTGCTCTGGGGTGATGACATTGGCACCTGGAATATCAGTCACAACAATCGTGGCATGATGGGCTACCAGACACCCAACATTGATCGCATCGCGAATGAAGGATTGTCATTTACAGACTACTACGCGCAACAAAGTTGCACTGCCGGTCGCGCGGCGTTCCTCGGCGGAAACGTTCCTGTACGTACCGGCATGACCAAGGTCGGCCTGCCTGGTGCCAAGGAAGGTTGGCAGAAAACGGATGTGACGATTGCTACGGTAATGAAAAGTCTCGGCTATGCTACCGGCCAGTTCGGCAAGAACCATCAGGGCGATCGAGACGAGCATCTGCCCACGATGCATGGCTTCGATGAATTTCTCGGTAACCTGTATCACCTGAATGCCGAGGAAGAACCAGAGAACCGCGACTATCCGAAGAATCCGGAGTTTCGTAAAAAGTTTGGTCCGCGCGGTGTGATCCATTCATGGGCACAGCCTAAAGGCAAGCAAAAGGTCGAAGACACCGGGCCGCTGACCAAGCGGCGCATGGAAACCATTGACGATGAGACCTCCGATCGCGCGGTTGCTTTTATTCGCGAACAGCATAAGGCCGGCAAACCCTGGTTCGTATGGTGGAATGGTACGCGCATGCATTTTCGTACCCACGTCAAGGAAACGCATACCGGCATCTCCGGTCCGAGTGGTAATGAGTATCATGACGGCATGGTCGAACATGACATGCACGTCGGCAAGTTCCTGAAACTGCTTGATGAACTCAAGATTACCGATAACACCATCGTGCTCTACTCGACCGATAACGGTCCGCACTTCAATACCTGGCCGGATGCGGCGACCACCCCGTTCCGTAGCGAGAAGAATTCAAACTGGGAGGGTGCGTATCGCGTTCCCGCCTTTGTGCGCTGGCCCGGCCATTTCCCCAAAGATGTGACCCTCAATGGTATTGTTGCCCACGAGGATTGGTTGCCAACGTTCGCCGCTGCGGCGGGTGACGCGAGCATCAAGGACAAGCTCCTGAAAGGCGTCAAACTCAACGGCCGCAAATACAAAAACTACATTGATGGTTACAATCAGCTTGATTACTTTGCGGGCAAGACCAAGCAATCACCGCGGAAGGAATTCATGTATGTCAACGATGACGGCCAGGTTGTCGCTATCCGTTACGATGACTGGAAGGTGGTGTTCCTGGAAAACCGCGGCCAGGCCTTTGGCGTATGGCGGGAACCCTTCACCGAATTGCGAGTTCCTTTGCTTTTCAATTTGCGCCGGGATCCTTTCGAGAAGGCACAGCACAATTCCAATACCTATGATGACTGGTTCCTCGACCGGGCATTCGTGATTGTCCCCTTGCAAGGGCTCGCAGCGAAGTTCCTGAAATCCATGAAGGACTACCCGCCGAGCCAGTCACCGGGTTCGTTCAACCTGCAAAAGATCCAGAAACAGATCGAATCGGCAGCAGGGGGTAAATAACCCAAACAACTTAAATTGGGGCGCCTTAGACAGGCGCCCCGATAACTTTATGTGACCGGAAATTAAAGATGAGTATGCAGATGCGCACAGCAATTGAAGCGGCGATATTTCTGAAGCGAGTCGCCCTGGGTATTCTTCTTGTTTGCCTGAGTACCATGACTGTAGTGTGGGCAGCGGATCCATTGCCGTCATGGAACGATACCGCGCCCAAGCAGTCGATCATCACCTTTATGCAGCAGGTCACCAAAGAAGGTTCGGCACAATACGTTCCTGCTGCCGAACGCATTGCCGTGTTTGATAATGACGGCACGCTCTGGGCCGAACAGCCAATGTATTTCCAGCTTTTCTTTGCCCTCGACCGCGTCAAGGCGCTTGCTCCACAGCATCCCGAATGGAAGACAAAGGAACCTTTTGCCTCTCTACTCAGGGGCGATGTCGAAGGCGCACTGGCAGGTGGCGAACACGCGATTCTGGAAATCGTCATGGCGACACATGCGGGCATGACCACCGAAGAGTTTGAGACGATTGTGAAGAACTGGATTGCAACCGCCAGGCATCCGGAAACCAACCAGCCTTTCACCGAGATGGTTTATCAGCCGATGCTCGAACTGCTCACCTACCTTCGCGCTAATGACTTCAAGACATTTATTGTCTCCGGCGGTGGGATCGAATTCATGCGGCCGTGGGTTGAGAAGGTCTACGGTATTCCGCCAGAACAGGTAGTGGGCAGCACCATCAAAACAAATTTCGAGCTGCAAAACGGCCAACCGGTACTGGTACGTCTGCCTGAAATCAACTTTATAAATGATAAAGCAGGCAAGCCAGTCGGCATTAACCAGTTCATTGGTCGTCGGCCCATCGCCGCCTTTGGGAATTCCGATGGTGATCTGCAGATGCTGCAATGGACCACCGCGGGGCAGGGGCCGGGTTTTGCGCTTTATGTGCATCATACAGATGAGAAGCGTGAATGGGCCTATGACCGGGAGTCAGCTATCGGTCGCCTGGATAAAGGCTTCGACGAAGCAAAGGCGAAAGGCTGGACAGTGGTAAATATGAAGCAGGACTGGAAAGTCATTTTTCCGTTCGAGAAGAAGTAGATCTATGAGTGATTAAACTGGCGCGATTACTCTACACGTACATAATAGTAGGGGGGAAAGATTCGGACCCTACGGATCAGGAGACTCGAGATGATGAACAAACATAAAACTCTCGCAATGCTTGTGACTGGAATGCTCACCGCAATGGCGGCGACTATGGTCTCCGCCGCCGATGCACCGGGGCTACCACCACCAACCTCGGATGCGCAGGATGCCTTTCCCGCGCAAAAACATTTTTCGCCCTATGCCGGTCGTGATTTTCCAACCCGGGTTTTCTGGGGGGATACGCACCTGCACACGGGCATGTCGATGGACGCCGGTGCTTTTGGTGCACGGTTAACACCCGAGGACGCACACCGCTTTGCCCGTGGTGAGGAGCTGAATTCCTCAACAGGCCTCAAGGTGAGATTGTCGCAACCACTCGATTTCCTCGTGGTCGCGGATCATTCCGACAACATGGGATTTTTCCCGCGGCTCTATGCCGGTGATCCAAAGATGCTCGCCGATCCCACCGGCAAGCGCTGGTACGACATGGTGCAGCAAGGTGGGCAAAAGGGTGTCGAGGCCGCGGTCGAGATCATTGTCGCTTTTTCACAGGACAAGTTTCCCAAAGCGCTCATGTCGCGACCGGGAAGCCAGGCTTATCGCTCAGCCTGGGAAGAAACCATCCAGGCGGCGGAAAAATATAATGAGCCCGGGCGCTATACGGCATTCATCGGCTATGAATGGACATCCAATACCGGTGGTAACAATCTGCATCGGGTGGTTATCTATCGGGATGGTGGGAACAAGGCCAGTATGACCGAGCCCTATGCCACACTCAGACCAGAAGGTAGCGACAATCCGCGTGACTTGTGGAAGTGGATGCAAGCCTACGAGAACAAGACCGGCGGTCAGGTGCTGGCTATCCCGCATAATGGCAACCTCAGTAATGGCATCATGTTTCCCTTGCGCGATACTTTTACCGGCAAATCATTCAATCGCGAGTATGCCGAGACTCGTGCCAAGTGGGAGCCCCTCTATGAAGTTACCCAGATCAAGGGTGATGGTGAAGCACATCCGTACTTGTCGCCAAACGACGAATTCGCCAATTACGAAACCTGGGACAAGGGCAATCTCGATCTGAGTGTGCCCAAGAAGCAAGATATGCTGCAGTACGAGTATGCCCGCACCGCCCTGCAAACTGGTCTGCAACTCCAGCGTAAGCTGGGTGTGAATCCCTACAAGTTTGGCATGATCGGCTCGACCGACAGCCATACCGGTCTGGCCACTGCGGAGGAAGAAAATTTCTTCGGCAAGCATTCCGGTACCGAGCCAAGTCCGGCGCGTTACAAACATCCAATGGCGGCAACGCCCAATGGTAGATATGAAAGTTGGGACATGGTCGGTTCGGGATTGGCGGCGGTGTGGGCCAAAGAGAACACGCGCGAAGCGATCTTTGATGCGATGATGCGCAAAGAGACCTATGCCACCACAGGTCCGCGCATGATGGTACGCTTCTTCGGTGGCTGGGAGTTCACCGCGCAAGACGCCATGGGTCGTTTGCCGGCCAATGTCGGCTATACCAAGGGTGTGCCAATGGGCGCGGATCTGCCACCGGCACCGAAAGGCAAATCGGCACCGACATTCCTGGTTGCGGCATTGAAAGATCCGTTCTCCGGCAATCTCGATCGCATTCAGATCGTCAAGGGTTGGCTCGACAAGAAGGGCAACCGCCAGGAGAAAGTCTATGATGTGGTCTGGGGTGATGCGGATAAGCGCAAACCGGGCAAGGATGGCAAACTGCCACCGGTGGGTAACACGGTCGACGTTAAAGAAGCGATCTGGACCAACACTATCGGCGATCCGGAATTGATCACCGTGTGGCAAGACCCGGACTTCGATCCCAAACTGCCGGCTGTGTATTATGCGCGCGTCATTGAGATTCCGACACCACGCTGGACGGCTTACGAGGCAAAACGTTTCGGTGTAACACTTCCTCCCGAAGTGCCAATGGTTACCCAGGAACGCGCCTATACCTCACCGATCTGGTATACGCCTGCGAAATAGAGCAAAAGGTGGAGATACAGATTGAAAATATAGAAACCTAACCTGTGTGTTAGGTTAGAGTACCGGTGCGGCCAGGCGGGAGAGTTTAACGCCGACCCGCCACCAGAGTGGCTTGTCTTTGAAGCTTTCAGGATCGATTACTTCGGCATGCGCGAAGTCGGCTTCGAACATCGCTTCCATTTCCTTGGCAAAGTCCGGATCAACGATGACCGAGGTAACTTCGAAATTCAACCGGAAGGATCGGTTATCGAAGTTCGGTGTGCCGACCGTCGACAGTTCGTCATCGACGAGCATCACCTTCTCGTGGAGAAAGCCTGGCTGGTATTCATAGAACTTGATACCGAGTCCACGCAGTTGCTCAATGTAATGAAACGCCGCCAGGTAAACCGGCAGGCTGTCCGGCTTACCGGTGGTAATGATACGAACATCCACACCACGCAGGGCGGCAAGCTGCAGCGCTTTCATTACTGCCGCATCGGGAACAAAGTACGGTGCAGATAACCAGATGCGCTCTTGGGCTGTATTCAATGCCGTGACAAAGAACAGCGATGCGGTTTCAAAATCACTGGTGGGCCCGAAGGGAAAAATCATGGCTTTTTTGTCATGTCCCTCCGCTACATGGGGTGACCAGTTTGCCGCGGGGGTTTGGCGCGTGGCCCAGTACCAGTCGCCCAGAATCGTCATCTGCAATTGCAGAACCACCAGCCGGCATAGGTAAGCTGAGGTTCGTTATTTTTCAGGATCATTGACCACTTTGCGAAGGCGTCAACAGTATCCAAATCTTCCAGGTTGAGTATAAATGACATACTCATGGCAACGATGATAAATATAATTACGATGTCAACCAGATGAGAATCTTTTCGGCGTTTTAACTGTTCGACCGCAGCTTTGTATTTACTTTTTTGTTTTTCTTCTATGAGTCCCGATAATCCAATGCTTTCCAGGTTGGAGGCAATTAACGGATCGATTATTACGTCCGCTACGATCAGTATTGGCACTACGATCAGATATCTGACGTAAGGTTTCAGATCCTAGAGAAATGGCAGGTCGAGGTTTTGATTGACGAGGACGCCTTCATAGGCGGCCAGCAGGAACAGGGGAAGCCAGCACAAAGTCGTTAACACCAGAATACGGCGTCGGGTGGAATAGGAGTCCGGTTGTCGTATATGCAGGCGTGTCAGGACCGAGTAGAAAAGGCCACCTGTAGAGAGTCTGAATGATTTGGAAGAAGTAGTATCAGTCATTGTCATTATTTTTTTCAGCATTCAGTGTAAGTATTAGAGTATATCGTCCTCGCTGACTATCATTAAGTTAGCACAACATATTTTTCCCTTTAATTCATAGTAAAACAGTCTGGAATTCTAGTCAGGCTGGAATCTATTTTCTCTCGGTGCCCGGATAGGTACAGCTGTAGCAGAAATTATTTTTGATTCTGATCTGATACTTTGAGTTAGATGAAAAAGATGACTTTAGAGCAAACCGATTTCATAACTGCGGCGGAAGCAGTGTCTTTGCCGGGACTGTTTGTTGCCCGCGTCCAACGTAGCCCCGAGGCGATTGCCTACGAACAGTATGATGCGCAAACGGATAGCTGGCGCAATTATCGCTGGCAAGACATGCACGCTTTGGTAGCGAGATGGCGAGCGGCATTAGAAAATGAAAATCTGCAAGCCGGTGATCGGGTTGCTACCTTGGTGAATAACGGTATCGATTGGGTGTGTTTTGAACAGGCGGCACAATCGCTGGGATTGGTGGTGGTGGCCCTCTATACCACGGATACGCCAACTAACCTGGGCTACATCATGGCGGATGCCGGGGTGCGCATATTATTGATTGAAGAATCGATACAGTGGCAAAGTCTTGCTGGCAAACAAAAAGATTTGCCGTCCTTGCAACGGGTGTGGTGTTTGCGAAAGAGTAAAAGTGCAGGCGAGCCGCAACAAGACCTGGCTTATGTTGAAGACATTTTACCGCTTGAAGGATCAAGCTATAAAAATGTAGTGACCGATCCCGATGAGTTGGCGACAATCATCTATACATCGGGCACAACCGGTCGGCCAAAGGGAGTGATGCTGTCACATCAAAATATTCTTACCAATGCTGAAGCGGTTCATATAAATATTCCGGCGTATCCTGAAGACATCTTTATATCCTTCCTGCCTCTCGCTCACGGGTTTGAACGCACGGTGAATTATTATCTGCCCATGATGGCGGGAAGTCGGGTCAGTTACGCCCGGTCGATTAAATTGCTGGCGGAGGATCTTCTTGTCATTCGACCGACGGTATTTTTATCGGCACCGCGCTTATATGAAAAGATTTATGCAGCCGTACGAGATAAAGTCGCTCCCCATAAGTTAAAGCGAAAATTACTTGCGGCAACGGTTTCCCTGGGCTGGCAGCGTTTCGAAGCGCAGCAACAGCGACAGCTTCGGCTCAATCTACTGCAACATATCATGTATATGTTACTGCATAAGCTGGTGGCGGAAAAAATTCTGGCGCGACTGGGTGGACGTTTGCGAGTTGCGGTAACAGGCGCCGCACCCTTGTCCGAGAAAGTGGCTCGTTTTTTCATCGGTCTTGGTTTTCCCCTGGTGGAAGGTTATGGCTTGACCGAAGCCGGTCCGGTAGTCAGCGGCAATAGCCTGGAAATCAATACGCCCGGGTCTGTAGGCAGGCCCCTGCCCGGCATCGAGGTCGCTACCACGGAAGAGGGAGAACTGCTGGTACGTTCAGCGGGCGTCATGCTGGGGTACTGGCAACGCGAAGACGCAACGCATGAGGTAATCGATGCGGAAGGCTGGTTACATACTGGCGATCTGGCGGAAATAGAAGACGACACCATCTTCATTCGTGGCCGGATTAAGGACATTCTGGTGACCTCAACCGGCGAGAAAGTGGCACCGGCCGACATGGAAATGACGATTACGCTGGATCCCCTGTTTGAACAGGCCATGGTAATTGGTGAAGGCAAACCCTATATCTCGGCCTTGCTGGTACTTAATCCAAGAGCCTGGCAAAAACTTGCTGGCGAGTTGGGATTGAATGCGGAAGACATTGAC
>Ga0209536_100015767_pt1 | contig 10771 bp, 9 predicted proteins | sample DeeMarSeWOR28_12_FD_187461 | JGI IMG/M metagenome (GOLD analysis project Ga0209536, IMG submission 187461) | Marine sediment microbial communities from White Oak River estuary, North Carolina - WOR-2-8_12 (SPAdes) (version 2) | ecosystem: Environmental > Aquatic > Marine > Intertidal zone >...
AAGCAATAACCCATGGCCTGGAACCTGCCGTTCTGCTGCTGGCCCGCTACCTGGTTGCAGTGGTCTGCCTGGCGCCGGTAGTTGCAGCAAACCATGGTTTTGCAGTTCCCTCGGCAAGGCGGCTTGGCGGCTACTCTTTGATCAGCGCCAGTACCGTGGGCTTCTTCTGGTGCATGTTTGAATCGCTGCGCTATACCAATGCCCTGAATACCAGTGTCATATTCACTCTGGTGCCGGGCATTTCAGGGATCTACAGTGCCCTTTTTCTGAAAGAGCGGCTGGGGCGCGGCCGCCTATGGGCTCTGTTCTTTGGAATGGTCGGTGCCCTGTGGGTCATTTTCAGGGGTGATATTAACAGGTTCCTGAGCCTGGACGTCAACTTCGGCGATGTTCTCTTCCTGGCCGGCTGCTTCATGATGGCCGCTTACACTCCATTGGTGAAAAGACTGCATCAGCAGGAGTCAATGGTGGTCATGACTTTCTGGGTACTGGCAACCGGCAGCGCCTGGCTGCTTCTCCTCTCGTTTCCCAGCCTGAAGACTGTGGACTGGCAGGCGGTTGAAACAAAGGTATGGGCCGGCATCATTTACCTGGCGGTTTTTTCAACTATTATTACATTTTATCTGACCCATATCGCCACCCTCTATTTGGGGCCAACACGGGTTATGGCCTACAGCTATTTCTATCCGGCCTTTGTGCTGGTGATCAACTGGGGGCTGGGCCAGGGGTTGCCGCCGGCCATAATCTTACCGGGGGTTGCGGTTGTAACTCTGGCTACCGTGGTCCTGCAGCGGGAGTCGAAAAAAAACATACTGTCTCCTCAGGCAGAAAGGCAGGGACTCAGGTGATTTGCCCTTGAATCCGGCCAATTCGGCAAAGTCAGTTGTTGCCTGGGCCAGACAACAACAGTAAAATATCAATAAGGAATAATAGGCCATGAAATCAAAACGCGTAAATTTACTTTTTATTTTTTTTCAGGTCCTTTTGCTGCTTCTCATGGCATCCGTTTTCACGGCAGCGGCCATTGACCAGTCAGTCACAATCTCCATCCCGGACGATATCCTGCTCCGGGCTATAAAGGATGGACTCCCCATTCCCATTGAAGCACAAAGTCAATATTTCCAGGGCGATGTTGCGGTGCAATCCCTGGAAAAGCTGCAGGTGCGGGAAAAATCGCTGTACCTCCAGGGTGTTGTCGCCGGCAGGAATTTTACCATGAATACCTCAATAGCCGGCAAGGAGATCTCGATGGCTATCGGCAGTGTCCAGCTGCCCTTGACCTGCGAACTTTTTCTCCGGTTTGATGGCAGCAAAAATGTACTTTTTGTGACGCCGCGTTTTCCGAAGCCCAAGTCGTTGTATGCTGCCGATCCTGCGGATGCGCTTCTTCTTCTGCTCTCATCACTTGGCGAAAAGGAATATCCAGTAGAGCTGGGTGCGATTCAGCCTATCCTGGCCAAAGCGGGGACGCGCAATATAAGTATTGAATTGGAACCTGTTGATATTCTGACGCAAAAGGGTCTGCTGGTCATAAAAATGAGACCGAAAGTATCAAAGGGATCTTGAGTTTTTACCGGGGCTGCGGCAGGAAGGTATTTATAACGACGGTCCGGCTTATTTGTAATTGCATGAACTTGTTTTATCTCAGGCAGTTACCTAAGTCACCGCTTCAGAACTTTATGGCCCCGTATAGGTGCCGGCAGGCGGTGATGAAAAGTGGCCCCAGTTTGCAGGCAGCCATGCTGAACAGGAGAGAGCCAAAGCTCCCGGTGTGGCGGCTGAATTTGACAACTGATTTTTTATGCCGTACGGTTTGCGGACAAGCGGCAGCACAAGCAATCCAGAGCGCTAAATAAAATAACTGGAGGAACCAGCATAATGTCCATTCAGGCATCAGAGCTCTCCGTAGAACAGCTCCGGCACCGGTTTGACCCGGCGCAGTTTGATTTCAAAAGTACCGAGGAACTGCCTGTCTATGAAGGTATAATCGGCCAGGAACGCGCTCTGCGTGCCATCTCTTTCGGGATCAACATCAAGAGCCAGGGATATCACCTTTATGCCCTGGGGCCGGTCGGGACAGGCAAAAAGACCATTATAAGCAAGTACCTGGAAACGCACGCCGAAACGAAACCTGTGCCAGACGATTGGCTCTATGTCAATAATTTCAATGACAACGATACACCGAAGGCGCTCAGGCTTCCAGCCGGCAAAGGCAGCGAGTTCCGGGACGACCTGGATCAGCTGGTGGAGGAGTTGAAGACAGAGGTCCCCAAGGCATTTGAAAGCAATGAGTACCAGAAGGAGCGCCAGGAAACAAAGGACCATTTTAACAGGAGAAGCCAGGAGCTTTTTGCAAAACTGGAGGAAAAGGTCAAGAAGGCGGGTTTCCGGCTGCTGCAGGGCCCTGAAGGTGTCGGCATCGTAGCTGTGATTGAGGGCGAAGCTCTGACAGCAGAGAAGATGGAAACACTGGATGATGCCACCCTGAAGAAGATTGAACAGGGCCAGAAGGAGCTGGAGGAGGAAATCCGTATAACGATGCGGCAGGCCCAGGAACTGCAGAAAGAGGCCAAGCAGAAAATGCTGGAGATCGACCGCAAGACCGTTGCCTTTGCCGTCGATCATTTTCTCGATGAATTGAAGGAAAAGTACAAGGAGCATGAAAATGTTGCCGCCTTTCTTGTTGAAGTCCGGACATTCCTGCTTAAGCATGTTAGCTCCTTCAAGCACCTGAAGAAATTGGCCGAGGCCTCGCCGGAACAGCAGCAGTTCATGGCCATGCTGCAGGAGCAGCAGGTCACCTTTGATGAATACCGCGCCAATCTCATCGTGGACAACAGTTCCACCAAGGGGGCCCCTGTTGTTTATGAAAAAAACCCTACTGCCGCAAATCTGCTCGGACGGGTGGAATATGCGGGCAGATTCGGGGCCCTGGTCACCAATTTCCGCATGATAAAGAACGGCGCCCTGCACAAGGCTAACGGCGGATATCTCATGCTTGACGCCTTTGACCTGCTCACCAAGCCCCTGGCCTGGGAGACGCTCAAGCGGGCCCTGAAGAACGAGGAGGTGGTCATTGAAAGCCTGGAAAAGACCCTGGGCTTTATGACGACGCGCACCCTTGAGCCGGAGCCTATTCCTTTGGACATCAAGGTCATAATTATCGGAGACCCTCTGCTCTATTACCTGCTCTACAGTCTTGACCAGGATTTTCCGGAGCTGTTCAAGGTCAAGGCCGATTTTGATTTCCGCACCCCCTGGACCGAGGAGTCGGGCAAATTGTACGCCCATTTCATCGGCAATATCTGCCGTGAGGAAAGGTTGAAACATTTCAGCCCGGACGGGGTCAGCAGGGTCATTGAATACAGCGCCCGGCTCGCGGCGCACCAGAAAAAACTGATCACCGTCTTCGGCGATGTGGTGGATATTATCCGCCAGGCCTCTTTCTGGGCGGAGCAGGACGGCAAGAAACTGGTGACCGAGGCCGAAGTCAGGAAGGCCATTGACGAGAAGATCTTCCGCTCCAACCGGGTTGAAAAGATCGTCCAGGAGATGATCGAAGAGGAAACCATCATGATTGATACCACGGGCGAGGTTCTGGGCCAGGTGAACGGCATATCGGTGCTGCCGCTCGGCGACTACAGTTTTGGCAAGCCTTCCCGCATCACGGCACGGACCTTTGTGGGCAGCAAGGGCATCCTCAATATTGACCGCGAAACCGAGCTCGGCGGACCTATTCACAATAAGGGCAGCCTGATCCTGGCGGGCTACCTCGGCGGCAGGTACGCCGAGGATATTCCCCTGGCTCTTTCAGCAAGTATAACCTTTGAGCAGCTCTATGAAGGGGTGGAGGGTGACTCGGCTTCTTCCTCCGAGCTCTATGCTCTGCTCTCAAGCCTTTCTGGTTTTCCGATCCGCCAGGACCTTGCGGTTACCGGGTCGGTGAATCAGCGCGGCGAGGTCCAGGCAATCGGCGGGGCCAATGAGAAAATTGAAGGTTTTTTTGCCGTCTGCAAGGCCAAGGGACTGACGGGCACTCAGGGAGTGCTGATCCCCGCAAGCAACGTCAAGCATCTCATGCTGCGGGATGAGGTTGTGGAAGCCGTGGCAGCCGGCAAGTTTCACATCTATGCGGTTTCCACCATTGATGAGGGCATTGCCCTGCTTACCGGCAGGGAGGCCGGGGAAAAAATGGCAGACGGCTTTTATCCGGAAAAGACGGTGAACTGGGCTGTGCAGCAGAAAGTCTGGGAGCTGGCCGCCAAGGTGCGTGCTTTCAGCAGCAATGCGGAAGAGAATGATGACCAGGAGTCAAGCTGAAAAAAATTAGCGGCATGAAGCGTGAAATTTGATGGAAGAAAATTTTGTCCTGGAAACAATGGGGGAATTTGCCGGCAGGACAGGGCTGCTGGCAGAAAGTGCGGCTCCGGTCCGCCGCTACCTTTGGACCGATGCCTTTGCTGTCTGCAACTACCTTGCACTCTATGAACAAAGCGGCAGGGAGGAGTACCTGCATATGGCACTCGGCCTTGTGGACCAGGTGCATGAAGTCCTCGGCCGCCACCGGGATGATGATCCGCGCAGCGGCTGGATCAGCGGGCTTGATGAGGGGGAGGGCAGGCTGCATCCCACTGCAGGCGGGCTGCGGATCGGCAAGAATCTGCCGGAGCGGCAGGCGGCTGAGCCTTTTGATGAAGGACTTGAATGGGAGCGCGACGGCCAATACTACCATTACCTGACAAAGTGGATGCATGCCCTCTGCTGCGTCTGCAGGGTCATTGACAATCCGGTTTATGCTGTTTGGGCGGCGGAGCTTGCCGTCCGGGCGCAGAGCGCCTTTTGTTATTCTGCAGCCGGCGCAGCAAAACATTTGTACTGGAAAATGAGCATTGATCTGTCCCGGCCTCAAATTGCTGCAATGGGACATCATGACCCGCTGGACGGCTTGATCACCTGCCTTGAAATAAGGGAGCTGACGGTCAAGCAGCCCGAGACGGCACCTGATCTAGAGGCCCAAATCATGGACCTGGCGGGGATGTGCCGGGACGCAAACTGGACAACTTTCGATCCTCTCGGGTTGGGCGGCATACTGGTTGATGCCTGGCGCCTGGTGCGGCTCCCTGGAGCAAAGACTCCCATCTCACTGCCGGAGCTCCTGCAGGACATGCTGGATGCTGCCCTGGTCGGTCTGTCCATATACAGGCGTGACAACCCGATGCTCCTGCCGGCAACCGACCGTCTTGCCTTTCGGGAGCTGGGATTGTCTATCGGCCTGCAGGCAATTGCCAGGATAGAAAAACTTGTTTCCTGGTACCCGGATATTTCCAACAACAAACCCCGGCTGGCGTCATTGCTTGAGGCTTTAAGGCACTATCTTCCGCTCCAGGAACAGATTGAACAATTCTGGCTCCAACCAGAAAACAGGGAAATTCCTTCCTGGCAGGACCACTATGACATTAACATGGTGATGCTGGCCACAAGCCTGGCGCCGGAAGGCTTTCTGGATTTATAGTAGAAAAAGTAAAAAGTAAAAAGTGAGGAGTGAGGAGTAAGTAGTAAGGAGTAAGGAGTAAGGAGTGATCAGGTGTCGAAGTTCACCTGGTTGCTGCATCCGACTTTATTTCCACTGCTCCCCGCCTTCTTTTTTCTGCACATGGGCAACAATAGCATCGTATTCCACTACCACTACATATCTGCCCTGTTCAGCCACATGCCGGCAATATTCAGAAACTTCCTCATCTGCATACATCATGGCAGTGAGCTTTTCCTGCTGTTTGGGCCCGGGCCGCCTGAACCCCATGAGCTTTTCTGTAAAATAGACAAAGGCGAACCCGGAGGCCACGAAAAGCACAAAAGAGACGTTCTGTAAAATATCGTCATAGCCTGTGGTGAAAACCACGCTGATCACTCCCATGATGACGGAGCAGACTACAAGGCCAAGGAAAAAGAGGGAGGCAATGGTGTAATTCCAGCGGCGCCTGAGGATGTTTGCTGGCGGCCCATCGCTGATATTGATGAACATGTTTTCAGTTTACTTTGCGAAAGGTGAAATTTAACTGGACATTCCAGTTTGATACCAGTATCAGGGCACACTCAGTCCTCAGCCCTCACTCCTAACTCCTCTCTCCTGACTCCTGACTCCTCACTTCTTATTTCTCCCGTACAGTTTACGCAGTTCTTCCTTGGCCTGCTCCAGGATGCGCTTCTGACCCCCGTCCAGCTTGGAGCCCGCCCTGTTGATGTAAAATACCAGCATGGACATGGCGGAACGAAAAGGAGCGGATTTCCGCCGGGTGCTGCTGTCTGCGGACTTTTTCAGTGAACGGGCTATTTTCTCAGGGTCTTTCCAGGTAAAGACTCCCGGTTCAAGGTCAAGGGCATCGCTTTCCCGCGTTACCTTTGCTGTCCAGTTGCGGGAGATGTTTTTTGGGGGGAGACCATATTTTGCATCCTCGGCCCCTCGGTCCCTCGGCCCCTTGATCCCTTTCTTCACACCAGCGGCGGACTGTGATGCACAAAGAGCCGCAGGGGCCCGGTTCCGGTGTTGCGGGTTCCGTGTTCACCCTGAGCCGGGATAAAGAGATAATCACCCGGCTCTATGGGGAGCCAGCTTCCGTTGACATAGGTCTCCCCGTGACCCTGGACCACAAAGACGGAATCCGCCTGCTCTTCATGTGTATGGATAGGCGTTTCTGAACCGGGAGCGATTTCGATCAGGCAGACACTGGCCATATTGGACTCCTTGCTGGTGATGAATATCGCGGCCTTGACATTATCGAATTCAGGGTGCTTGGTGAAAATCATTTCCCGCTGGGGATAGAATTTTGTCTCCATATCTCACTCCTTATTCCAGAATTTTGCCGTAGGCAGCATGTCCTACAATATGGGAAAGGGCTATAAAAAAATTATACGATGTCAAAGGGATTTTACAAGGGATTATCTTGATATTCTGAAAATTGTTGTTCAGCTGCAAACAGTTTGACTCCTCCTGCCGGCCAGCTGCCGGAATCCCCTTCCTTGCACTTCGGCTTTGACCTTCCCCCGTATAATGTTTATAATTTTATATGTAAATATCAGCAGGTCTTGGAACGTTGCCAACTATATCAGCATGCAGATTGGATTTTTTAGTCGACGATGAAGCGAAACTTGTCGCTTTCATTGCAGCAATACTGCAGATTTCCGAGTATGAGCTTTTCCGGATAGCCTACCAGAAGTGGTTCAACCGTCCAATTTCCGAAAACAGGCTGGATTCCCTGTTCAAGGGATATCTGGCGACCGGAGATGTACCGTACTGGGTCAATGACTTTGCCAGAAAAGCCCATGAAAAATTCAAGGCCGGTGAACTGAATTATAAAGACTACGGGATCAAACGGCGGGTCTGCGACCGCAGGACAAGGATAAAGGGCTGGATCATCATCACCATCCTGTTAATATTCCTGTCAATTTACAGCTTCATGATCTCCAATTACGCCTCCTACTGATATCAGGCAATATCCTCCCACCCCGTTGTCATCCCCACAAATTCCAGGAGTAATATAACTAGGCGGCGGCCAGGGCCTGATCGAGGTCTGCCTTGATATCATCGATATGCTCCAGGCCCACCGAGAGCCTGACAAAGTCAATGGGTGCACCTGCTGCCTCCTGCTCTGCCGGCGTGAGCTGGGAATGAGTAGTGGAGGCCGGGTGGATGGCCAGGCTTTTGGCATCGCCGATATTTGCCAGGTGGCTGAAAAGCTTCAGACTGTTGATGAACGACTTGCCTGCCTCAAGACCGCCCTTGATGCCAAAGCCTACCAGGGCGCCGTAACCGTAATGCAGGTATTTCCTGGCCAGCTCATGGGTGGGGTGAGAAGCAAGGCCGGGATAGACGACCCAGTTCACCATGTCATGGCCTTCAAGGTGTTTTGCAACTGCCATGGCATTGTCGCAGTGGCGTTCCATGCGCAGGGTCAGGGTTTCCAGGCCCTGCAGGATCTGAAAGCTGTTGAACGGCGAGATGCAGGCCCCCATGTCGCGCAGCAAAATGGTGCGGGCCCGGATTATGAAGGCGGCATTACTCACCGCCTGGCTCCAGACGACGCCGCCGTATGAGGGGTCGGGTTCGGTAAACATCGGGAATTTGCCCGAGGCGGGCCAGTCGAACCTGCCGCTGTCAATAATGACTCCGCCGATGCTGGTGCCATGCCCGCCGCAGAACTTGGTCAGGGAATGAACCGATATGTCAGCACCGTAGAAAAATGGCCGGCACAGGTAAGGGGTGGGCACCGTATTGTCAACGATCAGAGGGATTTTCGCATCATGGGCGACGCGGGCGATTTTCTCGATGTCCGGCGTATCAAGCCGCGGGTTGCCGATGGACTCGATAAAGACGCACTTTGTCTTTTCATTGATTGCCGCTCCAAAGGCCTCGGGACTTGAAGCGTCGACAAAGGTGGTCGTGATGCCGTACTGGGGCAGGGTGTGCAGGAACAGGTTGTAGGTGCCGCCATAGAGGCTGGCCGAGGAGACAATGTTGTCGCCCGGCCGGCAGATATTGATGATGGCATAGGTGATGGCGGAAGATCCGGAGCTGGTTGCCAGGGCCCCGACACCGCCTTCCAGGTGCATCATCCTTTTTTCCAGGACATCCGTGGTCGGGTTCATTATCCTGGTGTAGATATTGCCGGTGGCCTCGGGCCTGAAATCAGCTGGCCGCAGACCATCCTTATCAAGATTGAGCCGTGGCGCCCAGACTTCGGGCTTTAAAGAAAAAAGCTGGGCCGCATCCTCGGTGTCTGCAAAGACATAGCTTGTTGTTTGGTATATGGGCACCGCCCTGCTGCGGGTTGCAGGATCGGGAGTATGGCCGGCGTGTAAGGCAAGGGTTTCGGGCTTCCAGGACATGTGTTACCTCCATTGTGAATGAAACACTGTAAACGATTGACCGGGGGACCTCTTCTGCCGCAGGTCCGTAAATCAGAAGACTAAGTGAACTGACTAGGAAAAATGGCATGTAAAGTCAAGGGAAAATGGTTTACAGGCTGGAAATTAAGAGATGATTAGTGGCCTTGATTCCTTGAATCCTTGACCCCTCGAACCCTTATGATATTCACCTGACCACATTCACCCTGGCAGGCCCGCGCTGCACCGTCCGGTGGTATTCCACCGCTGGTTCGCCAAAGACCATGGCATAGCCGACGATATGGTCCGGGGGAATTGCGAGTTTTGCTGCCAGTCCGGGCCAGAGGGCAAGGGCCATCATGACCATGCCGTCCCAGAGCGTGCCGACACCGCGGGCATGGGCCATGAGCTGGAAGGTGGTCAGGGCGATGTGGGTATCCTGCACCGGGCAGGGGGAGTTTTTCGGAGCGCTGGTAATGAGCAGATGCGGCGCGCCCCTGAAGATTATGTCCTTGCCCTTTTGCTGCCAGGCCTCGACAGCTGCCCCTATATACTGCTCGACAAGACCTGGCGGCAATTTTCCCTCATGCCGCAGTTTGGCCAGCTCCGACATAACTTCCTGCCGCAGTTCTTTCATGACCTTTCCTTTCCGGACAACAGTGAACAGAACATCCTGGGCGTTGACTCCGGTAGGTGCATGGCAGGCAATATCGAGAAGCTCATCGATCAAGGCCCGGTCAAGGTCCCCGGCTCTGTAACGCCGTACAGACCTGCGGCCCTTGATCAGCGCTTCCAGCCCGGCTGCGTCCGGCATATTGCCAGCCAGATCGGTGCTGGCATCAGGATCCCGGCCCAGGATCGAAACAGCACCCGTCGGGCAGACAGCAAGGCAGTGCTGACAGCGGTAGCAGCCCTCCTCGTTGGTGATTTGCGGGTAATCATCCATGCTGATGACTCCGGCGGGGCAGTCTTCGGCGCATTCTCCGCACTGGGTGCAGCGCTCCTCGTCAATCCGAAACTGAATCATGGGGGCCTCCTCATTGTTTGAGAATTAAGTCCGTTCTTGCATCAATACAATATTTCAGGAAAAGGGCAGAAAATCGGCAGAAGCCTGGGGTAACTGTTTTGCAAACAATCATCATTATTCAGGTAGATTAAATTGGAAACAAACGATTCCTCTTCCAATACATGTCAAGATATGTCATAATATCAAGCCATTCCGCTTTTTTCAAAGCCGGAGTTTACAACATCCTGAATGCTTATCAGCAAAATATCAGATTTTGGGAAAATACAGAATATCGACTGTTATGTCCAGTGACAAGGGGGAGGAGTGAGCCGTAAAATATTTCCTGCACTGATTATCTGTTGTTCTGTCCTCTTTGCTGTTAACTGCCTGGCTGACCAGACTATTGTTGCCGGGAAAGCAGATAAAGCTCCGGTCATTGACGGCTATGACAATGACCTGGCCTGGCAGAATGTGAAATCGCTGGTTACGCGGGACAAACTGGCCGGCATCGATATTCACCTAAAAGCAGTTCATACCGAGAAAGAGATTTTTTTCCTGGTCCGTTTCCCGGACCCGGATGAATCAAGGACGCATAAGAGCTGGCAGTGGGATGCGGCAAAAAATCTCTATGATCTGGGAAATGATAGAGAAGATACCTTTGTCTTTAAATGGAATATGGAGGCGGAAGCGGTTGACTTAAGTATTTTCGCTGACAATAACTATACTGCGGATATCTGGTACTGGAAGGCCTGCAGGACAGATCCCAGCGGTTATGCTGACGATAAATCACATGTTTTTAATACCATAGCCAGCGAGTATGCCACCAGGGTGACAAGCAGAACCGGCAGGACCATGTACTTGCTGCGCCTGGAAGATCAAGGCAGA
>Ga0209536_100015768_pt1 | contig 10771 bp, 6 predicted proteins | sample DeeMarSeWOR28_12_FD_187461 | JGI IMG/M metagenome (GOLD analysis project Ga0209536, IMG submission 187461) | Marine sediment microbial communities from White Oak River estuary, North Carolina - WOR-2-8_12 (SPAdes) (version 2) | ecosystem: Environmental > Aquatic > Marine > Intertidal zone >...
AACTCAGGCGGAAATGTATGCCGTCATCCTGAATATCGTCGCCCTCTTCGTCGAAGTCCTTGAGCGCGTATCCCCAGTAGATCTCCCCGTGCATACCGGGCTTTGGGTCCCAGAGAAGCCCGAGGCCTACGCTGTAAAGGTTCTTGGTATCCGACGTCGATAGCTCATCGTCGTTATCCTGGGACGCACCGTAATCGAAGAATACTGCGCCCTTGAGGCGACGGGGATCGAAGGCGTTGGATGATGACCATTCGGTCTCGAAGACCGGGACCTGCCATTCGGCAGACGCCGTCAGACCATTGTCACGGACGAACAGGTTCTCCCTGTAACCCCGAACCGTGTTGTACCCGCCGACAGGCATCTTTTCCGGGGACAGCAACGGGTCGGGCGCTCTCTGGGCAGAACCGCGGAAAAACAGCTGTGAGTCGCGCCAGCCGAGATTCCGGATGTACTGGGCCTGCCAGAGCAGGCTCGTGAATTGCCCATCCGGCGCGCCCGCCCGGGGGCCCGTTGCTGGCGCTTCCGTGGCGCCGAAAATGTGCAGGCCCCGGCGGAGCGTGAATCGCATGGCCAGCACCCGTTCTGGGCTGAGCCGGCTGAACTCGATACCCGCCTGGAACACCGAAAGATCGGTCTCGCCGTTCTTCTCGCCCGGCGTGAAAGAAAATCGCTGGCCGAGCAGCTTGTTCTTGGTGTGCTTGTACTCGAACCCGGCGAACGCGCTGAAGTTGGCAGTCAGGGATCGATGCAGAGGGTGATTGAACAGGACGCCCAGGGTCGTGATCTTGCTTTCGATATCGATATCGTCGAAATCTCCCTCGACGATGTCCGTCTCGCTCCGCGACGCGTAAAGGCTCATTGTCGTCTCTCGCGGATTGACAGGTGCGGTATAGGAAAGGTAACCGTCTCCCAGGCCCTCCGCGTAGCTGAAAAACATATCCAGGCGATCGCTGCGTCCGGTCAGGCTCTGGTTTCTGACCAGCAACGTGCCTTGCTCTCCCCCTATCGCCGGGGATCGATGGTTATCCGCCCCCGCTACGACCTGCCAACGAGGGTTCTCGGAGACGTTCATTCTCAAAACGCTTTCGCCTGGCTTCACGCCGGGCATCAGTTGGGCGTCGATCCGCCGGATCACGGGGTTGCGCTCGAGCAACTGAAGGGACGTCTGCAGATCATTGATCTGCAGCGCCTCGCCTTCTGCCGGGCCCGCGACCCGGGCCAGTATGTAGCTGTCTCTGAGCTTGTGGTTGCCCGACAGCTGCACCTCATCGAGCGTGCCCCGCACTTCCTGGAAATAGATGATCCCGTCTTTGACTTCCTGGTCCGGCAAGAGCACGCCGGAATTTACGTAGCCCTTGTCGAAGTACAGCAGCGAAAGACGGTAGCGCAGCTGTTGAAGCTCCTCCACGGACACCCTCCGTCCCTCGAACGGACCCACCGTCGAGGCGACCTCGACGGACGAAAGCAGGCTGGCATCGCGGATGATGATCTTCTTGACCATCACCTCCGGCAACGCGATCAGGCGCTCTGTATCCTCTGGCCGGGGGGCCGGTGGCAGGACCCGCTCAGACTGCCCCGTCTCTTTCCCCGAGGACTCCGGCATCGACGGCATGTCCAGTGGCGTATCCCGTTGCCCAGGCGGCTCCTGGGCAAATACAGGTCCGGAACCGAGCAGTGTGATCAGGACACCGCAAGCAGCGAGTCCCGCTGATGCACCCGAGGCGCGACCAGCGTGCAGGTTCGGCTTATCGATTCGCATCGGAAACACCATTCACTTGCAGGCGAGCAATAGCTGCGCGTCTCTCGGCGCCGTTCCGGTGATCTGATCGCCCGCCGTGCCACCGATCGGGCTGGGCACATAGTCGTCCGGCGACGGCGGGACCCCTCCCTGCCCCTCGATAGTGAAGCTGCTACGTTCCCGGTCCACACGGATCTCACAGGGATCCTGTGCGAACTCGCTGATGTCGAATACCGGCGCCTCCAGAACGGTCGTGGTTGCCACGAGATCGTTGGGCGCCTCTACGACGACCCGGCCGTCAAGCCCCCGCCGGGAGGACGCATCTATGACGCTGTAAGCGCTGGGGATGAGGGCACCGGCTGTCAGCTGGATGTTCCCGCCGTTCCCGGCATTCGCCGAGGCAATGATGCCGCTGTCCTTGAGGATGATGAAGTCCGGGTTGCTGACCGTGACGTTGCCCCCATCGGCGTTCGGCTCGATACCGAACGCCTGCGCGACCAGCGTCGAGTTCTCCAGATAGAGCATGTCGGACAGCTGGATCTCTATGCCGCCTCCGGCAGCCTCGGTTGCTTCCGTCTGAATGGCGGACCCCTCCATCCGAAGCTCCCGCGCCGTGATTCGGATAGACCCGGCGTCGCCCGGATTCCTATCCGGTTCCCCAACCGAAATGAAATCCTCCTTCGTGGATCGCGAACTCGAGCTGATACTGCCCATGTCATCAATCAGAACGGTGTCCGCGCTGATCGAAATATTTCCACCGCGACCGCTCCCGAAGGCGTTGCTCCTGATCCCCGTATCGGTCCGGATGTCATCATCGGGATTGACGTCCCCGTCGAAGCCGTCGATTCTCAGCGTTCCCACATCAATGAAGATCGACCCGGCATCACCGAAAGCACAAAAGCATGAGTTCGAGTCGATCACGCCGCCGTCCTGCAACAATAAGTCATCGGCCGTAACGTAAACGTTGCCGGCCACTTCGCCGACTCCGTAAGTGTCCGTTACGACGCTGGCCCCGTCTTTAATGGTGACGCTGGGCGCACTCAGAAAAATGTCACCCCCAAGGTCCGCAAAATAATTAACGGAGGCCACATACGCATAGTCATCCAGGGTGATACTGTTGTCGGCCTCGATGGAGATGGTGCCGCCCTTGGCCGGTGTGAAAGACACGTCGGCGAGCAACTCCGCACCGCTGATACGGACATCCCTGCCGCTGATATTCATGTCACCACTGGTGCCAGGATTGAAAGCGCCTTCGCTGCTGATGAATACGAACGCGTCCTCCCCCGCCACGATATTGAGCGCATTGTCCGCGTGAATATCGATATCGCCGGCCACGGTGCCTGCCGCTCCATAGGTCGAAATCACGGCGTTACCCCGGATATCGATGTCGGGCGCGGAGATACTGATATAGCCGCCCTGCCGGAGTTCCATCGGCGGCGAGCCGGATTCCGCGAATATGAACGCAACATCCCCACCACCCATGAAGAACGATTCGGTGGCATGAAGATCGATTGGCCCCGATGTGCCTTGCCCGAAACTTTGAGTCTTGATCTCTCCCCGTGGTCCGATGACGATTTCACGGGCCGTGATCTCTACGTGTCCTCCGTCACCGTCCCTGCCGGTGGCATCGATCCTCGAAGGGGAAAAATTGCCGAAGTCATCGACGGTTGACCCTTCGACCGTAAACGAATGGGTGATGTTCAGGTCGATCCGACCGGCATCGCTGGGCCCAGGTGCGAAGGTTCCTATCTGGGCGCCGTCGGCGACGCGCATGTTGGCGGCGTTGATGGTGATGTTGCCGCTGGGCCCGGTGCCCGAAGTGCCCGTGAAGATGAAAGACGGATCATTGAGTACGCCGGTGCCTGCCACTGTGACGTCGCCGCGGGCGTTCACCAGCAGGCTGCCGGCCGCAGACGGCCCACGGGTTTGAATAAACACGTAAGCGGCGTCGAGCATGTTGAAATCGCCCGCGTTGATCACAACGTCTGAGGCATTGCCGAGGTCTGTTGCATTGGCAAAAATACCGCCCGAAAAACCCTCGGCGCTGGTCCCGACCAGGTTGACGGAATCCGTGCCGTTTAACGTGATGCTGCCGCCATTACCCGTGCTCCGCGCACTGCCCCAGATGTAGGCCCCGTTGGAAACAGTGATCACCGGCGCGTCCATTACCACCGCGGCGCCGTCTCCGGCGCCGAACGTGGGACCGCCCACGAAAGACGTCTGTCCAAACTCATCGAACCCGTCGATGAGAATCGATTCCCCCGCATTGAGCATCAGATCTCCTGAACTGCCGGCAGCTTCCGTACGCAGGTCGATGGAACTGCCTTCGGCCACCGTGATCGAGCGTGTGGCCTGCACGTGCACATCACCGCCACTGCCGTCCCAGTAGGTCGAGGTTGAAACTCTGCTGCCACCGGTCAGCCGGATGTCGTCTGCCTGAAGGTCGACTCCGCGTCCCGGGCCGAAACCCTGGGTTTCGGCGTTAATCACTGACTGGGTTTCCATGACGAACTGACCGGCCCGTATGAATATGGCACCGCCGCCATCCCCGCTGGCCGAGACAAATGAACTCGCCAAGGACACGTTACCGGCGACGCCGACGGTCGATGATTCATAGCCGTCATCGGTCAGTCCGAGTTCCCCCGCCTCCGCCACGCCCGCCATACCCAGGGTGCCGCCGTCGGCGACCAGCAAGCCATTACTGACGCTGATCTCACCAGCGACCAGTTCCAGCGTTTCGCCGTAGGGTACAAAAAGACCTGCCCCATCCACTTCGATCGAGGAAGGCGTGTTCGTGAGAAATCCAAAACTGGCCGGGTTACCCATGGTCAGCGTCGTGTTACCGGGCAGCGAAAGATCCGCCCCGAACCGGCCACCGTCCTCCAGTAACAGATAGTCCGCAGTAGACGCGTGAAAACCGCCCTGCACGTCCACGAAGGCCCCCGGACCGAAGACCATTCCGTTGGGGTTAATCAGCCAGAGAGACGCGCCCGGTATGTCACTGAAGACCGGTCCGTCGATCAGCGACGAGGTCGAGCCCGTGACCCGGGAAATCACATTGTCGGTGACGCCCGCGAACCCGGACGTGAAGGTCAGGCTCTCGCCCGGATTGACGTTGAGTGTCGTGAAGCTGTGAAACAGGTTTGACCCGACCTGGCTGCCGAAAGAATCGTCCACCAACATGTCGCCGTTGAGGACGCCTTGGGGCCCGACGCTTCCGTCGAAGACTGCCTCGGCTGACAAGCCCGCCGAGAATACTGCGGAAAGAACACCCAACCACACGCCCGTCCCCGCGACCAATCGGTGTCTTGTTTCCTTATCCATTTTCGATCCCCCAGAGCGCGGATCCCTGATCATGCGAGCAGAATCATGCGATGCCGAGCGAAATACCCTCGGAATCGGCGAATCCTTCTTGAGCTGTGTGCGCCGGGCCCGTGGGCCGGCCGTGTTCCCCGGTATCAACGACCCGCCCCCGTCAGAGCCAGTTACCGATGAGCAGGAAAGGCGCCCAGTAACTCGGGTGACTGTATCGGGGGTCCGCCAGCAGGGAGAGCTGCGCCTGTTGCAACGCCTCGGCTTTCGATAGATCGGTTTCCTCCAGCAGCTCGTAGAACTCGGATACCATCCGGGTGGTCGATTCATCGCTGATGAACCAGAGCGTGGCCACCGCGCTCCGGGCACCGGCCTGCAGAGCGACTCCTGCGAGCCCAAGCGCCGCCCGATCGTCCCCGGCGGCCGTCTGACAGGCGCTGAGCACGAGAAGCTCCACCGGTTCCTCCTGATAACGCCGCGCGGCGATGGTTTCCTGGAGTTCCTCCATGGTCAGTTTGTCGTCATAGGTCAGCAGGAAAGATCGGGCATGATCACTGTCGAACTGACCGTGAGTGGCGATATGCACAATGGTGTATTCGCCCCCGGAGATCTCCTGCTCCACGGCCGAAGCCTGGAAGTCTGAATCCTTGTAAACCTTGCCGGAGAAACGCTTTCGGATGCTCGCAAGCTCTGTCTCCACATTGGGCAAAGCCGGAAAACCCTGCACGGATTCCGTGAGCCCGCTGGCGAGCATTTCCACGTCGTCGCGGTGCAGCGGCGCCGGGCTGGTCAGGGTCAGACCCGGCGTGGTGGCGAAAGCGTAGCGCTCGATAAGAAATCGCTCACCGTCATACAGCGCCGACATCGGTATGGTGCGCAGTGGCCCATCCGGCACAAATACCAGTGTGGTGACGCCTTCGGCCTCCAGGTCCGGCACCGCCGGCGCGATGAGCCATTCATACAGCCGCCTTCCGTGGTTCAGATAATCGTCCTCGCCATCGTATCGCTCGATCTCTTTGCGGAAGTCGCGCACCTCGACCGTCAGCTGTTCGATCCCGACCCGGGTCGTGTATTGCTTCAAACCCGACGGCATGCTGACCAGTAGCTCGGTCCGATCGTGGAGGAGGATCGGATAGATGACTGCCGATTTGCCGCCCAGTCTCTCCACCTCGGTAGCTTCGCTGGAGGCCTTGAGGCACTGGTCCTGGAAATACTGCTGCACTTCGGCCACCTTGACCTGTTCCAGGGTCTCACGCACGGCGAGCAGGTTCTGTTCGACGAGACCCGGATCCTCCAGGGTCGCGGAACGCTGCAGCAGCATGTCCGCCAGTTCGAAAAACACGGGGCCTACACGCTCCCGGAAACTGACGTTCGTTCCCGCGACCAGGCTCGGCCTCAGGGCATCCAGGGTCTCGATCGTGCGTCGATAGGCCCCGATGGCAGCTTCTTCCCGCCCCATCGCCCTGAGTAGGCGAGCGGTCTGCCATTGCCACAGGTAGAGACTGTCCGGCGCGCCGCTGGCCTGAGCCAGAAATGCCGCCCGGCGGCTGTAGGCCAGCGCTTCCTCCAGCCGATCTTCCTCTTCGTATAGCCCGCCGAGATAACCCAGGGCAAAGCTCTCCAGCCGACCGTCGCCCGCCTCCGCCGCCTGGATCCGTCCCGCGTCAAAGGCATCGAATGCCCGGCGGCGCCACGCAGGCGCCAGATCACCCTTGATCCGGGCATCCCTGTAAATCGTCCCGAGGGCGAGATAGGCGCCCCCGGCCTGGCGTCCCGCGGGCAGCCGGTCGATACCCGCCCGGCAACGGTCCATCTGCCGATCAAGCCCGTCGAATCGACCTTCTGCCACCTCAAAACGGGCGCCATTGAGACAAGCGCTGACATAGACATCTTCGCGGCCGGCCTCCTCCGCCACTCGCATACTCTGGGCAAACGCAATGGCGGTCGGGCCTTCGAGCCCGGAGCGAGCCCAGGCCAGACCGACATCGTTCAGCAAGGAAGCCTCCAGACTGTCCTGGCCCGCGGTCCTGGCAAAATCGAGCCCTTGCTGCAGGGTCTCTATTGCCTCCTCATAACGACCGATGGATTGCTGAACCAGTCCCAGGGCGTCGCGGACCCGGGCCTGTTGAGCAGGATCCCCGAGTTCATCGGCCACAGCGATAGTGTCCGTCAGCGTTTCCAACGCCAGCGTGTTCATACCGAGTCTCTGGTAGGCACTGGCCAGCGCGACCTCGGCGTCTATCCTCAACGCCGGGTCGTGCCCGTTGCGTGCCGCCCTCGCGGCCGGCAACAGATGGTCTTCAACCGCTGCCGCGGCACCGCGAGATTGGACCGCCGCCAGACCGGCGTCGATGGATTGCCGAATGGCATCCGTGCCGGCTTGAGCCGCCCATGCCCAGAGAAGGGCAGGCAGTAACATGAACAGGGTCGCGCGATGCGCCGTGTCAGGCCGCGTACGGACCGTTATGGTCTCGTCCTCCCCCTCGGCCATAACCTTCCCTCCCGAGGTTACCAAGAGCGTTCTTGTTATTTCTTGGCGCTTGCCTGCCGATAAAATGGCATGCCCGATCGGCAAGCAAGACTCGAGGTGAGCATATCCCGGCGTCGAACCGGTGCCAAGTGAATCTTAATTTGGCATAACCGTCCTCCGCGGACTCAGTCAGGCGCGACTGACGGGTCCTGCGGCGACAGCCCGTTGAGCAACGCATCCATCGCAACGTGGGCGGGCGGATAGTCGTCAGCCAGCAAGCGCAGGCGCTGGTAAGCCTCCAGCGTGTATCCGCCCTGCTCGCGCTGGGCAAGCCACATGGACTCGATCATTGTCTGTAGTCGCGGATCCACGGTGTCCGCCTCGAGCGGCGTTACAGGAATTTCTGATTCGGGCACCACGCTGAAGCGTGCCGAACCGCGGCGCCATCCGTCATCCACCGTCAGGAGGTATTCTCCGGCTGCCAGGTTCTTGATGTTCACGGCGGTGGCCGGCGCTTCGATCTTCTCCGCCGCTACCAACGCATCGATACGCTGGAGTTTGACCTGATAAGGGGGCAATCCCCCGGCCCAGGAAATTTCGATCTCGGGCCGCTGACCGACCCACGAACCTTCGCCACGAAACAGAGGAAAGGTGATGGCGGAGACTGTGCTGCGGGTGATCACGCCGGCGGCCCGCGTCATTTCGTAATCTTTTTCGTACCAGCCCTTGACGGTATCCATGCTCCATCGGATCAGGTTCTGAAGAGCGCTCGGCGCCTCCGTCGAACCCTCGATCCGATGTGCTCCATCCGGGGCGCGTAGCCTCTTGGATTCGCCGGTCTGGTAGACGATCACGATCTCGCCGTCCGGCGTCAGGACTTCTACTGTGTCTCCCGGCGCCAGCGTGGCGAGGATGGCGACGGGGATCTGCTCACCACCGCGCATCACCCGGTAGCCGGCCGTTTCACCGGCGAACGATTCGATCCAAGCGTCGGCGGACGCCACCGTCCAGCCGACAAGCAACACGGTTCCGATCATCGGCCCCAGGAGTCTATTCACTTTTGCTCTCTCCCCAGATGTCCCTCAACGGGCGCGCCTGCCCTACTTCTCGTACAGCCCGCGGATAATCCGCTGCCACCACACGGCGGTCAACGGCAAGGTGAAGTTGACCCAGACACCGTGGTTGTAACCATAGAATGTCAGCGGAATCACGGCAATGATGACCAACGCTCCGGACAGCACCATGCCCCAGAATGAACTGAATCGGGCGAACAGGATGCTCATGACAAATATGGCCATTGAGTGGAAAACCAGTGTCTGCCACAAGGGTGGCTCGATCACCTGCCCGCGGGACATGAGCGAATAGGTCGAATTCACAATCACCAGCGACCCCGGCATTTCACCGAGCGGCGTACGATGCACATCACCGCCCTCGTCGTAGCTTCCGCTGACTACCACAAGTCGATCCCGCAGCCAGTCGTTTGCAACCGTACCCGGTTCGCTCTCCAGAATGGCCAGCGCCGGACGAATTACCAGGTGCCTGGCGTTGACATAGGTCTCTCCCGATGCCGCGCCCCACGGAAAGGCATAGAAGATCCTGCTTTCGGTCCAGCTTGGCTGGATCAGGACCTGCCGGCCGGCCACATCGATAGTTTCCCGTGTCGGTTGCGAGCGGGTCGTGCTCTTGCCAGAGCATTCGAATGGCGCGGCACTGAAAATCTTCGCCTTGGCCTCTTCCAGCGCGGCATGCACCGGACCCTCTTGCTCCATGAGCATGGCAGCGATGATCTGGATGGGCATGAGTACTTCCGGCCGGCCGTCGGGCGTACAGGATTTCTCCCAGACCCGCCAGCGCCGGACCGTGAAATCGTCGTCTACCGTGACCAGGGCCGACCCCCAGTACACGAACGGATTGTCGGACGTTGCCGCTCGCAGAGCCACCGTTCGGTGGATCCGCGGCGCGCCCGGATCGGTCAGCGATCGAATAACCGGCTGGATCGCGATAATCGGCACCGGGCCCGGATACGTTCTCAGGAATTCTGCCAGTGCGGCCTCTTCCTCCGGTTCGGCCCCAGGTCGGCTCAGATCGAAGTCGAGGATCACCGCCTCCGGTTCGCCGGACAGTGCAAACCGGATCAACTTCAGCAGATGCCGCCGCGGTGTGTAATAGGGCTGCCCGATCGCCCGATAGGTTCGCTCGTCAATGTCGATGATCGCAAAGGACGGCGCGTTCTCGTCAATGTCCGCCTGTCGGATCTGAATGAACCAGTCGAGGCTGGCATCTTCCACGTCCTTGAACCGCGGCAGGTCGCGGATGGCGAAAAGCAGCACGGCAATACCCAGCCCGAGAGCGAGATTGATCAACACATCGCGACCGAAACTCGGATGACCGGCACTGGCTGACAATTTTTCGGTTACCCCTGTGTCCGCTGCGGCGGGCGGCGTGGCAAGATTGTGCCCCGAGCCGGACCCCGGAAGCCAATACGGATGCCGGTCCAGGGCGGGCGCCGATCCGGCGACCGGCCTATCCGTTCTGCCTTCACGGTGCCGGAGCCACAGAGCAAAGGGGTATTCATGACGAGGCTCACCAGACTGTTTTCAGCGACCGTTGCCCTGTTGGCGCTGGCTTTTTCCGCGGCATGCACCTCACCTGACGCGCCCCGTGGGCCCGCAGCGCCACCAGTTGACTTATCGTCCCTTGCCGGCACGGCTTGGCAACTCGTCAGGATAATGTCGATGGATGACCAGGTGTTCACGCCCGACGAACCCGATCGCTACACGCTGCGGTTTGAGCCCGACGGCGGCCTCAAGTTGCGAGCGGACTGCAATCGCGGCAAGGGACGCTGGACCCTTACCGATCCCAGCGGGCTCAGGCTTGAAGCGCTGGCCACCACCCGCGCCATGTGCCCGCCGGAATCTCTTCACGACCGCTTTCTGAGCGACCTGGGCTATGTCCGCTCCTTCGTCATGGATGGCGGACATCTTTTCCTGGCGACCCTGGCGGACGGGGCGATCCTGGAATTCGAGCCTGTGACGCCCTAGAGGTGATGCTCACGGCTCGAACGCAACCCGCTCGTCGAGTGCCAGTTTGCTGTCGATGGGATCCATGTGCCTGGCCGCCCTGCTGACCTGAAGGCGCCGACAGGTCCTCGCGATTCAGGTGGGCGCGTCAGCCTTCCACAGCGGGCTGGCCATGCGCTCACCGAAATCGGGAAACATCAGATTGAATGCGACGCTGACGCGCGTGACCTC
>Ga0209536_100015769_pt1 | contig 10770 bp, 10 predicted proteins | sample DeeMarSeWOR28_12_FD_187461 | JGI IMG/M metagenome (GOLD analysis project Ga0209536, IMG submission 187461) | Marine sediment microbial communities from White Oak River estuary, North Carolina - WOR-2-8_12 (SPAdes) (version 2) | ecosystem: Environmental > Aquatic > Marine > Intertidal zone >...
CTCGCGCTCCGCCTCTTCCTTGCGCACACTCAGCCCGGTATCCGGCTTCATCGTGAGGCGTACCCGGTGCGGATTATCCAGTAATAATTCTTTAACCAGCTGTTTGATGTAAGAGGCGTCCTTTATCTTTTCACGTAATGATTCGATAACAGGATCCAGATTGAGTAATTGTGCAGGATCACCACGGTGAATCGCAGCCGAGAGCCCACTCAGGATCAGCTGTAAACCATAGGGATAACCATCTCCGCCTATTTCGCGTTGACTCAATTCAAGCTGGTGCAATACAGCCTCGAGATGTTCCTGGGGAACACCATTCTCGGCAACATCGCGCAATACATCGATAACAAGTTTTTCAAAAGCTTCTGCATCTCCAGGCTCACTACCTTCGATGCCGCACATGAAACACATTTCGTGATTCGAATCTTCCAGCCCGCATAAAGGTGATGGCGCAGTACCCAGTTTTGTCGTTTCCAGCGCCTTGCGTAGCGGTGAAGAACTGTTCTCCAACAGCACATGTGACAACAGGTTCGACTTCATAACTTCATCCAGCGCTATACTCGGACCCAGCAGCCAGCCAAGCACGTGGTGTGTCTTGTGATCTTCAGTCACGCCTTCTACAGCATCAAATGCATAGACATCCTCAACGATGACCGGCTTGTCGAATCGCTCTTCATCATCAACATGAATATTAACGTCGAGCCTGTCGAAATATTGCAGGGCTTTTTCTTCGAACTGTCTCTGATGTTCAGATGCCGGGATATCACCGAATGTCATGAATACCGCGTTACTGGGATGATAATGTGTTTTATAAAAGTCCCTGAGCTGCTGGTAACTGAGGTCAGGGATATTCTCCGGCTCACCACCACTGTTATAGTGATAGGTTGTTGTCGGGTAAAGGTGTTCACTCAGGGTTTGCCATAACACGCTGACAGGCGAGCTCATCGCACCTTTCATTTCATTGTACACAACACCTTTGAATTCAAGATCGCTCTGCGGATTGTCAGCTTGCTTGAATTCTACGCGGTGCCCTTCCTGCAGAAAATCGAGCTCGTCCAGACGGGAAAAAAAAGCCGCATCCAGGTAAACATCCAGCAGATTGTTGAAGTCTTTTCTGTTCTGGCTCGAAAATGGATATGCCGTCCAGTCACTGCTGGTGAATGCATTCATGAAGGTGTTCAATGACCGCCTGATCATCATGAAAAACGGATCACGTACAGGATATTTCTTGCTACCACACAGGGCGGTGTGTTCCAGAATGTGCGCAACACCTGTCGAATCCATGGGTACCGTTCTGAACGCGACCAGGAAAACGTTTTCGTTATTATCAGCAGCTATATGATAGTGCATCGCACCGGTACTGGTATGCCGATATTCTTCCATGGTGACATTGAGTGACTCAATGTGCTCTGATCGTATCCATGTAAAGGCAGGATGTGAATTGCTTTTTAGCGTGTTCGGTGTTTCCGCAACTAGTGATGTCATGTTATGTGTTTTTTGTGAGTTTGTAGGCTGTTTCCATTAACGTTGTAAGACCCTTGTCCTTGAATCTTGGTTCATCTTCGAGGATGTTTTTTGCCGCAAGTTTTTCGATTTTGAAATGATCACGGTAAAGCTCATGCACCTCTTTTTCGGAAACCGAGAATGGAGGGCCATCCATTTCATTTTCCGGATATGCCAGGGTAATCAGCAGTGTACGTGTACCTGGCTTTTGTAATTCAGTCACTTTATTGACATACTCCCTGCGCATTTCCTTTGGCAGTGCAATCAATGAAGCACGGTCATAAATGTCGGTAATATTGCCAGTATCATCAGCTTGCAGTGTAAAAAAATCCCCCAGCAGAATCTCCAGCTTGCCTGATTTATAGCTGACATGACTCTCCGTGTTCATCTTGCTGTAGTTTAACTGTTGCTCAGTAAAAAACTGTTCCACGGCCAGTTCACTGCATTCAACACCCAGTGTTTCATATCCGTTTTGTTGCAGCCACCACAGATCTCTGGACTTTCCACACAGTGGCACGAAAACCTTCAGTTCAGAGCGTTTCTCCAGGGGTGGGCCCTTTTCGCCATAGTAGTAGCCGAGATAAGGGTTTATGTGATGCTGGTGAAAGCCCGTTTGACCCCTGCCCCAGCGCTCGTTCCAGAAAGCTATATCCATGCAGGACTTCAGCCTTCACCCGGTTTCCAGATACCAAAGGCTTCCTGCGAGGGTTGCTGTGGCTTCATATCGGCCTCGACCTGGTCCAGCACCTGCCCCATGAACGTAGTCATATCGTTGAGAAAACCGCGCTTGTCCAGCCCTGGATTCGTCTGGTGTGCGAGCACATAGCCAATGATGGCGCACAGATATTGCATGCTCATAAGGTCATTTTCTGCGGAAGCGTCGTGTTGCACGAGTACATCCTTGACAGCTGAAATCAGTTCACCGGATAGTTGAATGCCGCCACTCATATTGGGATTTTCCTGTCTGAATAAAAGGTGTAGATTGTACGCTATCTGCTCTAATTTCCAAAAAACAAACCATGTATAAAATATGTGTATTCGTACAGGAAGACGCTGCAGAACAGGTGAAACAGGCCATGTTCGAAGCCGGTGCCGGAAAAATCGGCGACTATGACAGCTGTTGCTGGCAAACGCTCGGTCAGGGCCAGTTCAGGCCACTTGAAGGCAGCTCGCCGTTCATCGGTGAACAGAACCGGATTGAAACTGTTGCCGAGTACAGAATAGAAATGGTGTGTGCTGACGAATTAATAAAAGACGCTGTTGCCGCAATGAAAAACAGCCACCCCTATGAAGAACCCGCCTATGATGTATGGAAGCTGGAAGACTTTTGATTAAGAGTGCTGGAAGAAACGCAAAGGCCGCAAGACCACAAAGGATTTTTTAGTTTTTCCTCGCCCCTCGTTACTCGTCCCTCGTCCCTGTTTCATCTCGTCCAGCCACGTTCGCTTTTATCCATAAAATCGATCACCTGTTTGACTTCCGGGTGCACTGACGCGAGCTCGGATACACGTTCGAGTTTTTCCATCAAGGTACCTTTCGACTTGACCAGGATTTTATAGGTCGCCTGCAGAGCACGAATGGTATCCGGCTTGAACTGCTTGCGCACCAGGCCTTCCTTGTTGATACCCCGGGCCCTGGCCCTGTTACCTGCAACGGTAAAATACGGCAGCACATCACGATCCAGCGCGGTTGCAAACCCGGTAAAACAATATGCGCCCAGGCGCGTGAACTGGTGTACCGCAGTGAAGCCGCCGAGAATCGCGAAGTCTTCAACCACAACGTGACCTGCCAGGGTCGCGTTATTGGCAAAAATGATATTGTTGCCGATTATGCAGTCATGAGCGATATGCACGTATGCCATAAACAGGTTGTCATTACCAATTTGCGTTATGCTTCTGTCTTCTTCAGTGCCGCGATGCATGGTGACACACTCGCGTATGCTATTCCTGTCTCCAATAACCAGCCTTGATTTTTCCCCATGGAACTTCAGGTCCTGCGGATCCTCGCCTATTGATGCAAATTGAAAAATCCTGTTATCTTTTCCTATTTTTGTCGGTCCTTTAACAACCACATGCGGACCGATTACAGTGCCGGCTCCGATCTCTACATCTGCGCCGATAATACTGTAAGGCCCAATTTGAACACCGTCCGCAATTACAGCAGATTCATCAATAATCGCAGTTTCATGTATCACTGAAACTATTCCTTTTCAGTTGCTGCACATAGCATGCTGGCTGAAGTCACCAGCTCACCTTCAACGCTTGCTTCACAGGTGAACTTCCAGATAATTCTCGTCCTTTTTACCAGTTGTACTTTAAGCATCAGCTGGTCGCCTGGTATGACCTGGCGTTTGAAACGCACATTATCAACACCAACAAGCATATAGAGCAAATCATCCCTGGGGGTTTCGCTCATTGTCCTGAAGCCAAGTAATCCGGTGGCCTGTGCCAGTGCTTCGATAATCAGCACACCCGGCATGATTGCTATTTGAGGAAAATGTCCCTGGAAAAACGGCTCGTTCACCGTTACATTTTTAAATGCTGTAAGCGATTCCCCGGGTATGCATTCAAGAACCCTGTCTACCAGCAGAAAAGGATACCGGTGGGGTAAAAATTGTTTAACTTCTTCAGATAACATCTCACTCACAGTTCATCTCCAGCACATTATTATTTATTAGTTGATTCCAGGGCTTTGATGCGTTTTGCCAGTTCATCCAGTTGCTTGATACGACCAAGTATCCTGCGCCATAGGCGAGCTTCAACAACAGTGATACCTGATGAATACATACCGGATTCCCTGATTGAATTTGAAACACTGGACCTGCCTGTCAGTATCACATTATCAGCAATCTCAATGTTATCGGAAATAGCAACGTCACCCCCGAGAATACATTTTTTGCCGACTTTTGCCGATCCTGCGACGCCACATTGTCCAGACATCGTGGTGTGCTCTCCAATATGAACATTATGACCAAGCTGAACCAGGTTATCTAATTTAACGCCGTCTTCTATGATCGTATCGCCAATAGCACCCCGGTCAATAGCTGTATTGGCGCCAATTTCAACATTATTACCAATGTTGACGCTGCCCAGCTGCGGTACCTTGATATATGAGTCCTGGTCCCAGACGAAACCGAAACCATCGGCACCGATAACTGCGCCGGAATGCAGAATGTTATTATCGCCAATGGTGCAGCCTTCACCTATCGTGACGTTGGCAAAGAGCCGTGTGTTAGCGCCAATTCTGACATTTTTTTCTAACACGCATCCGGGGGAAATCCATGTACCGGGCCCCACCGAAACACCGCTTTGAATAACAACGCATGCCTCTATCCTTGCAGACGAATCAACTTCTGCATCATCGGCTATCACGGCATGCGGTGAAATCCACGGCTCCACTACGGGTAGTGGATTCAGCAACAATGCAATTTTTGCAAATACAGCACGTGGGTTATCAGTAACCAGGGCAGGCTTGTCACAGACCTGCAGCATTTTATCAGTTATGATAACTGCAGAAGCCGCGGTTGTTTTCAGGTGCCTTGTATATTTTGTATTTGAAACGAATACGATACTTCCCTGTTCTCCACTGGTGATATCCGAAACTTTTTCAACAACGATATCACCGGAGCCAGAAAGACCGGCTCCGGTTTTTTCAGCCAACGCGGAAAGCGTGTATTGCATCAGCCTTAAGGATTACTTCTTGAAAGCCTTCTTCATTCGTTCCAGGACTTTATTGGAAATATCCAGCTTTTCATTTGCATATGCAACACCTTCGCTGGTTAGAATCAAATCGTATTTTTCCGCTTTTGCTATGTCCTCGATTATGCTTCTTACTGACTGTTGCAATACGGCGAGTTCCTGGTTTCTAACAGTCGCGACTTCCTGCTGTAGAACAGCCTCTTTCTGTTTGAACTCCTGTATCTTGGCAATGACACTGTTCTTTAACTCGTTGAGCTTGTCTTCGGTCATGACCAGTTCGTTGCGCTTGTAATTTTCCTGCATTTCATTGATTTCTTTTTCCATTTCCTGCAGTTCGGTTTTACGCCCACCGAATCGCTCGAGCATGGAATCGTTGACTGCCTGCACCTGTGGCGCTTCGGTCAGGATTTTCTCCACGCTGACATAAGCTATTTTAGGTGCGCTGGCTGCCATTACGTTTGCCGATGCAAACAACAGAATCATTAATGATGTAGCTAGAACTTTCATATATTTTCCTCTTAAAAGAATGAACCAATACTAAACTGGAAGGCACGCAAGTCATCACCCGGCACATCATTGAGTGGCACGCCATAACTAAACCTGAGTGGGCCGATTGGTGCTAACCAGACAAAAGACAAGCCAGCCGATGTTCTGAGCTGGCCTGTATCAAAACCATTTTCTCCTATCGGATTATCATATGTGGGTGCATCATCCAGAAATACGTTACCTATATCCAAAAACGCGCTAAGCCGTACCGAGCTAGGCGGTTTTTCCATGAATGGTATAGGAAATATCACGTCGGCACCACCTACGACGCGCAAATTACCACCTATAGGGTCATTCGAGAGCAGATCACGTGGACCCAGAGAGTTGGTATTGTATGCCCTGACAGTTCTCAATCCGCCTGCAAAATAACGCTCGAAGAACGGCAGCTCATCAGTATCACCATAGCCGCTGCCATAGGCGATGTCAGAATGCAACAACAAGGTCAGATTCTGCGTCATGGGAAAGTAAAACTTGGTGTCATAATTGAGCTTGTAGTACTCAAGGTCACTACCCGGAATAGTGATATTTGAAGCAATGGTCTGTGCACTGCCCCTGGTGGCAAAAACAGTACGGTTTCGAGTGTCATGAGAAAAACTTGCGGTTAGTGAAAAGTTATCGAATTCATTCCCGTTCTTGAATATAAATTCGAGCACGTCGAGTGATGGTGACGTACCCACCTTCAAATCGATCGAGTTGTAACCTATACCCAGTCGTAAAGTGTTGACTTCGGTCAGGGGTATGCCATAGGACAGGCTGATGCCGTAGGAGTTGGACAGGTAGTTCGCAATTTCCTCCTGTTCAGCATCTCGTTTTCTATACGATGCACTGATAGTTCTGCTGATGCCATCGACAGTGGCGTAGGGATCAGTATGTGAAATACTGTAGACAGTATTTGCCCTGTCCGTGTTCACGTTGACTGAAAGCGACTGCCCTGTACCCATCAGGTTTTCCTGCGTAAGGCCGATATTGAACAATAGCCCCTGCGCCTGGGAAAAACCTGCACCAATATTGAAGCTGCCAGACAGTCGCTCTGTAACAGATACTTCAATATCAACCTGGTTATCAGTGCCAGGTACCGGTCTTGTTTCCAGTTCGATTTCTTCAATGTACGACAAACGCTGTATTCGAATCTTTGAACGCTCGAGCTTGTCGCTTGCCAGAACAGAACCCTCCATCAGGCGCATTTCACGCCTCAGCACTTCGTCCCTGGTTTTGAAGTTGCCAAAAAATGTAATACGGCGAACGTACACCTTGCGGCCAGGTTCGAGTGTATAGGTAAGACTGATCGTACGATCTTCTTCATTGATCTCGGGGATTACTGCCACTTTAGCAAAGGCATAGCCTGTCCTGCCTACACGGTCTTCTATCGCCTTCTGGGATTCGGTCATCAACTTCCTGGAAAACGTATCTCCCGATCTTGTTGAGATGAGTTGTTCCAGTACTGCTTTATTAATAACAAGATCACCGGTCAGCTGCACGTCGCCTACCGTATACTTTTCTCCCTCGCTGACATTAATTGTCACATAAATATCTTTCTTGTCAGGCGTGATCGAGACCTGGGAAGAATCAACATTAAACTTGATATAACCGCGATCCAGATAATAGGAACGTATGGTTTCCAGGTCAGCCTGTAATTTGGGTTTTGAGTACTCATCCGCGTCCGACAGGAATGCCCATGCAGAAGGTATACCCAGCTGAATTTCATCAAGCAGAGTCGCATCATCGAACACTTTATTGCCAATGATATTGATTTGTTTAATAAGAGATTTGATACCTTCCGAGATATTGATATCGATATTGACCCGGTTCTGATCGAGTTCCTCGACTTTGGCATCAATTTTTACGTTGTATTTGCCCTGGCTGAAATAAACGCTTTCCAGTTCCTGGGTGAGCTTCTCAAGCAATGAACGATTGAAAATTCGTCCTTTTGCGAGCCCGACACCTTTCATCGCATCTTCCAGGGTCTCATCGTCAATATCCGAGTTTCCGTCGAAGGTAATATCTGTGATCGAAGGCCGTTCTTTTACCCGCACTACCAGCACATCCCCATCGCGGAATAATTGTACGTCTGCAAAAAACCCGGTTTTATACAGTTCCCTGATCGCAAATATGACCTGTTTGTCATCCAGCGGGTCGCCCTCGATGACGGGTAAGTAATTCAGCAATGTACCTTCCGGTATTTTCTCGAGCCCTTCAAGACGTATATCACTGACGATAAAACTCTGTGCTGCCTCAACTATTGAAGCGACACTCAGTAAAATTATCAGGGTAAGAATGTGAAGCGTATTACGGCAATTGTGCATTATCGCCTCATTGCAACAATCGCTGAAAATCATTGAACAGGGCTATCATCATTAGAAGCGCAAGTATCATTACGCCAATTTGCTGCCCCCTGACTTCAAAAGTTTCTGATACAGGCCCGCCCTTGATAGTCTCAATCAGGTAGTAAAACAGGTGGCCGCCATCGAGCATGGGGATCGGCAGCAGGTTCAACACACCCAGGCTGACCGAAATGATCGCCAGAAAACCGATAAAGGTTGTGAATCCAATGGTAGCCGTAACGCCGGCATACTGCGCAATAGTAATGGGCCCCGAAATATTATTCAGCGATGCCTCCCCCGTCACCATCTTCCAGAGCACTCTCAATGTCAAAAGTGACATGTCCCAGGTTTTGATCACTGCTTTTGGGATCGACTCGATAAGACCGTACTCGAGTTCGACCATTATCTCGTCCCTGACTTCATCGGGTATATTCTGGTATGCGCCGATATAGCCGACCTCATCATCACCTGACTTTTTGCTGGCCGGAAACACATCGAAATCCAGTAGCTGACCGTCCCTGTCGACGGTGAATTTCATATATTTGCCTGGACTTGCACGTACCTGCTCGACTATTTCGCGCCATTCATACACATCCGTACCGTTTATCGTGCGTATGAGATCTCCCCTGGCCAATCCCGCCTTGCTGGCTGCACCATCCTCCACTACACCACCGATTTCTGCCGGCAACCGTGGCTGCCACATGCTGAAACCGAGCTTGTTCACTATGTCGGTGTCATCTTCGAGCACCCGGGTCTGGCCCAGCTGGAGTGAGCGCACATTTTCATAGCCATCGGCATCACGCACTTTGATATCGAGCTGCCCGCCATCGAGTCCATGGTCAATCAGGGCTATGCGAAAAGCATTCCATGAGACTACTTCGGAGCCGCCGACCCGCAGAATTTCATCCTTGTCTGAGAAGCCTGCCTGTGCAGCAACAGATTCAGCCTGGGGTTCGCCCAGCAACGGACGTTGCGCGGTTGTACCCACGACGAATACCAGCCAGTAAAGGAAAACAGCAAGAATAAAATTAAATGCCGGCCCGGCAAATACGATCAGGGAACGCGTTAAAACCGGCTGCCTGTTGAATGCGCGGTGTAATTCTTCATCGGGCACATTTCCTTCCCGCTCATCCAGCATTTTGACATAGCCGCCCAGGGGTATAGCTGCAATGGCATATTCAACTTGATCACTGTCATTCTTACGTCGCCATGTTAGCAGCGGCTTGCCGAAGCCAACAGAAAACCGCAATACCTTCACACCCAGCTTTCGTGCAACCCAGTAATGTCCGAATTCGTGAAAAGTCACGAGAACGCCAATAGCGACAATAAAAAAGAAGATGTTATGCAATATGCTCATGGATCAGACGGTCTGTAGATTGTGAATGTGTGATTTGGCCAGTTCTCGCGCTGACTGGTCAGCTATAAGAATTTCATCGAGTGTGTTGGCATCAGTTATTGTTATTTTGCCCAAAACGCTTTCAATCAAGCCTGCAATTGCCGTAAATGCAATCTTTCTCTGAAGAAAGGCTTCGACGGCTATTTCATTTGCAGCATTGAGAGCGATACTTGCCGAGCCGCCTGCCTGCATTGCCTGGTAACATAATTTGAGACAGGGAAAACGGTCTAGATCGGGTTTTTCGAACTCCAGTTTTGCGACATCAAAAATATCAAGAGGTTCAACACCCGAATCTATGCGTTCAGGCCATGCCAGACAATGTGCAATCGGTGTACGCATATCCGGATTACCCAGTTGAGCCAGTATTGAGCCATCTGCATATGAAACCATCGAATGAACGATACTCTGGGGATGGATCACGACTTCGATCAGGTCCTGCGATACATTGAACAGCCAATGCGCCTCGATCACTTCCAGCCCCTTGTTCATCATCGTGGCTGAATCTACCGATATTTTCTGCCCCATCACCCAGTTCGGATGGCTCACCGCCTGCTCAGGCGTGATGTGACGGAATTGCTCTAGCGGCAGTGTTCTGAAAGGTCCGCCGCTGGCAGTGAGCAGGATCCTGTTGATACCTGAATGCTCGGGCAGTTCAGGAAGCTGATACGGCATGCACTGAAAAATAGCATTATGTTCACTATCGACCGGCAGTAAAGTCGCCCCGCTGTTATGCACCGCATCCATAAACAATCGTCCTGACATAACCAGTGCTTCCTTGTTGGCAAGCAATACGCGTTTTCCCGACTCGGCGGCCGATAATGTCGGCAGCAAGCCGGCCGCACCGACAATGCCTGCAACCACGGTATCAACCTGATCCAGGCTGGCAACCCTGTTCAGTCCTTCGGTACCTGCAAGCACCTGCGTATCCAGTCCAGCGGCTTTGAGCCTGTCGAAAAGCTGCTGTGCACAGCCCTGGTCGCTCATCACGGCATATTGCGGACGCCATTGCAGACATTGCTGTTCGAGCGCGTCTACATCCGTATTCGCGGTTAAAGCAACTATGCAGTATCTATCCTGATGACGAGAAACGACATCCAGCGTGTTTTGCCCGATACTTCCTGTAGAACCCAGTATCGTAATGGCTCTGGATGCATTCATACATTGAATACCGGCTGCAGTAACAACTCGCGGCCGACCATAAATACAGGCATGGCAGACAGCACGCTGTCAATTCTGTCGAGGATGCCGCCATGACCGGGAAGAATCGCACCACTGTCCTTGACGCCGTGCTCACGCTTGAGCACGCTTT
>Ga0209536_100015770_pt1 | contig 10770 bp, 16 predicted proteins | sample DeeMarSeWOR28_12_FD_187461 | JGI IMG/M metagenome (GOLD analysis project Ga0209536, IMG submission 187461) | Marine sediment microbial communities from White Oak River estuary, North Carolina - WOR-2-8_12 (SPAdes) (version 2) | ecosystem: Environmental > Aquatic > Marine > Intertidal zone >...
CCGTCTCTGATGTCTGCCTATCTGAACAACGATGCCCCATTAGTCGATTGGAGGGAAATTGTCCAGAGTAATCTTGAAAGCACGGGCCTTCCAGCCCCCGAAAAATTTTATATAATGTCAGCTCTTAAGAAAGCTGCTCACAAATTTGGAATTCTTGATTCGGAGTCTGACACAAGAGATACAATTACGGAGGATATTCTTTCTCCTGACGAAATTCAATCATATGCAAGACTTGCTAAACATGTTCTTAGTCGTCCTAACCACACTATAGGGTATCCCGACTATGACAAAACGAGTACAGAGGATCTTAAATATGCTGCAGGTCGGGGAAATGTGTCTGAAGATAAAGACTATTATTACATAGAAGATGTATATGATTTTAACAAGAACCATTTTAAGTTCGGCCAAGGTGTACCCTCTGGGCTTAAAGCACTATACCATCATCTATTAAGCACAAAAGACGACCCTTTTCCAAAGCTAACAGGAGCAAGGGGGGTAGCCTCATCTCTAGCACCAATTTTGCAATTTAGTGAATCTGATGAACGAGCACCGAATATCCGCCTAAGAATACCCAAAATTGTGGAAGAATATAAAAGTGGCGGCTCTGTTGTTGAACGCTCTAACAACTACAAACCAAGGACCATCTGATGTCGCTCATTGAAAACCAGAACATGCTTCCCCCGGGGGTAGAATTTGATGTCGATGGCGGCGAGTCGGCAATAGAGTTTGACCTTGGCGAGATGGGGGGCGTGAATCTGTCCCCCGAAGACCAGATGTTCATCGACAGCCTATCGGTAGACATGGAACTCGAAGTCGATGTCCCCATCCCCCACTACGCCAACCTTGCCGAATACATCGGGGAGGACGAACTGGAGACTGTCGCCCGTCGTGTTATCGACGGCTTCGAGGCTGACCGGGAAAGCAGGGCGGACTGGGACGAGACGCTGACCCGTGGTCTGGACCTGCTCGGCCTCCGGTTCGAGGAAACCGGGACGGCATTCAGCGGATCGTGTGCGGCGACACACCCGCTGATCATCGAGGCGGCTGTCAAGTTCCAGTCGAAGGCATCTCAGGAACTTCTCCCGGCAGACGGTCCTGTCCGGACGCAGATCATCGGTGACCCGGATTCGAACATCGTCCAGCAGTCGAATCGTGTCCGCAGGTTTATGAACTATGAACTGACGGAGATGATGCCCGAGTACTTCGACGAGATGGAGCGGATGCTCTTCCATCTCCCGATTGTCGGCTCGGCGATCATGAAGATGTACTACGACGGGACTGCGGGCCGTCCTGTCGCCGAACACATCTCCATGGACCAGTTCTACGTCAACTACGCCGCCACGGACCTGCGACGGGCCGGGCGGTATACCCATGTCATCTACAAGTCGAAGGCTGACCTTCAGGCCGACATCAGGGCCGGAATGTACCGGGACGTTGCCGACCTCCCCGACCCTACCGGGCGGAAGGATTCGGAACTGGCCGGGAAGGTAGATGAAATTCTTGGTTTCTCAGACGGTGGTGAAGACCCGGAGTACACCCTGCTAGAACAGCATGTAATCCTGAAACTTGATGATGACGAGGCGGCACTCCCGTACATCATCACCGTCGAGGCTGACTCCCGGCAAGTCCTGTCGATCCGCCGAAACTACCGGGAAGACGATCCCGCCGCCGAGAAGATGATTCACTTCACCCACTACAAATTCGTCCCCGGCTTTGGCTTCTACGGTCTCGGCCTGATCCAGCTTATCGGCAACCTGACCATGACGGCCACGTCGGCGCTGAGGGCACTTGTCGATGCCGGTCAGTTCGCCAACCTCCCCGGCGGATTCAAGGCGAAAGGCGTCCGTGTTGTCGGCGACTCGGACCCGATCAGCCCCGGCGAGTTCAAGGAGGTCGAGGCTCTCGGGATGGACCTGAACAAGGCCATCGTGAACCTCCCGTACAAGGAACCGTCCCAGACCCTGTTCCAGCTTCTCGGGTTTGTCACCGGGGCTGCCGAGAAGTTTGCTGACCAGACCGACCAGATTGTCTCCAACGCGAACAACTACGGCCCTGTCGGGACGACGATGGCCCTCCTCGAAGCATCCGCCAAGTTCTTCTCGGCTGTCCACAAGCGTCTCCACCACGCCCAACGTCAGCAGTTCAAGATTCTGGCCCAGATCAACGCAGACTTTGTCCCACTCGACGGTTACCCGTACGCGACACCGGAAGGCGACATGACCGTCTTCCAGCAGGATTTTGACGGGCGTGTTGATGTTCTCCCGGTCTCTGACCCGAATATCCCGTCCCGGGCACACCGCCTGTCTCTGGCAAGTCTTGCCCTTCAACTTGCTGCCCAGACGCCGCAAGGTACGTTCAACACGACGGAATTAGTGCGACAAGTTCTGGAGTCGGCTGACTTCCCGAACATCGACCAGATCATGCCGAAGCCGCAGGAAGCCCAGCCGCAAGACCCCATGACGGACATCATGGCGGTATCTCGCGGTCTGCCTATTGCTGCCTTCCCCGGTCAGGACCATCAAGCCCACATTGCCGTCAAGACTGCTTTCTTGTTGGACCCGATGGGCGGTGCGTCAGAAGCACTCAAGTCGTTTGCCCCGGCTATTCAGGCAAACATCCGGGAGCATACGATGCTTGGGTATCAGGAACAGATTCAAGGTGTCGTCCAGCAACAGATGGCCCAGCTACCCCCGGAACAGGCCGGGATGATGGCCCAGCAGGGTGCGATGGATCAGATTCTTGCCATGGCTGCCCAACAGGTTGCAAACGCAAACCAGCAGATGAGTCAGGCTGCGTCCCCGGAACAGCAGCTTCTTGATCTGGAACGCCAGAAGCTGGAATTGGAGAAGGAAAAGATTGGTCTGAAATCCATTGCCGATGCTGCCGGACTGGCAATTAAAAATCGTCAGCTAGACCTTCAGGACGAAAAGCAGATAGCTGATGCTGCCCGGGATGGTATCAAGATTGTGACGAATGTTTCAGAAGCCGATAAAGATAGAGCTGCTGACCTGACATTAAAAAATCTTGACATTCTCTCAGATGCCGCACAGAAGGGGCTGCGCTAATGGCTAATCTATCGAACAGTGAACTGTTGAATCTAGTCAGGGCCAAAAACCTACAACGGTTCGACGTAGACCGTAGTCAGGCCGACGAGATCATGGATCGCGTGGGTGACTGGGTGTCTCTGATGGAATCCGACAGAAATCCTGACGCCAAGAATCCAAAGTCTACCGCATCTGGTGCGTACCAGTACACGAAGGGTGCAATTAAAACAGCCGTCAATCGTCTGGAAAATACCATTGGCTCCGAGAGTCTTCCGGAATGGGCAAAGAATGTTCGTAAGTCCGGAGACGCTCGTGACCTAACACTGGAACAACAAAAAATTTTATTTGAGGCCGACACTTTTCAGAAACCCGGTAGCGACAAAATTCTACGTGGTGTGTTTACCGGTGATGAAGATTCTGTCATCGACCTGTACAAAAAGCTACATCATACGAGTCCAGACGAGGCGACGCTTACCAGAATTGACGCCCTTCGATCTGAACTTGCCCTGCCGCAATTCGATGACATAACTGTACCTTTGCCGGTTTCAAAAGTAAAACCTGCACCGTCCAGCACGACAACCGTCTCCGGACCAGTTCCAACACAAAAACCAACACCGCCTCGATTTCCCGCAGCAGCCTCTGACCTTGTCGATCAGGGACGAACCTCAATTCCTGAACTTGAAGGAGCCGCCGATTCTTACCAACTCTTCGACCTTGTATCTGACATTGGTCGTCTGCTTGGTTTTAAGTAAGGCTCTGATATAATATAGGCACATAGGAGAATCACCATGGCACTATTTGAAGATTTGGCTAATATTCTAAACATTTCTCAGAGCCTTACCCGCCCGAGTTCGACCCCGACCGCGACGGCCACGGGGCAAACCCAGCCTCAGACAACGTCTGACGGGATGGGTCTTCCCAGTCTGCTTGGCCGCGCTGCCCGAGATTCGGCCCAATCTGAACGACGGTCGCTCGACTTTATTTCAGGTCTGCCCCCGATTGCCAAGTCGATTCTTCAGGACGAGGCTATACAACAGGGCTACTCTACTATTGAGGAAGCCATGCGTTTTGCCCCGGGTATCATGCAGTCCCGGGCTACTGAACTTGCCAAGTATTATCTGACGCCGACCGAGGAACCTACCCGATTTCGACCGCCGATGGGGTCAGACACGATTACGATTACGGAACTTCCTCCCTTGCCTACCGAAGCTGATATTCTTGCGGCTGACATGGAACAGGGCGGGATGATGATGGCAGAGCCTAATCCTCGTTCACTCGCTTTTGCAGAAAACCTTTATCCTAAAACCCTTTCTAATGAAGAAGCCCGGCTTCGCGGCATGGCAGACTTTCTAGCAAAAGAAGGCGGTGCGTATGGCGGTCGTGGTGCCCTTGACGCTGCGTCTGGTATTGATACAGGCTTTACCGAACGTGTACTTTCTGGCGGTCGTGGTGCGGCTGCATCAGATTTTGAACAAGAAAAAGCCGCTTTGGAAATTGGTGCGCTGGTTATCCCGGGCAAAATTGGTATTGAAGCTGCAATGATCGCCGCCCGGAATGCGGGACCCCGTGCACTCTTGTTGGTGCAACGACTTCTGCGTGAAAAGGGCCTTCTCGGACCAAGTAATATGGTCAGACAATCTCGTGAGTTTGGATCAACAGGAGCTGCAAGACAGACTCTGGCACGACGAGGCACCGAATATGATCCTAAGATGGCAGGACCCGGCGATTCTATGGCAATGGCCCGGGGCGGTAATATTCGTCAGGCAATGATCGACCGTTACAACAGGATGTCCTGATGGCCCAGACGAAGAAGCAGTCCCGCAAAGTCCGCAAGGTCATGGGCGAGTTCAAAGAAGGTAAACTTAAATCTTCCTCCGGGGCAAAGGTGAAGAACCCTAAACAGGCTGTCGCCATTGCCCTGTCGGAAGCTGGTGTCAAGCAGAAGAGGAAGAAGTAAATGGCTGGTAAACCCACCCCCAAGCCTAAGCCGATGACCCCCGCCGAGGAAGCTGCCGAGAGCGGCAACCGCATGGCAGAGGAAGAAGCGAAGGCAGAACAGGCGTACAAGAAGGCTAAGAAGATGCAAGAAGGCGGCATGGTCGGCGGTAGGTCGTATCGCGGCTACGGCGCAGCCCGGTGTCCCAAGTAACTAGAAAGGACTTAACTATGGCTAAAGGTAAATCGTACGGCAACACTGCCAAGATTCCGCAGTCCGACTTCAGTGTCCGGGCTGAACGGGAAGTTCTCCGCAACTCCCCGCCGGATACGTACAAGATCAAGGCGAAGGGTCGGGGTAAGTAAGCCGACCCAACTCCTCTACTACAAAAAGTCTAAACCGCCAACCCACGTCACGGGCATTATGTATTTCGAAGACCTCAAACGTCTGATCGACGCACAGATCACCGACTATAAAAATCTTCTTGGATCGGGTGTTCCCGAGGACTATTCTTCCTATCGTCAATACGTCGGCACCATCTCCGGGCTGGAGTGGTCCCGGAATCTTGTCGCAGAGATTCAGAAACGTACAGCGGAAGGAGAAGAAGACTAATGGTTATGGAACCGAAGATGGCTGGTGCCATCATGAATGCAGACTGGGTTACCGACGAAGATACCCCCGACCCGGCCCCACTCCCGACAATCCCCGGCTACCGAATCCTTGTCCGCCCGATGCGGGTACAGGGCAAGACGAAGGGGTCTATCCTGCTCCCCGATTCGTTCCGGGACGATATGAACTACCTGACCACGGTAGGACGTGTCGTCGCCGTCGGTGATCTGGCATATGCCGACAAGGACAAGTTTCCTACTGGCCCATGGTGTCAGACCGGTGACTTTGTCTGTTACGGGAAGATGAACGGTCAGAAGATCAGGTACAAGGGTGTGAACATGATTCTGCTCTACGACGATCAGGTCGTCATGCGGCTGGAGAATCCGGCTGACATCGACCCGATGTTTAACATCGCCTAACCCCCGCCTCATCAGCGTAATGAATGGAGAGAAACATGAGTGATGACTGGAGCCAGATTGACGTCAAGAAGGCCGCAGAACCCGAGGTAGACTTCGAGATCGACGAGGAAGTCCGGGCCGAGGAAGCTGCTGCCAAAGCCCCTCTGGAAATCGAGGAGGAGGCGGATAACACCATCGAGGTAGACCCGGCTGCCCCTGACCCTGCCGAGCCCGTCCCGGAACTTGCAGGTGTCGATACGGAAGGTGCACAGAAGCGTATCCGACAGCTTGTCCGTCAGCGGAAGGAACGCGAAGAACATATCATCACCCAGCAGCAGCATATCGCCCAGCTTCAGTCGCAACTCCGGAACACCGAGGAGAAGAACGTCGAGGTCTTCCGGAAGAACTACGACGTCACCGAACGACAGCTACAGGAAAAGGCAGAACTTGCCCGTCAAACGTACCTCCGTGCGTACGATGACGGCGACAAGGAGGCCATGCTCTCGGCACAGGAGGCCATGTTTGATGCCCGACAAAATATCGGATTGGTCCGGCAGGGTCGTCAGGAAGTTGACCGATACGCTACAGACCTTGCGAACCAGCCTATCCCCGCTAATAATATTCCTCAACAGTCTGCTACAACTTATGATGAAAAAGCTGTGGAGTGGGCTGAGAAAAATTCGTGGTTTGGTCAGGACCAAGTAGCGACAGCGGCAGCGTTGGCAATCGACGCCTCCCTGAAGAACGAAGGTTACGATCCGTCCACGGACGATTTTTACCGGGAGGTAGACCGGCGTCTCCGGGCAGAACTCCCGAACAAGTTTCAGGGCAAGGCAGCGGCCCCTGTAAAACAGCCGCAGCAGCAACAGGTGGTCGGGGGACAGTCGCGTGGTTCCCCCGAGTCTACGGCGAAGGGCGGTAATCGAAAGGTCAAGTTGACCCGGGATGACATCGCACTTGCCAAGAAGTGGAACATACCACTTGAGAGATACGCCAAGGAGAAAGCCAAGGCTGAAAATGCCTCGGCAGTTGGTGATTACACGTCGATTCAGGTCGGCTAACACGCGGAGGACGAAACTATGAGTGAAGCACGTAAAAGCCGTGAGACTACGGGACGAGTGAACGAAGAGCGATTTGACGAAGACTTTGCGGAGCCGAACTGGCTCTCGATCCCCGGGGCGGTCATTGACCGATTCAAGGATCAGGGGTTGGTACTCCGGTGGGTCCGCTTTCAGATCAACGGTCAGGACGACTACAAGAATGTCGGTGATCGTCAGGCTGATGGTTGGACCTTTGTCGATCCGAACGACGTCCCCGAGATGATGGCAACCTCTCGTATCGTGAGCGAAGGAAGGTTTGAGAATTGTGTGGTCCGGGGCGACGTAGCCCTTGCACAGGCGTCTGCCAAGCGGATGGCGTCCCGCAAGGAATACTACGAGAACCGGTCGAGGGACATGATCACTGCCGTAAATCAGCAGTTGATGAGTCAGTCGAACTCGGCAATGCCGATCCATAACAATTCCAGATCGACTGTAACCCGAGGACGTACCCCGTCCTTTAACGACTAAGGAGCAACATTATGGCTTTGACTAAAGCACTTAATGGCTTCGTCCCCTCGCGTCGTCGTGGTTCTGGTGCGAACAGCACCGGCAGTAGCCAGTATCGTATTGGCAACGGCCAGTCCGGTAACATCTTTACCGGTGATCTGGTGAAACTCGACGGTGGCGTGATCAAGGCGATTGCCACCACCACCGACTATGCGGTCGGTGTCTTTCAGGGTTGTGAGTACATCGACCCGACCACGAAGCAGCCGGTCTTCTCGAATTACTATTCGAGTGGAGTTTCGTCGGCTGTCGGTCAGCCCAAGGCGTTCGTCATCGACGACCCGGCGGCTACCTATATCGTTCAGGCTGACGCCGCCGTCTCGGCGGGTGACGTGAACCTGAACTTTGACGTTACGCTTGGCGCTGGTTCGACCGTCACCGGTATCTCCGGTTTCGGTATCATTGCCACTAGCCGCGTAGAAACCACGGCGATGGTCCGTGTCCTCGACAGCTACGGCGAACCGGGTAATGCCTTCGGTGATGCGAATCCGAAGGTTGAAATCCGTATCGTCCAGCACGTCGATGCTGACACGTCCTCGCACGACGCGTAAGGGGAGTAAGTAACCATGGCTATTAATCGCAGTAATATTGCTAAGGAACTGCTCCCCGGCCTCAACGCTGTCTTCGGTGTTGAGTACGGTGACGTCAACGATGAGCATGTTCCGCTCTTCGAGGTCGAGAACTCTGACCGGTCGTTCGAGGAAGAAGTCCTCTTCACCGGCTTTGGCTCGGCCCCGACCAAGGCTGAAGGCTCGGCGGTCCAGTTCGACACTGCTCAGGAGTCGTACACTGCCCGGTACAACCACGAGACGGTTGCCCTCGCTTTCTCGATCACCGAGGAAGCCATGGAGGACAACCTGTACGACACCTTCTCGAAGGTCCGTGCCCGTGGTCTGGCCCGTGCGATGGCGAACACCAAGCAGGTCAAGGCTGCCGACATCTTCAACAACGGCTTCTCGGCTGGTGACTATGCTATCGGCGACGGCGTAGCGTTCTTCTCGGACTCGCATCCGACGGTGGGTGCGGGTGTCCAGTCGAACCTTGCTGCCGCTGCCGACCTGTCCGAGGCGGCTCTTGAGACGATTCTCACCAACGTCCAGCTTATTAAGGACGACCGTGGCATTCTGATCGGTGCGGGGGCGTCGAGCCTTCATATCCCCCCGGCCCTCCAGTTCACGGCTGAGAAGATTCTCATGTCGCCGGGTTCGACGAACGGCACGAATAACTTTGCCAAGAACGACATCAACGCCATTCGTGCGATGGGTGCCGTCCCGGGCGGTTACTTCGTGAATCGTCGTTTCACGGACACGAACGCCTACTTCATCAAGACTGATGTCCCGAACGGTGCGAAGATGTTCGTCCGTACGCCGCTTCAGACGAAGATGGAAGAGGACTTCGACACCGGTAACCTCCGCTACAAGGCCCGTGAGCGTTACAGCTTCGGCGTCTCGGATTGGCGTAGTTACTTCGGTTCGGCGGGTGGCAGCTAAGGTTGCCACTCACTGACTAGCGTGTGATAATTGGGGGAGTTGGGGAACCGACTCCCCCTTTTATCTGAGAAGGATTTCCTGATGGCTACCAACATCAATTACGCATTCGTATCTTTTGTCTCGACTACCGGTGGTCCTCTCCTGAAAGTTGAGTCGGACACCACCCTGACAGACACCCGGCTCCACGGTATTCATGCAACGGGTGTCGGCACCTTTGTGTTCTCCGACATTGTAGACGGTGTCTCCACGACGAAGATCAAGTTCGTCAATACGACCAATAATGATGTCGCCAACATCTATATCGAAGATTTTGGTGTCCGGTTCAATGGTATTGTAAACGTGTCGGTTCCTACGACTGCCTCCACCGTGGCGGTCCAGTATGGTTGATTACCGGGGCGAGAAGTTCTCCGGGTATAATAAGCCGAAGCGGACGCCGGGCCATCCGAAGAAGAGCCATGCCGTCCTTGCGAAGGAGGGCGACAAAGTTCACCTGATCCGTTTCGGGCAGCAGGGCGTCTCCGGATCGCCGAAGAAAGCTGGTGAGTCGTCCTCGTACCGTAAACGGCGCGAATCGTTCAAGGCTCGTCACGCCAAGAATATCTCCAAGGGTAAGATGTCAGCCGCATACTGGGCCGACCGGGTTAAGTGGTGAAGTCATGGACAGTATCAATCTTCCTATCGCTACTGTTGTTATCCTTCTTATCCAGTTGGCAGGTGGCGTATGGTTCGGTGCTAATATTGAGGGACGGGTGGGTTCAGTTGAGTCTCGACTTGCATCCGCCGAGATTCTGCCTCCCGGGTCAGGAGTCAAACTGGCAGAGATGTCTGACCGACTCGCCCGAATTGAGACTAAACTTGAGATTCTGATGGGGTCTGCCAAATGACTTCCGAGATCAAACTTCGTGGCGGTCTGTCGCCGTCGTCCATCACCCGCGTCGGTACTTACGAGCCGTGGGAGTTGCAAGTTGCTCGTAATCAAATTGCGTTTCATAAACCGCTGTTTAAATTTGGTGTTAATCCCGACGTAAATGGTTCATTAGAAACAGTATGGGATGTAGGCGGTATCTATGCTTACCCCAGTTCTGCTGTTGCGATGACGGTAACTACCGACGCAGGTGTACCGGCTACCGACAACGGGGTGAAGGTTGTCGTTCAAGGTCTGGACGGGGATTACAATGAGGTCAGTCAGGAAGTGACTCTGGCCGGTTCCGGTACAGCTACAACCACACAGACATTTATTCGTGTTTTCCGCGCCTATGTCAGTGGATCACAGGCACCGACCGACGACCTAAACATTACCAACGGCGGGACGACATATGCCCGTATTACTTTTGGTGAGAACCAGACGCTGATGGCACTCTGGACCGTACCGGCAGGATACACAGCGTATTTATCTCAAATCAATATTGCCACAGGTACTGCAAATATTAACCAGTACATGACAGGAAAAGTAACGGCACGTCCATTTGGTGGCGTATTCAGGACTGTTGTAAAACAATCGTTTCAAGGGGAGGCTGCAATTATTATTCCGGTTCCTATTCCGTTTACGGAAAAAACGGATATAGAAGTTAGGGCAATAAGTTCAGGTGCAAATAACATTGTCTCTGCTGATTTCTCTATTATTTACATCAAGAATGATACATTATCGTAATGGCTATCCGCAGGTCAAATATCCCGAAACAGGTAACT
>Ga0209536_100015772_pt1 | contig 10768 bp, 8 predicted proteins | sample DeeMarSeWOR28_12_FD_187461 | JGI IMG/M metagenome (GOLD analysis project Ga0209536, IMG submission 187461) | Marine sediment microbial communities from White Oak River estuary, North Carolina - WOR-2-8_12 (SPAdes) (version 2) | ecosystem: Environmental > Aquatic > Marine > Intertidal zone >...
GGGTGGTTTTTTGGCAGGGGTCAATAGCAGACGATAAAATCCTGGGTAAGATTGATGATGAATTTGACTACATCTTTCATCTGGCCACCTATCACGGCAACCAGAGTTCCATCCAAGATCCTCTGGCAGATCATGAAAATAATCTAATAACCTCCCTGAAATTATTTAACTGGATTCGAGATTTTAAAAAGGTCAAAAAGGTGGTCTATTCTGGCGCCGGTTGCGCGGTTGCTGAAAAGACTTTTGATAATGCTCGACCTACCAAAGAGGACGATCCCATCTCACTAGAAATGGATAGTCCGTACTCGATTTCGAAGATTGTGGGGGAGTATTATGCTGTCTATTTTTACAGGCAGCATGGGCTGCCAACGGTGAGGGCACGATTCCAGAATGTGTATGGGCCCGGAGAAGTACTCGGAGCCGGCCAATGGCGAGGCACCTCTGCTACGGTGTGGAGAAATGTGGTTCCCATCTTCGTTTTTAGAGCGCTAAAACGCCACCCGTTACCGGTGGAAAATGATGGAGTAGCGACGCGCGACTTCATTTTTGTTGACGATATCTGCCGAGGGCTGAAGGCATGTGCTTTACTAGGTAGGTCTGGTGACGTATACAACCTAGCGAGCGGGCGCGAGACGACAATTCTAGCTCTTGCAGAGATCATCAATCAACTGACGTCAAACCCAGCCGGGATGAAGTTTTTGCCGAAGCGTCCATGGGACAATTCCACAAAACGTTTCGGCTGCACTGTGAAAGCAGATGAAGAGCTCGGGTTCAAGGTCAAGGTGGATCTCGAGCAAGGACTTATATCCACCATATACTGGACCCGTCAGAATCTGTCGATGATAGAACGTTGTATCGAAAAGCATAGGATGCACTTATCATCGATCTGACCCCTACCGTTCCTAATCGGCCCAGGTGCCTTGTTTTTTTGGCAATGACGGTTTTGGAAGTTTTGCGTATCAGTGAGTAAGAATGCAAGACAATAGAAAAGTTTCTGGCAAAGAGAAAACTTTCTATTAAAGTTTCTTTCGACTGTCGATGATTGCCAATCAGGCTGACCACATCCAGGCAGACAGTGAAGTATCTTCACAGCGCTCAGAGGTATGTAGATGTACTCCATTTTAGACTGTCCTTAGATTAAAAAGATTATAAATGTTATCGGGATCTGCGGGACACAAAAGAAATATATTGGTTGTATTCAGCCATATGGCCGTTCCCATGCGCGCCGCGCTCCGGGATCTGCTCTATAGCTTTGGAAAATACTCCGGACACCGGGTGTTTTACCTGAATCTTGCAATCCGAAAAGTCCCGGCCTATCTTAGAACTATCAGCTTTGACCTAATTATATTCAATACTCTATTTCTCAATTCCCATTGGAACCCGATCCGATTTGAGAAGTTGCGAAGAAAGGTGCAAGTATTAAAGAGGTTTTCTGGAGTGAAGATCGCCCTGCCCCAGGACGAATTCTACAATCCGAAGTTGCTATGCGAGTTTATTCATGAGTTCGGCATAAGCCATGTTTTTTCAGTGCAACCTGAAGCCGAGTGGAAAAATATCTACCGGGATGTCAATTTTCGCAAAGTTAGATTTCACCGTGTACTTACTGCGTATTTAGACGAAGATATGCTCGATAGGATCAGGAAAAGAAAACGAACTCATCCTGAAAGAGATATAGTCTTAGGTTATCGCACCCTTGGCATGACTCATAAAACCCATGCTTGGTATGGGCGGCACGGCTTTCTAAAAGTGGCCATAGCGGATCAAGTAAAAGCGAGAGCCGTGGAGCGGGGTATTGCGTGCGATATTTCTCATCACCCGAAGGATGTAATTACGGGTGATGGCTGGTACTCGTTCCTGCTTCGGTGTAAATACGTCCTGGGAACCGAAGGTGGTACAAGCATTTTGGATTGGGATGGAAGCCTGCACGAGCGGACAGGCAGCTTTGTGAAAGAGCACCCGAACGCGGATTTTGCTGAGATAGAGCGCAATTGTTTCCCTGGGATGGACGGAACCTTTGAGGGTTTCGCTATTTCACCTAGGCATCTAGAAGCGTGCGCGACGGAAACCTGTCAGGTGCTAACGGAGGGTGAGTATAACGGCATTCTGCTTCCAGGCAAACATTACATAGAATTGAAGAAGGACTTCAGTAACCTGGATGAAGTTCTCGACACGATTGTTCGAGATGATTTGCGCCAGAATATTACTAAACGTGCTTATCGGGACGTCGTAGCTTCCGGTAAGTATAGCTATGCAGCTTTCACGAAGTTTGTTTTGGAAACAGCACTGTTTGATCCCCAATACAAGCATGGAATCAGGCCAAGTCGAGCATGGATAGATCTGGTGAATACTTACACTAAAGTACTGGATCGTATTAACTGGGCTGTCCTGCATGTTTTGTATCAGGGAGGCAGATTGTTGAGCAAGTTTATCCAAAAAACAGGTCGAAAAATATCCTAATCTTTTGGGTCGCGCCTTGGTTTTTGGTATGATCGAGACGCTAGCAACACGATTTTCTGGAACAACACTTATACCAAGAATTTTTGCTCGGATGAACGGTTGACATTAGACCAGAGATAAGTCCAGCTGCATGATATCCGAGGCGCTTAACGAAAGCTTGTCCAGGGTTTTTAAACTCGTTCGCTTTGATCCCGCACACAAGCCTATGGCAAAATCCCAAAAGTATAATCACCAGTATCACACGTGCATGTAGTAGGTAAAATGTATAAGATGAAGCCCCATATTAATTTATGCTATAGTATGGTCAGAAAAAAACTTTAGATTTATTAAAGTCTGAATCAAAGAAAATTTAATAACAATTTAAGACTTGTAGCTTATTACTCTATCTTATTTTCATGATGTCGATATTTGAGTTTTCCAAAAAATATAATATTACTTTTTAAAGAAATATTGAACAACAATTGATTTTCTATGTATCAGGTGAGCAATTAAATGTATCATAACCGAAGTTGCAGTAGATACAGACTTACTGCAGTTTACGTTGATCGTATTAAAAGCGTCATTCATCGTATTCGCCGTAGACTGTTGAAGACAACCTCCCAGGAGTTCTGGACACGGTACAATGTCACACTTCATCGTTCTTTCAGAAGTTCCGAGGAATCACTGGCGTATTTTCACTGGCGGAACGATCAGTATATCGACTACATTAAGTGGATGCCAGTTGATGGTCAAGATGGAAAAGTCGTACTCGATTACGGATGCGGTCCTGGCAACGATTTAGTTGGGTTTGGGGTTTACTCTAAACCAGACCGGCTGATTGGCATTGATGTCTCTCGCCCCTCGCTGATGCAGGCAAAAGAGCGCCTAGCAATTCATAAGATTGAGTCAGAACTTATCCTAATACGCGAGAGCGATGCTTTGTTACCGTTTGAAGATAAGTCGATTGATTACATTCATTCCGCTGGAGTAATTCACCATGTGCCTGATCCGGCTGGTATTCTCCGAGAGTTCAGGCGAATCTTGCAGCCAGGCGGTGAAGTGAGAATAATGATCTATAATTATGATTGCCTTTGGTTGCATCTGCATGTGGCCTACATCGTAAGGATAGTGAAAAAACTCTATAGAAACATTCCTATTCGTGAAGCTTTTGGACGGTTCACGGATGGGGAAGAGTGTCCGTTGGCAGTTGTATACAGGCCAGAGGAATTTATGGCCTTAGCCAAGAGGACCGGATTCGATTGTGTCTTTATCGGGGCAGCGATGGCAGTACGCGAATTAGCCGATTTTGGGATGCGCTGTTCAGCCATTATGCATCCAGACCTAGAAGCAGAGCACAGGCGTTTCTTGCTCGATCTTCACCTGGATCCTCGAGGACTTCCAATGTATGGTGGAAAGCTTGCTGGACAGGATGGCTGCTATAGTTTGCGGCCTTCTTAGACAGGGGCATGCCTTCCAAGGCCATCGAAAGCGATTGGGTGTTTTACCCTGCCGTACTTACAGTAGCTATCATTGAAATCTATATAGATTATCAAACTAAAAAAGCAGTCAAATTTATGATATTTACTGGTAAAAAAGAGCTTCTGCATATTAAAAAAGAATTTTAAATTTCAATTGTATTTAATCCTTATATGTCTATTGTCAATATTTACCCGTCTATTCTTTTTTATTGCAAACCATCCAAGCAAAATCCGGAAGACTCATCATAAAACAATCGGATTTCATTATTCATTCATCTATGATTGGTTACCAGATAAAAAGAAGATGTTTTAGAGGCAGTAAGAACAGAAAAAGTTTCAGATTAAATATTCCTGCTATCAACCGCCTGGGTAGTAAGGGAATCTTGAATCAATCCATAACTATCTAATGTGGTTTAGTTTGTGGGGGGCATGCTGTGGAACTAATTTATTGCCCTAATTATCTATAAAACAGTAACGCATAAGACAGCGACAACAAACTTCATGTATGAATTAATCTGCAATCTGCGACTAGGGTGGCAACGTCATTTGCGAATGTACGGGTTAACAAATTTAATAATCCTGTCATTGTTTACTGTAATTATCGCTCTTAGTTCGTTACAGGCGTATATGATTAAAAACATTCCTTGCACTTGGATAGGTGGAGTTCTGACTGTAATCTTGGCTTTGTTGGTTTCGCAATGTTATAATAAATTTGTTTTTTCAAGATATGTTGAGTTAATAATCTTTCTATTGATATTTTGGTTGATGATGGTGACATTAATAAATATTGGTATATATAACTATGCAGCCGATTTACCCCTTGATTCGACAAGCATCTATCCTGTGTTTATTATTTTACGATTTTTAAATCTATTGTTTTTTATATTATTTTTATATTCAATCGTTGTATTATGCAATAATGGTATGATTTCAAATATTATTAGGATTATTGTGATAATTGCCTTGGCAGTTTGTTTGTTTGCAACTTACTGTTATTATGCCCAAATATTGGGGTGGCCAGAGCCTTTACGCACGAGGAGTTATGTCATTGGATTGAATGGGGAAAAGATTGTCTTTTCTTCTGCATTTCACAGGGCAGTAGGAAGTTTTCGAGAACCAAGCGATTTGGCAATATTCCTTATTATACCATTCTTTTTCAGTCTTACGTTGGAAAGAAAAACTGAAAAATGGTTTGTTCCGATCATTATTCTAACGGTCATATTCTTAACTGGTAGTCTAACAGGATTATTGGCGACATTTATTGGTATTGTTGTGACTCTAATAAGTGTTCTGGATTTTAAATTTTTCAAAACATACGCTTTGAGACTCATCATTATATGCACGAGTGCCTACTTGCTATTTTATGGAATGGTATTTCCCTATAATATTGTCGAGATGAGAATTGCTGAGCCAACGAGCGCAATTCCCTACATGAGTGGTAGAAATATTGAAGAATATGATTCTAAAATTGGTTCTTCTTTATATATAATTGACAGACTTAAGGTATTAGTGCTTGGGGGAATTCAGAAGTCGAACCGATATTATATATATGATGCGTTTTTTGGTATGGGAATGCCCATCTTTGGATACGGTATGGGAAATTCCAATATATTGCTTTCTTCTATCTTGAATAGCGATCGGACTGCCAGCTTCTTAAATCTATATTTTAATATACTGTATTCTGGTGGAATCTTCGGTTTATTATTAATGATACTCTTTTTGATGTTACCAATCGGACGTACATTTCTGAGATCTAGGAAAAAGAAGACTCCTATTGTGTTTCTTGTACTTGGAGCCTACGTGGGATGGCTGGGTGTGTATTTCGGCTCCTACGAGGAATTAAATTTGTTGTTTGCAGTAGCTTATGGTTTGCTGTGGTGTTGTACAGATAGAGCTGAGCAAAGGAAGACCTGAAAGTTTTGCGCAATGGGAAACTGATGACTTTTGGGAATAAGGGTGCTGTCCTATCTTTGTTTATTTGAGGATTTTACTAGCTCTTTGAAATTGGTTCTCGTGTAATCAGTAATAGATGTCCCAAGATAGTTGAAAGCAGTTGCAAGACTCGAAAGTTAGAAGTCCTAATATCTCATTATATGTTGGGTGGTAACATGGTTTTGGTCTGGAATCTGAGGAATCTTCTGTGAATCTGCCGAGTGATAAATATACCACTCATCACTATTTACGACATAACCCTACTTGGGATCTGGAGGACAGCACTTGGAAGGCAGATAAAATAACGGCTATGCTGACAGCTGTAGGCTGCAAACCCTCGTCCATTTGTGAGGTTGGCTGCGGAGCTGGTGGGGTTCTTGCTGAGTTGCGACGTGCATATCCGGAAACCGAGCTTTTTGGCTATGATATTGCCTCCGATGCTGCTCGGTTTTGGTCCGAGCATGTGTCTGCCAATATTAATTTTAAGATAGGAGACTTCTTTGAGTTGAGCAAGCGAACATATGACGTTTTGCTTTTGTTGGATGTGATCGAACATCTACAAGATCCGTTTGACTTTATTGCCCAGCTAAGGAATTATGCCAGTCTTTTGGTCTTTCATTTTCCCATAGATCTTTCCGCCATAAATGTGTTGCGAGAACAGCCTTTGTTGAGTTCGAGGCTCAAGGTTGGTCATATTCATTATTTCACCAAGGGGCTAGCATTAGCGCTACTGGAAGAATGTGGTTACGATATTCTGGACTGGCATTATACGGGAGCTGCTTTTACCAGCCCTAAACGGAATTGGAGGACCAGGTTGGCCAGTTTGCCGAGGCTTATGGCATATGCGGTGAACAAGGATTGGGGAGTGCGCCTCCTAGGAGGCGAAACACTTATGGTGCTGGTCCGTGCTGGAGGATGAAAGTGGGTCTCGTCATAAATGCACCAAATGTTCACCAAGGTGGTGGCTTGTCTTTGTTGACAGCTCTTTTAGACTCGTTTGATGATAGTTTTCAAGGCTGTCTAGTTTTAGACGAGCGCATGGAGCTTCCCGATGGCTTGTCTGACCGTATTCCCGTACATTGGATCCGGCCCACAATTTTGGGGAGATTATTGGGAGAATGGCATCTGAGAAAATGGGCTGGCTTCAACGATGTTGTACTCTGTTTTGGCAATCTTCCGCCGTTATTCAAATTGAGAGCTAAGGTTTTTGTATTCGTGCAGAATCGGTACCAAGTTGATCCGAGAAATTTAAGAAATTTTCCGTTATTTTCTCGACTTAAAATTACGCTCGAACGCTTCTGGTTTGCATGGGGGAAAAGAAATGTTTGGCAATATATTGTTCAAACACCGTCGATGCAACGCGCTATCCAAAAACAATTGGGTAAGCCTTCAATCATCCTTCCTTTCAATAAAAATCCCCGAGGCTATAAGCGCACGTTACAATCTTTTCGTGATAAAAAGCATGCGACCTATGATTTTATTTATGTCGCATCAGGTGAACCACATAAAAACCATTATCGTTTGATTGAAGCGTGGGCTATGCTAGCCAAAGACGGAATTCGGCCAAATCTCTGTTTAACTATAGAAAAGACTAGGTTTCCTGATTTATGCGCTTGGGTCGAACATAAGAAAATGAGTCTTAATCTTAACATTACTAACGTGGGTATTTTGCCAAACGAGGAAATTCAGAGTCTATATCATGAGGCACGAGCTTTAATTTACCCGTCAGATTTCGAGACCTTAGGTCTCCCAATGATAGAGGCGCGGTGTGCAGGTTTGCCTATTCTGGCTTCAGAGTTAGACTATGTTAGGGATTTAGTTGATCCTGAGCAAACTTTTGATCCAAATTCTCCAGTCTCCATAGCGCGTGCTGTTAAGCGCTTTTTGGGAAAGCCAGAGCGGCCTTTACCTTTGACGGATGCTAAGATCTTTCTAGCAAAACTATTGAATGAGGTAGCGTAGGTTTGCGCATTTTGATAGTTAGTCAATACTTCTGGCCAGAGTATTTTCCCATCAATGACCTGGCCCTGGGTCTTTTTGAAAGGGGGCATCAAGTCACTGTTTTAACAGGTATACCTAACTATCCGGACGGAAAATTTTTTTCAGGGTATGGTTTTTTCAGTAATACTCGCCAGAATTATCATGGTGTGAGGGTATTTAGGGCACCACTTCTGCCTCGGGGAAAAAGAGGCAGGATTCGGTTGGCGATAAACTTTTTATCTTTTGCACTCTCAGCCAGTATCTTAGCCCCTTTTTATTGTAGGGGAAGATACGATGTGATCTTTGTCTATGAGCCTTCACCCATTACAGTTGGGTTGCCAGCACTAGTGTTGAAAAGACTGAAGTCTGTTCCAATTTTTTTCTGGATGCAGGATCTCTGGCCTGAGAGTTTATCGGCTACGGGGGCAATAAAGTCTAAAAGAATACTGAAGATGGTTGAAGTGTTAGTGCGGTTCATTTACCGAGGTTGTGACCGCATTTTGGTACAATCAAGAGCTTTTTCAGCTCACGTGGAAAGTCTTAGCGCTAGCCCTGAGAGAATTCTGTATTATCCAAATAGTGCTGAGGAGCAGTATCAACCCATAAAATTGGATGTGGACGCTCCTGAGCGGTCGTTGATGCCAGCTGGTTTCCGCATTATGTTTGCTGGAAATATTGGTGCTGCGCAGGATTTTGCTACTATATTGGGAGCTGCGGAAAGATTACGAGACTATTCCGACATCCACTGGATAATTCTTGGAGATGGGCGCATGCGACGGTGGGTTGAGAGTAAGGTGTACCAGCGGGGATTGACAGAAACCGTACATCTGCTAGGCAGATACCCTGCAGAAGCAATGCCCCGTTTTTTTTCGCTTGCTGATGCTCTGCTAGTGACGCTAAGGAAAGAGCCAATTTTTGAACTTACAATACCCTCTAAAGTACAACCTTATCTGGCTTGTGGCAAACCGGTGATAGCAGCCTTGGACGGAGAAGGTGCAAGAATCATTCGAGAGGCGGGTGCAGGTATAGCCTGCTCCGCAGAGGACCCTGCAGCCCTGGCTGAAGCAGTGATGGAGATACATTCCATGTCCGAGTTAGAGAGAGAAAACATGGGTATGCGGGGAAGGGATTACTTCGAAAAAAATTTTGAGCGCACCATGTTGCTTGAGCTTCTAGAGCGCTGGATGAAAGAGGTGCCAGAGCCGTTACTGTAATACGCATCCTTGTTCTGGGCAGAGACAATGTGCTGAGTTACATGCTCTGCATACATTTGCTGATGCATGTGTTGCTTTAATCAGTAGTACCTATTGGGAAGAGAAAAAAGACTATGATCGAACACCCCAAGATCGTGGGAGGGTCAGGGATGAGAGTATTGGTGTTTGGAGCTAATGGCATGCTTGGCCATAAAGTTTTGCAAGAGTTTAACAATAGATTTGATACTTGGGGTACTATTCGAGCTTCTAGTAAACTTTGGGAGCACTTGCCTTTCTTCCAGAAAGAAAAGGTTGTTGAAGATGTGGAAGTCACATCTCGCGAAAAAATAATTGATGTACTTGACCGGGTCCAACCACAAGTAGTGGTCAACTGCATTGGCATTGTGAAAAAACTGGAGGAGAGTGAAAGCCCGGTCTCAGCGATTACAGTTAATGCTCTTTTTCCGCACTGGTTAGCGGAGCTTTGTCAGGAACGCGGAATAAGGTTGATCCATATCAGTACAGATTGTGTCTTTTCCGGTAAGGTGGGTGATTATTCTGAAAGCGCATTACCTGATCCATACGAACTCTATGGCAGGACTAAGCTTCTAGGCGAGGTCACTGAACAAAACTGTCTCACCCTTCGCACTTCAATCATTGGTCGGGAGTTAAAAAGGACAGTTGGACTTTTAGAATGGTTCCTTTCGCAGAATGGCAAGACCGTTCAAGGATACAGATATGCTATATTCAGCGGATTTATCACTTCAGAATTGGCCTTTATACTTGCTGAAATTGTGTCCCATCATCGCGAGCTTTATGGTGTGTATCACATTTCCAGTGAACCAATTAGCAAGTACGACTTATTAAACATGATCAAAGAGGTATTAAACCTGGAAATAACTATCAACGAATACACAGGCCTCTTTGTCGACAGGAGCCTTAATTCAGAAAAAATTAGAGGAATTTTGAGATACCGACCACCGACTTGGGAGGAGATGATTAGAAGACTGGCCGCAGAAGTGGATATATATGAGGAATGGCGCAGGGGATGTGGGAAGTAATGATTGAGGATCTTTGCAAATGCATTGCAGGAGAGAGATAATGCTTTTCGAAAATAAAATAATCCTGGTAACCGGTGGAACTGGATCGATGGGCAAAGCCTTTGTTCGGCGTGTGCTCACCGGTGACCTGGGGACGCCGAAGAAAGTTATTGTTTTTTCCAGGGATGAAGCGAAGCAGCATGATATGCGGATGTCCTATCTTCAGAAAGAGGCTGCCACCGATGAGGTGATTTACCAAAACTTCATGCGTGTGCTCGAGTTTCGAATAGGTGATGTGCGAGATTATGCCAATGTCTGCGCGGCCGTTAAGGATGCCGATATTGTGGTTAATGCGGCGGCACTGAAACAAGTCCCTTCCTGCGAATATTTTCCGACCCAGGCGGTTTTTACCAACTGCCTCGGCGCTGCAAATATAGTGCGTGCCATCGAAGAGAACGGGTATCCGGTTGATACAATTCTTGCCGTCAGCACCGACAAGGCGTGCAAGCCAGTGAATGTAATGGGAATGACCAAATCAATTCAGGAGCGGATCATCACTGCGGCAAACATATTGAATCCTAAAACTCGCTTCATATGTGTACGTTATGGGAATGTGCTTGCATCACGGGGCTCGGCGATTCCCCTGTTTCATGACCAGATCAAAAATGGCGGTCCGGTGACTATCACGGACCCTGAGATGACTCGGTTT
>Ga0209536_100015773_pt1 | contig 10767 bp, 17 predicted proteins | sample DeeMarSeWOR28_12_FD_187461 | JGI IMG/M metagenome (GOLD analysis project Ga0209536, IMG submission 187461) | Marine sediment microbial communities from White Oak River estuary, North Carolina - WOR-2-8_12 (SPAdes) (version 2) | ecosystem: Environmental > Aquatic > Marine > Intertidal zone >...
TGAAACATTAGCTGAACATCTTTCTAAACAATCCTTACAGTATGTGCATTGATATAATTTATCTGCAATATACTCTGAAGGTTCAAGTTGTCCTGAAAGAAGTCCATAGGAAAGGATTACCTTTCCTCTTGCTCCATCTACTTCCCAACTCTGATCCTTATAAATAGGGCATCCTTCAAAACAATATGCACATCGAATGCACCTATTCATATCATTTTCCCAATCTTTTAAATATTTTACTTTCATCTAAATACCTCTCCTTTTACATAGAATCTGATTTTATCTTTCTTCTATTGTAATAGTCTTTAATACTTTCATATAGTGTGTTAGCAGCAAGCACTGTACAATGATGGTGTTCTTTTGGTAGGCCTCCTAAAGCTTCTAATAATTGAGAGCTTGTGATTTTGTTTGCTTCTTTAAGATTTTTGTTCACAATCATTTTTATCATCATGCTTCCACATGCAATTGTTGCACCACACCCATCTGTCCAGAATCTTGCATCAATTATTTTCTCATCTTTTATTTTAAAAGTTATTTTCATTGTGTCTCCACAAGGACCTTTAATCTCACCTTTTGCATCTGGATTTTCTAAAATTCCAAAATTATTTGGATTCCTATATTCATGAATAACGATTTTTGAATATGTTTTTTCTTCATCATATTCAATTTTTCGCTGGAGCTTGTTTAATAGCTTTATAAAATCATCATCAGTCATTTTTCAAATCTCCCTTTCAAGTTATTCCACATTTCAATAATCGCATCAGAAAAATTACCATTAGAAAATTCAACAACAGTTTTTTCATTAATCATTGCATCAGTTACTACTTTGTCATAGGGAAGTTTTCCAACAACATCAATATTGAAATTTTTACAATAGTTTCCAATTTTTTCTGTATTATTCATGTTGATATCATATTTATTAATACAAACCACAGCAGGAATCTTGAAATGATATGCAACTCCAAGAATTCTCTCTAGGTCATGAATTGCAGATAGTGTTGGTTCAGTTACAATTAATACAAGATTAACTCCAGAAATGGCTGAGATAACTGGACATCCAATACCGGGTGGGCCATCTATTATAATTAATTCCTTATTTTTATCTTCAGCTAGCTTTTTTGCATTTTCACGTACTACTGTTACAAGTTTTCCTGAAGCCTCCTCTGCTGTTTTCAGCATTGCATGGGCCATGGGTCCAAATCTTGTGTCAGATATATAGGAAAAGCCTGAATCCCTCTCAATCATTTTAACTGCATCAACAGGGCAAACATATTCACATACATTACAACCCTCGCAAGATTCTATTATTATTTCTATATCTTTTGTGATTGCATCAAATTTACAACTTTCATAACATCTTTTACAATTTGTACACAATTCTTTATCAATTGATGCGACTTTTAATCCATGAAAACCTAATGTTTTTTTTACCTTGGGTTTGAGTATAAGATGCAAATCAGCTGCATCAACATCACAATCCGCAAAAACGGCGTTCTTTGCAATTGAAGCAAATGCTGCAGTAATAGTGGTTTTACCAGTACCTCCTTTACCACTTATCACTGTTAGTTGCTTTATTTGCTCACCTCTTCCTGAATTTTATTGAAAAGAAGTCCAAACATCTCGGTCCATTCAAAATTATTGTTCGTAAATGCAATACCTTTGGAGTATAGCTGTGCAATTTCTTTTCTTTCTGGTATTTTTAAAAGAATTGGTATTTTTTGGTCTTTACAATATTTTTCAACATCTTTATTACCAATTCCATCACGATTTATAACCACTCCATATAAAATATACATATGCTTTACTACTTCTACTGCAAGCTTGAGGTCATGAAGTCCGAATGGAGTTGGCTCAGTAACAAGAATACAATAATCTGAATCTTTTATTGATTCAATTACGGGGCAGGTAGTTCCAGGTGGAGCATCTATAATTACATTATTCTTATTATCTATTTTTCTTTTTAACTGTTTAATTACTGGAATTGCTTGCATTTCTCCGATATTAAGTATTCCATGAAAAAAATCAATTTTATTTATTGTACCATGTTCAACTTTTCCTACAATTCGAGTATTCCATTTTATTGCGTTTTTTGGACAAACAAGTTCACATCCTCCACATGAATGACAAAGTTCAGGAAAAACTAAAACATTTTTTGGTACAACAGCAAGAGCATTATATGCACAAAAATCAGAACATTTCCCACAATAGTCACATTTTTTTTTATCTACTTCTGGTATACTAACTGTTACATCATCAATATCTTTAATTTTTGCTTTAAGAAATATATTTGCATTTGGTTCTTCAACGTCACAATCTAAAAATTGACCGTCCTTTATTGATAATGCAAGATTGGTTGCTACGGTCGTTTTACCCGTTCCACCTTTTCCACTTGCAACTGATATAATCATTAATTTTTCATCTCCGGTATTTTTAATTCTTTTAATGATGATGGAAAACGTTTTTTAGCAAGGTCTGAGTAGATCTTTTTATATCTTGTCCATTGTTTAATGTAGTCTTCTGAAACCTCAGATATTACTTTAGCAGGAACTCCTACAGAAATTGCTTTTTCAGGTATCTTTTGTTTATTTTTTACAAGGGCACCTTCGGCAACAACTGCCCATTTTCCTATCTCTGCCCAATCACTTACAATTGAACCCATACCAATTACTGCCCAATCATTTATTATTGCATTATGAACAATTGCAGCATGTCCAATTGTAACATTGTTACCAATTGAGGTTTTTTCATCTGGTCTTGCATGGATAACTACATTTTCTTCAACTGCAGTATTGTTTCCAATTCTAATTGAGCCATAATCTCCCCTGATTCTTGCACCTGGACCTATATAACAATTCTCTCCAATTCTTACATCACCTATTATATCTGCAGATTTAAAAATAAAAGTTCCTTTTCCAATAATTGGTTTTCTTTTTTCAAACTCATATATTGTCATATAAATTCCACCGCAAATTTGGTTTTTGACTTAATTTTTACAATTATGGTCATGATGATGTTGATCTCTAAAAGCGTGCCTTCCACAAGCATCATCGACTCCTGCTTTCTGAAGTTCTCCTTGTTTGAATGCATCAATTGCATCTTTTACTCTACCGGTTGCACCAATATAAACATCAATTCCAAACTCTTCAAACATACCTATGGCACGTCTTCCAAGATCCCTACATACTAGTATGTTTACACCTTCTTTTTGCATGAGCTCTGGTGGATAGCCTTGACCGCCCATATGATGGCTCGTGTTAGGAATTATTTTTACTTCACTAGTTTCAAGGTCGATTATTGTATAGGTTTGAACTCTTCCAAAATGCTCGCCGATATATTCATCAAGCCCATTATTTCCATTAGTTGGTATGCATATTTTCATGTATTTCAACCCCTGGGATTTCCCGTTCCAAAATGACTACCAACACTTGGCGCATTTGTTTCTTTAAATTCACCATTTTTGTATCTTTTTATAATGTCTGTAACTAAACCATTTACTCCAGTTATAACCTTTATTCCAGCAGCTTGAAGAGTTTGAAATGCATTTGGTCCAATATTTCCTGTAATCACCACATTTGCACCTGTCTTTGCAATTGTTTGAGCTGCCTGAATTCCCGCACCACCTGAGGCCATATTGCTCTCATTTGAGATAGAAGTAAAATTCATGGTTTCAGTATCGATTATTAAAAAACTACTACATCTACCAAATCGCGGATCTATTTCAGATTCTAAATTATTAGCTCTTGCGGTTACTGCTATCTTCATATCAAAACCTCATCTTGGTTAATGCAATTTCTGCTGCATTAACAAGTTGATATGCAATTGGTGAAGCAGTAACTGCGGGATGAGTACCCAGCTGGAAGGTAGCAATATCATCTGCAGTCATCCTTTTTTGAATGCAAGCACTGACTGTATTTATTAGTTCACCTGCACTATGACCTCCTCTTACTTGTCCACCTATTAACTCTCCTGTCATTTTATTAAAGACAAGCTTTACTTTCATATTAGCCATTCCTGGCATTCCACCTGGATGCCTATTAGGTGATTCTGCTTGGCCAATTACTATGTCATAGCCACTTTCTTTTGCAATATTATCTGTTAGACCTGCCATTGCAAAGGTTTTGTCTCCAACAACAGTAGAAAATACTCCTACAACACCAGAATTTTGCCGTCTTTTACCAAATAAATTTGCTCCTGCAATTCTCGCCTCCATTGTTGCGATTGAAGCTAGTTTTAATCCAGAGGGATGGTCTGTAAAAAAGGATTTCTTACTTGTACAATCGCCACACGCGAAAATATTTTCATCAGACGTCATCATTCCAGAATTTACAACAATGCCACCTTTGTCTACTTCCAGTCCAGCATTTTCTGCTAATTTTGTATTTGGTTTTACTCCAACAGCCGCAATAAGTAGATCTGCTTTTATTGTTCTGCCATCTGAAAGTTTTACACCAGTTACTTTATTATCGCCTAAGACCTCCTCCATTTTAACTTTAGTTATAACGTTTATTCCTCTCTCTTTTAAGGCTTGCTCTGCTTCTAGACAGAACTCTTCTTCAAATGCAAGCATTAGACAATGTGGTAGTAATTCTACAATGGTAACATTTACGTCCCTATTTTTCTTAAATTCATCTGCAAATTCGACTCCAATGAATCCCCCACCTAAAATAATTATATCTTTTGCGTTATTTACCTTCTCTAGCAATCCTTTTAGATAAACACTATCCTTTTTTATCATGTATACATTTTCTTTGTCTAAACCCTTTATCGGTAGCTCCATTGGTAAAGATCCAGTTGCTAAAATAAGTCTATCATATGCAATTTTTTCCCCTTTTTCTGTAATTACATTTTTTTCTTTACGATTAATTTTCTGTACACCATCAATAAATAACTCAATTCCGTTTCCTGTGACTACTTTGTCTGGAATCATATTTTTTTCAGGTGTATGTACGGTACCATAAATGTATGGTATACCACAAGGAATCTGGACCTGCTTCTCTTTTCTAATTAAAATTACACTTTTGTCTGGATAATGTCTACGACATGTTATTGCCGCGGGAATACCTGCTGCACTTCCACCTATTATTACAATATCTGCCTGTTTCATATCATTTCTCCTATATCTTTTTATTTCTTGCTATTGTTACTAATAATTACCTTGTTCTTATTTTTAGAATAAATTTGAAGTTGAGCAGATGGATCACTACTACAAAAAAACCCCAATCCAATAAGGAATTTTTTAATATTCTCGATATCATCTAACTCTCTTTTTTGATTTGAATTTTTAACATTATTCATAGTCTACCTCCTTACCATTGGTGCATTACATTTAGGACATTTTTTATTATAACAAGGAACACCTAATTGATGAGGTTCCCTATAACCACATTTTGGACAGATACATTCACCGCCCGGACCTTGAGCAAATCCTCCGCCAAGTCCTCTGCGTCCACTTCGTCCAAAACCTCCACCACCTCGTCCTTGCATCTTTATTTCACCTCTTTTTATTTACAATACTCTCAATATTTTCTACAATTCCAATAAATGCTTTAGCAGTTTCAGTATCCTTATTTTTTATGACAAATGGTTCACCGGAATCACCAGTTTTTACAATCTCTATATCTAGAGGAATCTTTCCTAAAAATGGGACACTAAAATCCTTTGATACTTTAGAACCGCCTCCCGTTTTAAAGATATCAATGGTCTTTTTACAATGAGGACATTTAAAACCACTCATATTCTCAATAATGCCAATAATTGGCATATTCATTTTTTTTACAAAAGTTATAGACTTTCTCACACTTACTAATGCAACATCCTGTGGAGTTGTTACAATTACTGTTCCGTCACAATTTGGTATTAGTTGAGCAATACTAAGTGGTTCATCACCTGTACCTGGAGGAAGATCCACAATTAAATAGTCAAGCTTTCCCCAATTGCAATCTCCAATAAACTGTTTTATTGCACCCATCTTAAGCGGTCCACGCCATATAACTGGTGAGTCCTTATCCTTTAATAGAAAACCTATTGACATAACTTTTAAGTAGGGAGATATTGAAACGGGATTAAATCCCGAATCAGTTGGTTCAGGTCTTTCTTCTTCAATTCCTAGCATCTTTGGAATACTAGGACCATGGAGATCACTATCTAATATCCCTACCTTATATTTTTTTTCAGATAAAGTCAATGCAAGGTTTACTGAAACTGTGCTTTTTCCTACACCACCTTTACCACTTAATACTATAATTTTATGTTTAATTTGACTTAGGTTCTTTGCTACTTTTGAGTTATCAAATTTTGCTTCCATATATTTACCCACCTTTTAATTAAAAAAATAATTAAAGAAATTATGAAATACTAATATTTATTTTTTTGACTGTTCCTTTTTTTCTTTTGAGAGGTCTTGGATTCGATTTTTTATATTTTTCATCTCTTCTTCTAAATCTCTTAATGTCTCTTCGAGATAGGCTTTTTCTTCATCTTTAGTAGTTTGAGGATTTAGACCAATGTCGTAATATCTTTGTCTATTGTATAATTCATAGCTATTAGTTCTCCAGAACCCTCTTCCTCTACCAAAACCTCTACCTCTTCCAAGTCCACGTCCAAAACCTAATCTAGTATTCATAAAACCTGGAGAAGAATATCCTGAACAGAATCCAACTCCTCTCCCAGTTCTTGGACCGATACCTATAGGCCCAGTTCTATCACCGCCTGGCATATATTATTTCACCTCCTTTTTTTCATATTTTTTTCTAATCTTTTCATTTCGCTTGATTCTTTCTTCATCCGCCCAATATAATTTACTCTTTCCGTTCATTTTTTACCTCTTTATCCTTATTTAAATGTTGAAAGGTTATAGAGCTGTATTTTGCTATATATAGAAGTAATTTGTAGGACGTAGGGAGTATTATGTATTTGAAGAGGTAATGATTTAATCTGAATTATATAGCTCTACAACCTAATACAATATATACGCTTATATTCATAAACATTGTTACAATATTTATTAAAGATATACCTAAAAAAATTAATATTTATTAAAAAAAGTTTTATACATGTAGTTTATATCAAATAATATATTTGAAAACATTAGCTGTGGTATAAATGACCCGTGAAAGTGTAAAACTAGATCAAAAAGATAGAAAAATAATTACCTTAATCCATGATAATAAGGATATTTCACAAGAAGAAATTGCAAAAATAATTCACCTATCACAACCATCTGTTGCAATGAGACTTAAAAAACTAAAAGAAAGAGGAATAATTGATCATATATTAGGAGTAAATTTAAACAAGGTAGGAATTTATGTAGCAATAGTGATGGTCAGAACCACAAATACAACAAAAATTTTGAATATGTTTTGTAAATGTCCTTTCTTTTTGAATGGTTTTGTAATTTCAGGTGAAAAAAATTTAATGCTTTTATTTACTGGAGAAGACCTCGCATCACTAGAATCAATAATAGATGAGCGCTTACGACCTGATGAAGATGTTCAGAGTGCTGATTTTAACATTGTAATATCAAGTATAAAGGATTTTGTTATGCCAATACAAATTGTAGACCGTACAACAAATAAACCACCATGTGGAGTCGATTATAAGGAATGTCAGGCATATCATGAGAATCGATGCTTCGGTTGTCCTGCAACAGAAAGATATAAAGGAGTTTTTTGGTAAAAATTGGAAAATATTTAAAAACTACCTTTTTAGAACTTTAAGTAGTGCAGGTGGTGTGATAAGAGTTGTTACAATAACCATGATTAATATTGCTGAAGCAATTTCATTAGTAATAATATTGTAATCAATACCAAGTTTCACTAGAATAAGTTCAATACCTGCTCTTGGGATCATAGCAACACCTGTTGCCAGTGAATCACGGTTATCAAAATTGGTTAATTTGGCCCCAATACCACAACCAACTAATTTACCAATAATTGCGACAATAAGTAAAACAACTGCAAAACTACCCATAACATAGAATGCATTAATTTCAAAAGTCATCCCAACAGTTACAAAAAATACAGGAATGAAAAAACCTCCTCCAATTAAAGAGATATAATCCTTTAATTCTTTGAAAAAGCTAAGTTGTCCAAGGATAATACCAGCAATAAATGCACCAATAATTACAGAAAGTCCAATATTTTCAGCAATTAATGCAAACAAAAGGGCAATGACAACTCCCATAATCATTAGACTTTCCCTACTAAGTCTAATTTTTATAAGATGTTTATCAAAAAAATCACTTATCTTTTCTTTTGAAAGTAAAATACCAACTAGAATAAATAATATTGAAAGAACTAAAAATATGCTAATTTCATAAACTAAAAAATGACCGGTTTTTACTACACTAACGAGTATTGTTAGAATAACCATGCTGATAATATCATCAATTACTGCAGCACCAATAATTAAACTACCAAGTCTTGTCCCCATCATCCCTAATTCAAACAACACCTCAGCTTTTACACCTATAGACGTTGCCATTAGTGCAGTTCCAATAAAAAGCGCAGTCATATGAGAATAACCAAACCAAATAGCAGTGATATATCCTAATAAAAATGGAACAATAACTCCAAGAATAGCAACAACAGATGAACTTTTCTCAATTTTTTTAAATTCTTTTAAATCAAGAGATAAACCTGCTGAAAAAAGTAAAAATAAAATTCCAATATCTGCAATGTATTCTATTGATGGATCTAAATCAAGAGAGCCATTATTTGTCATTAAAATAATGTTTCCAATTATTGCCCCAATAATTAGTTCTCCTAGAATAACTGGTTGTTTTAACATTTTAGAAAAAACTCGACCAATCAATGCAGCAAATAGGACAATTGTAATACTAATTATAAAATCCATTTAATTTCTGAAACTAAAAATATGTAATTAAATTTTTATTCATTTTTTAATTTTTTATTTTATCGACCAATTGTATTTTTTAAGCAGTGGATTGATATCTTCCTCGATTTTTTTACTTAAATTGGGATTAAGATTGCAAAGACTTATACTTCTATTTTTCAGAGAAAATTCCATATATTGGTCCATTGAATCATTAAGTGGACATTCAATAGGCTTTTCAGGATTAAAAACTAATTTCTTATCTATTGTAGGAGATAATTCACTGAAATCTTTACTAATTTCTAATGACTCCCCATTTTTACTGCAATCTCTTACCTCAGCTAAATCATGTAGTTCCAGATCATAAATTGCAAATGCCTTTCCACATCCAGCTTTCTTCATAATCTCCTTTGCCTCTTCTAGTTCGTCCATATAAATACCTCACAGAAACAAGATTATATCGTTCTTATTACCTATTCTTTTGCCTTTTGAATATAAAAAATAAATTATTAAAGGTTTTTACACAAAACTTACAAAAAGAGCAAATTAAATAACATAATTTTAGTTTTGTGTAAATGTGAATCTAATTGAATTAATAATGTTAATAATTTTTGCTTTTCTTCCACCGATAATATATACAGTTTGGATAAGAAATACTGAGAAATACAATAGAGAAAGATGGATTTCAATATTTTTTTGCTTTCTTTGGGGAGCAACCATAGCAATTATTGCTGCAATAATTCTTGAGTTAATACTGAATATCTCCCTAACTACATCAATAACTGATCCAAATATACTTGCATTAACAATGGTAATAATAATTGCACCAATTGTTGAGGAATTTACTAAACCTCTTGCATTGCGATTAAAAACTGTAAAAAGAGAGCTTGACGAACTGGAGGACGGTTTGATTTATGGTGCTGTTGCTGGACTTGGATTTTCTGCTACTGAGAACTTACTATATGGGTGGTCATTTTTAGAAGAAAGTTTTATGTATTTTTTAATACTAATATCTATTAGAAGTTTTGGTGCATGCCTTCTTCATGCATCTGCTACAGCACTTACTGGTTATGGTTATGGGAAACATATTATGAGGCGCACATCAATTTTGCGTGTTTTACCTTATTTCATACTTGCAATATTTGTACATGCACTTTATAACTCACTACTTTCGTTTGATATATATGGTGCCTTAGCAGGTCTCATTATTGCATTGTTGCTTTCGCTTGTATTGATATCAATTGTAAGAAATAAAATAAAAAGACTTGATAAAAAAGGCCACTAATCTTTACCATAAAATGCTTTTACATATGGCCTAGTTATATAGTATAAGAAAATTAGTCCGATTGGAATTGACATTGCAAATAAGATACCACTAAATGTCCATGCCCATCCACTTCCTTTTAACAGTCCATATGGTAAAATTATTGCAGATATTACAAAAATTATTAGATAATAAATCCACAACAAATTTGTAACATTAAATCCGATATAAGTATTGTATGAATAAATTTGAAATATCGCTATTAAAACGATAGTAATAACAAGATAGATTACTCCAATTGGTCGTTTTATTTTTTGTTTTTTCTTTTTTTGTTTTTTTTCCACTTCTTTTATGTCTTTTGTATTTTTATCCTTTAATTTTCCCTTAATAAACTTTTTATAATCAGTTTCGGAATCAAATATGATTGGCATTCCTTGATAACCGCAATTTCTGCATACACTTCTTGTTGTGTATCCAGTTAAAACTCCTTCACCCATTGTTCCTTGATAGATTTTTCTACTTCCACAATTTGGGCATGCAATAATTTCCATTTTTTAATTCTCCTTTTACAAATTTGAATAAATTTAAATTATAATAATTGTTACTCTCAAAATTGTGAGAGGAGATTTAAATGACAAAATTTTGCCCTAGTTGTGGAACTAAGGTTGATG
>Ga0209536_100015774_pt1 | contig 10767 bp, 9 predicted proteins | sample DeeMarSeWOR28_12_FD_187461 | JGI IMG/M metagenome (GOLD analysis project Ga0209536, IMG submission 187461) | Marine sediment microbial communities from White Oak River estuary, North Carolina - WOR-2-8_12 (SPAdes) (version 2) | ecosystem: Environmental > Aquatic > Marine > Intertidal zone >...
TTGGTAGCATTTTTTTTGAAAACAATGTGCCGCTGCCATTCTGGTGAAGTCTGCGGAAAATCTGTGCGAAAATGAGCTCCGCGACTTTCTTTGCGGAGTAGAGCAGCTTCGGTGACGAGCCTGGCACATAACACCAAATTATTCAATTCATAGGAGGTGCGGTCACTGGGTTGAGGCAAGAGACTCTCCCAGGTAGCAAAAACGTCCGCCGCCTCCTCAAGGCCTTCACCCGAACGGATGATTCCTACTTTATCCCACATTAGTGACTGTAGATTGGGCAGATTAACGGACGGCGCCCTGGATAGCACTTTTCTATCGGGTAGATGACAGGAAATTGCTTTATCGGTCCGTCTCCCGCAATGACCGGGAGGGTCAGTCATTTCCGTTCTTTGCACTACCCTCTTGCTGAAAACAACCGACTCAAGCAGGGAATTCGATGCCAGCCTGTTAGCACCATGTACTCCGGTACGGGATGTCTCGCCTGCAGCAAATAATCCGGAGATATTTGTCTCTCCCCAATTATTAACATTAACCCCTCCCATAAGGTAGTGGGCAGCTGGAGCAACGGGGATAACTCCCTTGGTGATGTCCAGGCCATGGTCTCGACAGAAGCGATATATATGAGGAAAACGTGTGGTAATCAACCTAGACGACAAATGTGTAACGTCGAGAAAAACTCTATCGCTGTGAGTTTTATTCATTTCGTAGACAATACTACGAGCTACTATATCCCTGGTCGCCAGTTCGGCCTCAGCAGCATAATCCGGCATGAACCGATGCCCTTCCACATTTTTAAGTATACCGCCCTCCCCTCTGACTGCTTCGGAGATGAGGAACGGAGCTACTCCCGGTAAACGAAGAACAGTAGGATGAAACTGGAAGAATTCTATATCACATATTTCGGCGCCGGCTTTAAATGCTGAAGCTATTCCGTCACCAGTGACTACATCGGAGTTGGTTGTATATTTAAATAGCTTACCGGCACCGCCGGTAGCTAAGATGAGGTACTTGCAGTGATACTCCTCCACGGAACCAGTGCGGCAATCAAGGGCTTTCACGCCAATTACCCTGCCATTCTGAACTAAAATCTCGCTAGCCAGGCAGTTCTCCAAGACTTTAACGGGACTAGAGAGTACCTGCCGACTTAAGGTGACCTCGATATGTTCGCCGGTGGCGTCCCCCCCGGCATGCATCACCCGCGACACACTATGAGCTGCTTCCCTGGTTAAGGTAATTTCACCATCCAAAGTATCAAAGGGCACTCCGAATTTTATTAAGTCAGCGATGCAATCAGCAGCCTCATCGGTTAAAATACGTACTGCTTCAGCATCGGATAAGCCGGCCCCAGCAGATATGGTGTCTTCGAAATGCAGTTCGGGGGAATCATCTTTGCCCATTGCAACAGCGATACCCCCTTGAGCGTATCGGGTGTTGCAATCATCTATGTTTCCTTTGGTTAAGATAAGGACACTGCCTCGTCCTATAGCGAGCAAGGCAATATAAAGTCCGGCAATGCCACTGCCGACTATAATATAATCACAGTAATTAGTTTTCATTTCCGCGCCATGCCCAGTAATCTACAAATTTTCTTATCGCTTGTGCCGCACTTTGAGTAGAAGCGAAAACAGCTAAACCCTGATCGATGACTTGCCTTCTCGTCTCAGTGATAGCTCGCCATTTCCAACTTTTCATCTCTTCCAAACCAATTTCTCCCGTTTCTATAACACAAATTGAAGGCTTACCATTTTTCTTCATTGCCAATACGCTTGGTAGAAAGTTCGGCGCTAATGCCTTTTCCCATATATCATTGGGCAGAGGGTCGTCTTGAGTCAAACTGGCAACAAAAAGGTCATATACCTCTTCATTACTGAGCCACTCCGACAGGTTTACGTCCGTCATAAGTGTGCCTTGAAAAAGAGAAAAATCCATGGGGTTTCGGATCCAATCCCACAGTTTTGGTGCTTTCTCTTTAAGCCTATTTCTGAACCCCGCAGATAACTCCGGCAGCTCGAAGCCCTCTTCCTCCCAGACATCGGCTGAGACCATACTCTTCCCGCCTCCACTCCCCGCGATGATTACTCTCTTGCCCGTAATGGGCGGTAAAAATGTACAGGCGACAACCTGGTCTATCAGTTCTTGAAAATTACTGACCGTGATAGCTCCATATTGCTTTAACGCTGCTTTCCAAACATCGATAGAACCAGCTAGTGATGCGGTATGGGATAGGGCTAATTTTGCCCCCGCTTTACCTCTTCCCCCCTTCAAAATTATGACAGGCTTCTGCTTCGCAGCCATCGCCAACGCCTCAGCGAATCTCCTACCGTCTTTGACTCCCTCGATATAGGAGGCAATTACTTTCGTTTCACTGTCAGATGCAAAATAATTCAATAGCTCAGCCCCATCAATGTCTGAGGCATTACCATAACTGATAACTTTGCTGAAACGGACTCCTCTCAAAGCAGCATAGCGGACAAATTCTCCGGCTCCTCCACCACTTTGAAAAAATCCACCTACCGGTCCGCTTTCTATGGGCAATTCATAGTTAAAAGACAACCCTAACTTTGGGTAATAGATTCCCATACAATTCGGCCCGAGTATCCTAATGCTAAGTCGTCTTGCTTTTTCCAGGATTTCATTTTGAAGCTTCGTCTCTTTTTTTCTCCCTGTCTCTTTCAGCCTGGCTGTAAATAGATGGACCAGCTTTACATTTTTTTTACCACAATCTTCCAGTAAAGAGAGGACGCTTTCGGCAGGTACGCAGGAGATTACATAGTCCACGGCTGACTCGGGGATTTCTGTTATCCTGGGATAAACTTTAAGTCCGAAAATCTCACTTAAAGTTGGATTCACCGGATAAAGCTTACCTTGGTAGCCTTGGTCTATAAGGAAACGAGTGAATTGGTATCCGCCAGAAACTGGGTTCAAAGAAGCCCCTGCGATAGCAACACTACTGGGAGAAAAAAGTCGGCCTAGAGAAAAATCTGTAGGCATAAATGTCAGAATACTCCGCTGCCAGTCTCCTCAATTTCCTGTTTACCGAGTATACTGTTTCTGGCAACCTTCATTGTTGCCCCTGACTCTATCTTAATAATTGCAGTTTCTTCACTAAGACTTTCAATTTGCCCGTAAATCCCGCCGGCTATAATTACTCTGTCTCCCGATCTCAATTCCGCCATCATTGCCTCGTGCTCTTTTTGTTGTTTTTGTCTCGGTCTGATCATCAAGAAATACATAATGGCAAAAATTGCTACCAAAAAGATAATCATTCCCCATGTTTCCATAATATACCCTCCTTTTATTATTTATTTTTTAACATCTCCTCCCAGAGACCAAGGACTTGTTTTCTTAATCTTCACTTCTGCTAATTGACCCAGCCAATCACCGTCATCTTCAAAGAATACCAGTTTATTACTGAGAGTGCGCCCAAACCATTTTCCACCCTTAGTGCCCTCTACCAATACCTCCACCTGTTTGCCCCAGTGCTCCGAGTTGATTTCACTAGCTATAGTCGCTTGAAGTCCTTCAACCTTACGGAGTCTTTCCCTTTTCACTTCTGCAGGAACGCTGTCTTGATACTCCCGACAGGCGACGGTGTCCGGGCGAGGAGAATAGGCCGCTACATGAACGGTATCAAACCTCATCTCCTTTACCAGAGACAGACTGTGCTCAAATTGTTCTTCTGTTTCGCCGGGGAAGCCAACGATTAAGTCCGTGCTCAGAGATAGTTGAGGGACCTTGCGACGAATCGACTGAACAAGCTCTCTATATTGTTCCCCGGTATACCCCCGCCTCATAGCCTTCAATACATCATCGTCACCAGCTTGAACAGGCAATTCCAGATGTTCACAAACTTTGTTTAGAGAAGCAATATTCTCAATGAGCTTTAGATTTATATCCTTGGGATGATTTGTCAGAAAGCGAATCCGGACAAGGTCGTCTATTTCACTTAATTCTTTAAACAAATCGGCAAGGTCGGGATGTCCCGGTAAATCATGTCCGTAAGAATCTACGTTCTGTCCCAGTAACGTTACCTCTTTTGTACCCTGTCCAGTTAATGCCTCTACTTCACAAACTATTTCCTTCACAGGGCGACTCACCTCCCTGCCCCTCCTATAGGGTACAATGCAATATGAACAGAAATTATTACACCCCTGGATGATGGGGATAAGAGCGCATGGTGAAGCCGCTGTACAGCCATTATTGCTATTGTAGTAAAGCGGTCGACGTTCAATCGGTATCCCATGCCTTTGCCCCCATTCGATTAGCTCGGGGTAATCCCCGGGCTTAAACAACAAGTCAACGTGAGGGAATCTTCCCTGCAATTCTCGTTTATGTGAATTGACAAGGCACCCGGTAACAAGTACTTGAAGATTGGGAAGTTTATTCTTCAAGCCTTTCAGTAACCCCAGCGTACCTATAACCTTGTTTTCAGCGTTTTGCCTTACCACACATGTATTAAGAACCACCAAATCAGCATTGGAAAAGGAATCTACTGCCTGATAGCCGGCAGAATTGAACAGCTCAGCTATTTGCTGAGACTCTGCTTTATTCATCTGGCAGCCGATGGTCCAAATATAATAACGTGGCAAAATACTCCTGCTTGTACTTCAGCACATATCTACACGATGATTATATCATCCAGAGACCGATTCGACATGTGCTCAGTGGATCATGTTTGGGTGAATTATGTGAAAGCCGCAACTGGCAATTAGGTTGTGCCCAGTCATGGCGCTGGAATCATCCGAAGCCAGAAACACGACACAGGCCGCTATTTCAGATGGTTCGGCTATTCTCTTCAGAGCATTATTATCCGTGATTTTACCCATCATTTCCTCGTAGGAAATACCGGCATCATCAGCGGAGACCTTCACCCAGTCCTCAAATTCTTGAGTCCGGGTAGCACCAGGGCTAATGCAGTTAACACGAATACCGAATCTACCGGCTTCGATAGCTAGTGTTTCCGTGAGGCCGATAACGCCCCATTTACTGGCGGCATAGGGGCTTTCCTTAGGAACTCCGGATAATCCGGCTACGCTGCTAATGTTGACAATATTGCCGCTTTTACGGGGAATCATATATTTAAGTGCCCCTCGAGAACAAAACATAATCCCGGTCAGATTTATCGCCAAACTATCATACCACTCCTTCAAATTCATATCGACTACGTCAGCGTTATTAAAAGTACCCCTGGCGGCATTATTCACCAATATATCAATTTGTCCAAAGTCTTTTATAGTCTGAGCCAGCATGTTCTTGACCTGCTCATAGTCAGAAATATCGGCTTGTATCGCCCTTACCTTGCCGCCTTTAGACTTGATATCATCAGCTGCCTGTTCTAACCTGGGGAGATTACGAGCCGCTATGACTACGACCGCTCCTTCGCTAGCCAAAGCTAGACTAATAGCCTTCCCAATACCTGTTCCCCCACCGGTAACAATAGCTACTTTATCTTTTAATTTCATAGAATCTATCCTCCTTGGTTATTCTCAACTCTCAGTAACCATACCCTAATATTCACGCCAGTTCCAGTCCATGTCCCCGTTGAATACATTTGCGTTCATTTCATTACTGATGAAGAGATTGGCTTCCGGGAAATGTTTAACCATAGCATAATAAAAGCCGGCCACATCCTTTGTTCTTGCCAGTTCCTCTTCAGTAGTAACAAGATATTCCTTGGTAAAATCAAATGAACTGGAGTCAAAGGGCATACCCGGTTTTTGGTGACCGGGAATGATTACCTCGGCATTCATTTTCTCCATGCGCTCAATATCACGTATCCATTGCTGGCGTTCTTCAGCAGTAAGCTCGCACGTAAAAGGATGAGCTTGATTGAAAAGGACATCGCTGCCGTACAGAGTTTTTATTGAAGGAATCCAGACTACCGTGTTGTATTTCATATCACCCATCACATCTGGGATGATCTCGATACGTTGCCCTTCCAGTTCCAGGTAGTTTTCGGTGAGAGATTCGATTTTGGCTGTTTTTCTGGGCACGTTTATAACACCTATCACTTTTTCCCAGTGCTCCATTTTGCCAAAAAATTGTTTGTTGATGACGTTTGCTACTGAAGGGAGGGCCACAACCCGGGCTTTCGGAAAGGCTTCTGCAATAGTACCGAGCCCGAAGTAATGGTCGGGATGTGCATGGGTAATATAAATCGTTTTAAGATATTTACCTGTCTCCAATATCTCTGCAATTACTCGGTGGGCATTCGATAATGTCCACTGTGCATCGATGAGAACAACATCTGTTTTGCCCGTCACGATTACGGAGGCCACTTCGAAACCACTTTCGTCGCTAAAGAAGACTTTGGTTGCTAATGAGTTTCGCCCATGTTTACTGAGTCTGAATTCCATAAGCTATCTCCTTGTTAAAAAAGTTTCTCCACTTTAAAAACATCCACGTAGATTTAGATAAAATTTTCCAACTGCAATACTTGCTGAAGTATCACTTGTTTGCTCGAATCTGCGAATGATGAAAAATATTGTTACCTTGTGTCAGCTAAGCAATGATTATATCATCCAGTGGTCGTTTAGGCACATGGTGCACGCCTTTAACGTCACGCCAGTACTTGGTCTCCCCGTTTGGCCCGACCGTCTCAATCACAACCTTTTCTCTTGGCTTGCCCAGGACCAGGACAAGTAGTATCTCATATTTCAATGATATGTCCAAAGATTTGCGAAGTCCTTCTCTATCTATTGAAGCAATAATACAGCCACCCAAGCTTTTCTCGGTGGCTCCCAGTAGAATATTCTGTGCCGCAATACCGGCATCGTAGGCCAAGAATCGGCTTATCTCTGTATCCCCGAGAATAATAATATATGCCGCTGGTCTCTCCCCTTCGCCGGGACCCGACCAGTCTTTGAGGTACGCACCCAAAGTAAGATTTGGAAATACCAGCGAATTTCTTTCCGGCTCACATGAAAGGATATATTTAAGCGGTTGGGCATTCATTGCCGATGCCGATAGTCGGGCAAGGTCGACAAGCCCCTTTAATGTATCAAGTTTTATGTCAACTTCTTCATAAAATCGCCTATAGCTTCTGTTCTTTATTATTAAATTTCGTATCATCCTGACCTCTTCAAATCCTTCTCATCCGTCTATTTTCAGAATTCCTGCCCCATGCATTCTCCCCTCTTTGAGCAGAATCAAGGCTTCGTTAGCGTCTTCCAAGTTAAATTCTTGTGTTTCGGGGACAATGGGAATTTCGGCGGCCAATGGCAGAAATTCTTCGGCATCCCTTCTGGTAACGTTGGCTACGCTTTTCATTTCTTTTTCGTACCAGACATGCTCAGTGTAGTCTAATTCCGGAATGGACGTCGTTTTACGAATGGCATTTATGACTACCCTTCCCCCTTTTTGCAAATTTCTCAAAGCCTGGCGGACCGGCTCGCCCACAGGAGTGAAGTCAATAGCGCAGTTGAGCTTTTCCGGTGGAGTATCGTCTGTCGACCCGACCCAATCTGCCCCCAATTTCCTAGCTAAGTTCTGGTGTTCTTTTTGTTTGGGTCTGGTAAAGACGAAAACCCTTCCATGGGGATATTTATACTTAGCAACCTGGATGATGATATGGGCGGAGGCTCCGAAGCCATAAAGTCCAAGCACTCCCCCATCTTCCATTCCCGAAATCCTTAGAGCCCGGTAACCAACTACGCCGGCACATAAAAGTGGAGCGGCCTTCAAATCGTTAAAACTTTCAGGAATCGGATAAGCAAAGCCCTCTGATACTAAAGTATATTGGGCATAGCCTCCGTGGACATCTTTCCCCGTCCATTTTGCCTTGTCGCAGAGATTTTCCTTGCCTTTCAGGCAGAAGGCGCAACGACCACAAGCCCAGTTAATCCAGGCAATTCCCACTCTATCACCTTTCTTAAATTTACTTGCCCCCTGCCCCAGCTTTTCTACCCTGCCGACAATTTCATGCCCTAAAATCATGGGTAATCTTAAAGGAGAAATTCGTCCTTCAATTTCGTCGATTTCAGTGTGACAAACACCACAAGTAGAGACCTTAATCAAAATTTGATTCTGTCCAGGAATAGGTGCAGGTAATTCCACTAGTTTCAGAGGTTTCTCTTCCACTAACGAGATTCTATCAAGCAACATCGCTTTCATTGTTTTCCTCACCTGTATATAGGCAGCATAGCATCAAGCTGCTTTTATGCTGTATTTCAGTGCTCGCTGAATAGCCCCAGTATCCCCTCACACCAGGAAAATACTTTCATAGAGATTCTCGGAGATTTCGGGAAAATTCTCCCTGTAAAGCTTCATTGTTTCAGGAAGATAGTCCAGAATATCTTGCGCCGTTATTCCATCTTCACCCTTATCCACAGCAGCTATATCGCCGGAAAATCCATGGATGAACACACCCATTCTCACCGCATTTTCGAGGGCTAATCCCAGACCATGCATGGCGGCTATTGTGCCCGTCAGTACATCGCCACTCCCGGCTGTAGCCATGCCAGAATTTCCGCTTACGTTGATGAAGACGGTCCCGTCCGGATAGCCTATAAGTGAATGAGCTCCCTTTAAAATAATTACAGAGTTGAGTTCCTTTGCTGTGCGCTGCAATACATCTATCTTATTTTTATTTATCTCGCCTGTCTCCATTTCAGCTATTCTAGACATCTCACCCATATGAGGTGTTAGTATCGTCGGTGCCTTCCTCTTTTTTATTTTCCCCAGATCTTCAGCAATTGCGGTAATCCCGTCGCCATCTATAATCAGAGGTTTATCGACTTCAATAGCTAGATTCTGCACCAGTTCCTGCGTTTCCCTGGCTAGGGAAAGACCTGGACCCAGGACCACCATATCCACCGTCTGGGAAAATTTTAAAAGTTCTTCCTTGTTTTCCAGTGCTATGCTTCCTGAAGGCGTCTCTTTTTGTGGAACAAAAACAATCTCGCTTCCTTTACTTGCCAGGAATGGCGAAATCGTTTTGGGTGCTGCCAGATACGAAAGTCCTCCTCCGGCTTTGAGGAAAGAAAGGGCGGAAAAGTATGGCGCACCAAGATAGCTCGAGGAACCGGCAACAAACAGAGTCTTTCCATAGCTGCCCTTATGAGTATCTATGGTTCTTTGCGGTAACTCTATGGGATTATTAATTGACACCTTTATGGCATGGGAATTATGGAGAAGAGGTGGAAAAGATATATGTGAAACATACAATTTACCGCAGTGCTCATACCCTGGATAAAGCAAATTCCCCAACTTGGGAAGACCGAATGCCACGGTATAATCTGCCTCGACTGCCACACCCATCACCTCTCCGGTATCGCCATTTATACCTGAAGGAATGTCCACACTAAATACCGTACATTGGCTTTCGTTTATCAGTTGAATGACATCTTTATATATCCCGCTGACTTCTCGAACAAGACCTGTGCCGAATACGGCATCCACGACGGCGTCACAATCAAGGAGTTCAGGTACTGCCGAGTCAATTGATTTGATTCTGGAAATCTCTATTGGCATCCTCGACACTATTTCAAAGTTCTTCCTTGCTGCCCCTTTAAATTTGGCTTTATCATCGAGGAGAAAGATTTTTACCTCGCCACCGTTTGAGTGAATCTTTCTGGCCACTACCAACCCATCCCCACTATTATTGCCACCACCGCAAAAGACTACGAATTTGTTATTCTTTATGCCCAATTCCTGCGATATGACGAAGTGAACTGCCTGTCCTGCATTCTCCATTAAAAGGTCTTGCGAGATGCCAAATTCCTCCGTAGCACGTCTATCCAGGTCTTTCATTTCATCCACTTTGGCTACTTTCATTTGCACCCCCCTTGTTAGAGATTGACACTAAGTTTATATAGTATAATACACTTATTCCTGGGATAGCCAAAATGGGCAAGAAAATTAAGATAACAGCAGTGGAGCTTGAGGCAAAAGCCGAGCTGAACGATACCGGAACGGCAAAGGCAATTTGGGAAACGCTACCTTTGCAGGGACATGCCAATCTCTGGGGAGATGAAATATATTTCTCGATTCCACTTAGCCTTGAGCTAGAGGCTGGACAAGAACTGGTAAGCACAGGAGATTTAGGTTACTGGCCTGCCGGAAATGCATTCTGTATCTTCTTTGGGCCAACGCCTATAAGCCGGAGTGATGAAATTCGCGCGGCAAGCCAGGTTACCGTTTTCGGCAAAATCATCGGCGACGCCACCGTATTTAAAAAAATACCCGTAGGAACTGAAATCAACATCTCGAGAGAGGGATAGTTTATTTAATATCATTTTGGAGGGAAATACGTTGAAAAGCAAAGCAACGAATAAGCAAGTACTGGTTATTTTAGGTAGCCCGAGGAAAAAGGGGAACAGCGCCACATTAGCAGCCCGTATTGCTCAGGCGGCGAAATCCACCGGTGCGGAAGTGGAAACTTTGTTTCTTCAAGACCTCAAAATAAGCCCATGCAGAGGTTGTGACACTTGCCAGACGCATGATAACAAAGGATGTGCAATCAAAGACGACATGCAGGAAATATATTCGAAGTTAATAAAGGCGGACGCCTGGGTCATTGCCAGTCCGGTTTACTGGTTTACAATGTCTGCTCAGACTAAGATATTCATGGATCGTTGTTATGCACTCTCTGCCTACGAAAAAAATCCTTTTGCAGGCAAACGGATCGCTATAGCAATGAGTTACGGCGATATTGACGCAGTCAAATCTGGATGCGTGAATGCATTGCGAACATTTCAAGATGCTTTCAGATACACAGGATCAAAGATAGTCGGTATGGTTTACGGAAGTGCCATGAAGGCCGGTGAG
>Ga0209536_100015776_pt1 | contig 10767 bp, 9 predicted proteins | sample DeeMarSeWOR28_12_FD_187461 | JGI IMG/M metagenome (GOLD analysis project Ga0209536, IMG submission 187461) | Marine sediment microbial communities from White Oak River estuary, North Carolina - WOR-2-8_12 (SPAdes) (version 2) | ecosystem: Environmental > Aquatic > Marine > Intertidal zone >...
GTCGACTGGGGCTTCAACTACAGCTTCCCGGTACGCGGCACCTGGAGTGCCTTCGTCGGCGCCTGGCGCGAACCGTACCGGTACTCGGTACCCCTGATCGACAACCGGATCGTCATCAACGCATACAGTACGGGCGCGTCGGGAAGGCTGCCCGGGGACTGGCGGCTGGCGACACAGGTCGGCGTCTGGCAGACGTCGGACGACAACCGTCGGCTCTCGGCCGACCTCTCGGCGCGCAGGCCCTGGCGCCTCGGTACGCATTCCCTCGAAGCAGGCGGCAACCTGCGCTGGCTGGACTGGCGCACGGAAGCCGGCAACGGCTATTTCGATCCCTCCAACTTCACCGCCATCGGCGCGCCCCTGCGTGCCTTCGGCCCGATCTCGAAGGCTCACTCGATCAACTACGACGTGAGCGTGGAGCTCGGCCTGCAGTCCTACGACTTCGCAGGCACAAGGACCTCGCTCGACCCGTACTACATAACGGTCGCCCGCATCTCGCAGCAGGTGACCCCTTCCCTCCGTCTCGAAGCCTTTGCGGAGGCCGGCTCCTACGCATCGGAAGGGAGCAACGACTGGCGCTACTCGCGCGGCGGTGCCCGATTTGTCTGGCAGTTCGGCAGGACGGGGGAGTGACGTGGCACTGCCGCACCGCCCCGTCATGGCAGCCTTTTCCGCAGCGCGGGCCGGAGCCGGGCGATGAGGACATTCGTCGCCATCTCGATCCTGCTGCTGGTCGTCTTGCTGGTGTCGCTCGTCGTCTACATCATCGGGCGCCGAACGTGGACGACGGCACTCGCCTGGCTGAAGCGTCGGCGAAGCAAACGGCTGGCCGCCGCACTGGATGGGTGGCTCGCGACCGCCGACGAGACCGTGCCCGTCGAGATTGAACGCATGTGGCGCTTCCCTGACCGTGCCCTCTTCGTCAACCTGTGCCTCAACCGTCTGCAAGGACCGGATCCAGGACCGCACCACCGGCTGGTCGGCTGGCTGGAGTCGCAGGGACTCGTCCGTGGCTGGCTGCGCGACCTCGCGTCCCGCAACCACTGGAAGCGCGCCCGTGCGGCTGAGATGCTGGGCAAAGTCAGGGTCCAGTATGCGGTCGGGCCGCTGATCGAGGCGCTGGCGGATCCCGTGTTCGACGTTCGCATGCGCGCAGCCCGGGCTCTCGGAGCGTTGGGCGGACATCGCGCGCGGCGCGCGCTGGTGGCGACGCTCGCAGACGAAACCCGCTGGTCGGTCATTCGCATCGCGGACCTGCTCTCCGGCATGGGCACGCAGGTCGTGACCGAGCTCATCGAGGCCTTTCCGGGCATGTCCAGGGCGAGCAGGCTCGCGACGCTCGACCTGATCGCGCATCTCGGCGACGCATCTGCCACGGACTTCCTGATCGGCTGCATCGACGACCTGGACCGCGACGTTCGCGCGCGGGCCGCAGCGGCCAGCGGCCGGATCGGCGACCGCCGGGGCCTCCCTGCTCTCCGGATCGCACTGCAGGACACCGAGTGGCCGGTTCGTGCCATGAGCGCCAAGGCCCTCGGGCAGCTCGGCGACACGGGCTCGATCGCCGGGCTCTGCGCATCCCTCCGCGACCCGGAGTGGTGGGTACGAGCGAACGCCGGCGAGGCCCTTCACGCGCTTGGCGCACCCGGCATCAATGCGCTGGTGGGCATGCTGGACGACCAGGACCAGTTCGCCCGGGACCAGGCGCTGGCGACGCTCGAGTCCTCCGGCTACCTGGATACCTGCCTCGCGGGAATCGACGTGGCCTCGAGCGCCGGCGCAGACGCACTCACGGCGATCCGCGTTCTGGAAAGCCTGATGACACGTCATCCGCGCTCCCGGGTCGATGCGCTGCGCGATCGGCTTACTCACCCGGCTGCGCGCCGGGCCATCGACCAGGCCATCGGCCAGGCCAATGAGCGCCCGCAGGTCCCTAGGGAGGCCAGCCTGTGATGGGCATCAGCTTCGACGGTGGGTTTTGGGGCGCGCTGGCGCGGATCATCGTCGGCTTCAATCACTTCGTCCTCGTCTACTTCGCAATGATCAACCTCGGGTATCTCGCCATCTTCGCCGTGTCGCTACAGGAGCTGTGGCGGTTCGTGCAGAGGAGCTTCTTCTCGGACTACGACCAGATTCGTCAGTCGGACCTGACGCTGCCGGTATCGCTCCTGGTGCCCGCCTACAACGAGGCCACCACGATCGTCGAGAGCGTCCGCTCGCTGTTGAAGCTCAACTACGGGCAGTACGAGATCATCATCATCAACGACGGCTCGAAGGACGAGACGCTCGCGACCCTGATGCGTGCCTTCGACCTGCAGCGGTGGGAAACTCCGGTCCGCCGGAAGCTGCGGTCGCGACCCATCCGCGCCGTGTACCGCTCGATGCAGCACCCGAACATCGTCGTACTGGACAAGGAGCGTGGCGGCAAGTCGGACGCACTGAATGCCGGCCTCGATGCCAGCCGTTATCCGCTGTTCTGCTCGATCGATGCGGACTCGATCATCGAGTCGGACGCCCTGCTGCGACTCGTCAAGCCCTTTATCGAGTCTCCGCAGGAAACGGTGGCGGCTGGCGGCATCGTGCGGGTCGCGAACGGCTGCCGCGTGGAAGACGGTCGCGTCACGGAGGTGCGCCTGCCCCGCAGCCGGCTGGCGGTAATGCAGGTCGTAGAATACCTGCGGGCTTTCCTCGCGGGTCGTGCGGGCTGGAGCGCCGCGCGATCGCTGCTGATCATCTCGGGCGCGTTCGGCATGTACCGCAAGCAGGAGATCGTCGACATCGGAGGATATTCGAGCTCCACGGATACGGAGGACGCCGAGCTCATCGTGCGACTCCATCGCGCCATGAGCGACCGGCGCCAGCCTTATCGCATCGTCTTCGTCCCGGACCCGGTCTGCTGGACGGAGGTTCCGGAGACCTGGAAGGTGCTGACCACGCAGCGCTCGCGCTGGCACCGCGGCCTGCTGCAGACGCTGTGGCTCTACCGGGGAATGATCTTTCGCCGGCGATACGGTGCGGCGGGCATGTTCGGCATGCCGTGGTTCATCGCCTTCGAGCTCCTCGGGCCGGTCGTCGAGATCGTGGGCTATGTCCTGATCCCGCTCGCGTGGTACGTGGGCATTCTGGACCGCACCTTCATGGTGCTGTTCCTCGTAATCGCCTTCGTGATGGGCGCGCTGCTGTCCGTGGGGGCCCTGCTGCTCGAGGAGATGGCCTTCAGGCGCTATCCGACCTGGCGCGACCTGCTGCGACTCCTTGCATACGGGTTTCTCGAGAACTTCGGCTTCCGCCAATACATGTCGTTCGTCAAGGTACGCGCACTCTTCGAGGCGCTCTGGCGGCGCCGGGGCTGGGGAGCCATGGAAAGGCGGGGTTTCGGCGGTCCGACGGCAGAGAAGCCGGGCGGACCAGGGCTATAGCTCGGCGCCGCGTCTCCCGAGGTATGCGGCAAATCGTTCCCCCAGATCGGGATGCTTCAACCCGAATTCCACCGTGGCCTCGAGATAGCCGAGCTTGTTGCCGCAGTCGTACCGCCGGCCCTCGAAGCGGTAGGCGTATACCGGCTCCCCCGGAAGCAGCGCCGCGATCGCGTCGGTGAGCTGAATCTCGCCGCCTGCCCCGCGCCCGATGATTTCGAGTCGCGTGAAGACCGAAGGACTCAGCAGGTAGCGCCCGACGACCGCCAGGTTGGAGGGTGCCTCCGCGGGCTTCGGTTTCTCCACCATCCTTGTCACCCGGGCAATCGGAGAGTCGTCGCCTCCAGTGTCCACGATGCCGTACTTGTCCGTTTCGGAGCGGGGCACTGACTGCACGCCCACGAAGCTGCCACCGCGTTCGCCATAGGCGTCGGCCATCTGCTTGAGGACCGGGACGCGTGCATCGATGAGGTCGTCCGCCAGGTGCACGAAGAAAGGCTCCTGTCCGACGACTGGCCTCGCGCAGAGCACGGCGTGGCCCAGTCCCAGGGGCGCGGGCTGCCGGATGTAGATGCAGGACGCCCACGAAGGCAGGATGCCCCGGACGGTCTCCAGCAGGTCGCGCTTGCCCTGAGCCTCGAGCGCAGCCTCGAGCTCCGGATCCGAGTCGAAGTGATCCTCGATCGCGCGCTTGGAACTGCCCGTGATGAAGACCAGATTCCTCGCCCCCGCGGCCAGCGCCTCTTCGACGGCGTACTGGATCAACGGCTTGTCGACGATGGGGAGCATTTCCTTCGGGCTGGCCTTCGTGGCCGGCAGGAAGCGTGTGCCCCGCCCGGCGACGGGAAAGACGGCGGAACGCACGGGTGCGGGACGGCTCACGGGACCTCCGGGCTGCGACGGGGACTTCGGGAGACAATGATACCCGAGGGTCACCGTGGCCGCCCGCACCCTGCGGACTCAATCCTTCTTGCCCGGCGTGCCGAACCGGAGATTGGCCCGGTTCCGCTCGACCGTCTTGTCCCCCACGCCTTTCACGCGAGCGAGGTCCTCCGGCCCCTTGAAGGGGCCGTGCTCCTTGCGATACTCGACGATCGCCTGTGCTTTCGACAAGCCGATGCCGTCCAGTTCGCGTGCCAAAGTACTGGCGTCGGCGGTGTTGACGTCGACGGGCCCGGCATGGGCGCACGGTGCGCACAGCATCGCGGCCACGAGCGCCGCCTTCAATCCCTTGACAAGCATGTTGCGAGACTCCTTCCCTACGCGCGCGGCGCCCATCGCCGCGCCCGGGCATAAGCTAGCCCGCGAGGACCGGGAAAGGGGAACGACAATCGTGCGCAGTCGCGCAGAATCAGGCGGGTTGGGCGCGACCGCCTTCCAGGCCGGCAACGAGGTCGAATCTCGTCAACGGGCGCTGGCTGTCCCAGCTCTTGCAGCCAGGGCACTGCCAGAAGTGACCCGAGCTGGAGAAGCCGCACTGGGCACAGCGATAACGGGGCGTCGACGCAGCCAGCCTTCGCAGCACACCAGCCAGCTCCACGACCGTCCGTGAATCCAGGGTTGCCGGATCCTTGCCGAGCGCACCGATCAGTCCCGCGAGGGTCTCGTCTCTCTCGAACTGCGTGCGTACCAGCGTCTCGAGCACCGGAAAATCGAGGGCATCATTCACGATTGCCGCGAACGCGAATTCCTGCCTGCCATCCGGCCTCGAATCCACCAGGGTCGCCATCATCGAGCCGCCATCCGCGTCCCGCTTCCGCGCCACGCGAGCGAGACGTGGCAGTGCCTCGACGATGAGCGCCGCATCCTGCTCGACCACCCGGCGGAGCAGCCGGAGGGCCAGCTCCGCGTCGCCCTCCTCGATCGCTATGTCTGCACGGATCAGCGCGCTTCGCGCGAAGCGTCTTTGGACACCGCGTGCCTTGCGCAGGTGCTGCTTGGCCTCCTCGAGCCGACCAGCACCGCGCGCCGTCTCGGCCAGCTCGCAGTAGTAGTGGCCTATGGCCGACTCCTGTGCCGGACGGCCGGCCTTGGCCAGCTCCTCGTGGGTCGAGATCGCACGCTCCCAGTCCCGCTCGACCTCGTAGATGCGGATCAGCTTGCGCATGGCCGCCATTCGGTGGGCACCGGCAGCCGCCAGCTCCTCGAGAATCGCCTCGGCGCGGTCGAGCAGTCCGGCTCTCAGATAGTCCTGAGCCAGGGCATACCTGGCCTGCTCCCGCTGCCCGGGCGGCAGGCTCGAGCGGTTCACGATGTTCTGGTGTATCCGGATGGCGCGATCGACCTCCCCGCGACGGCGATACAGGCTGCCGAGCGCGAAGTGGGTCTCGACCGTGTCCCCGTCGAGCTCGGCCGCGCGCAGGAAGGCTTCGAGCGCCTTGTCGGTCTGCTCGTTGACGAGGAAATTGACACCGGCCAGGTAGCTGGTCCGGACGTGCTCGGCCCCGAGGGCACTGGGTCGCGGGCGCCTCGACGCGTAGAAGCCGATGGCGCCGCCGAGTGCCAGCACCGCCAGGAAGGTCCACGGTGAGTCGAAGCCCATCGAGCCCGATCCTCCTGCCGTCACGGCCAGGCGTGCGCCCGACTCATTGTCCCGTCAGTCCCGGATGGGGTGAGCCTGACCCTCGTTGACTCGCTCGCGCAGGTCCTTGCCGGGCTTGAAGTGCGGAACGTACTTCCCGGCGAGCGCGACTGCTTCCCCTGTCTTCGGGTTACGTCCCTGGCGCGGGGGGCGGTAGTGCAGCGAGAAGCTGCCAAAGCCGCGTATCTCGATACGGTCGCCGTTGGCGAGCGCATCGCTCATGATCTCCAGCATCTGCTTGACCGCGAGTTCGATGTCCTTGGCCGGCAGGTGTTTTTGCTTGGCGGCGATCAGCTCGATCAGCTCGGACTTGGTCATGGAGAGCGCCCGTATGTTGCTGTAGTGTTACTCCGGACAGTCAACCGGCGGGCGGGCCGGCTCGCCCGCCCGCCGGGAGCAACTCACTGACCGGAGATCTGCTCCTTGAGCAGGTCGCCGAGTGTGGTACCCGAGGTGGACTCGCCACGGTACTGCTCGACCGCCTCAGCCTCCTCGTAGGCCTCCTTGGCCTTGATCGACAGCGTGATCGCCCGGCTCTTGCGGTCGACGCCGATGAAGCGCGCCTCGACCTCCTCGCCGACTTTGAGCACGGAGCGGGCATCCTCGACGCGGTCCCGGGACAGCTCGGAGGCACGCAGGCTGCCCTCGATGCCGTTGCCGAGATCGATGACCGCACCCCGCGGATCGACCTCCTTGACGACGCCCTTGACGATGCTGCCCTTGGGATGCTCTGCGAGGTAGCCGGAGAACGGATCCTTCGCCATCTGCTTGATGCCGAGCGAGATGCGCTCGCGGTCGGGATCGATCGACAGCACCATGGCCTCGACCTCCTGGCCCTTCTGGTACTCCCGGACCGCCTCCTCGCCAGGACGATCCCAGGAGATGTCCGACAGGTGGACCAGGCCGTCGATACCGCCCAGCAGGCCGATGAAGATGCCGAAGTCCGTGATGGACTTGATCTGTCCGCTGACGCGGTCGCCACGGTTGTAGGAGTCCGAGAACTCGCGCCACGGATTCGCCTTGCACTGCTTCAGGCCGAGCGAGATGCGGCGGCGCTCCTCGTCGATGTCGAGGACCATGACCTCGACTTCCTCGCCCACGTGCACGACCTTGGCGGGGTTGACGTTCTTGTTGGTCCAGTCCATCTCGGAAACGTGGACGAGACCTTCGACTCCTTCCTCGATTTCCACGAAGCAGCCGTAGTCGGCGATGTTCGTGACCTTGCCGAAGAGGCGCGTGTTGGGCGGGTACCGCCGGGCGATGTTTTCCCAGGGATCGGCACCGAGCTGCTTGATGCCGAGCGACACGCGCTGGCGCTCGCGGTCGAACTTGAGAATCCGCACGTCGATCTCGTCGCTGACCTTGACCACCTCGGAAGGATGCTTGACGCGCTTCCAGGCCATGTCCGTGATGTGCAGCAGGCCGTCGATGCCACCGAGGTCCACGAACGCGCCGTAGTCGGTCAGGTTCTTCACCACGCCCTTCACGACGTCGCCTTCCTTGAGGTTGTCGAGCAGGGCGGAGCGCTCGGCGCTGTACTCCTGCTCCACGACGGCACGACGTGACACCACGACGTTGTTGCGCTTCTGGTCGAGCTTGATCACCTTGAACTCGAGAGGCTTGCCCTCGAGATACGACGGATCGCGAACCGGCCGGACGTCGACCAGGGAGCCCGGCAGGAAGGCACGGACGTTCTCGATCTCGACGGTGAAGCCTCCCTTGACGCGGCCGTTGATCACGCCGCTGACGATCTCTCCGGACTCGAAGGCCTCCTCGAGACGAGTCCAGGTCCTGGCACGCTTGGCCTTTTCGCGGGACAGCCGGGTAGCGCCGGAACCGTCCTCGACGGCATCGAGCGCCACTTCGACCTCGTCGCCCGGAGCGACCTCGACCTCGCCGGATTCGTTCTTGAACTGGTCCGCCGGAATGACAGCCTCGGACTTGAGTCCGACGCTTACGATGACCACGTCGGGCGAGACGCTGACGACGGTTCCGGTCAGGATCTGGCCGGGGCGGATCTGCTGGCTGGCCAGACTCTCTTCGAACAACTGGGCAAAAGATTCTGTCATGTATTAGCGGGGCCGCGGGGGACCCGTTTCCGTGTTGCTGATCCCGGGGCTTCCTGCCGCCGAGGGTTCTACTTCCAACGGCCCCCGTCCCTGGGAGACCGACCTGCCGGATACCCGGCCAATTCAATCCTCCTCGGCCCGCGGCGCCGGGATCCTCGCCCGCGCCAGGGCCAAAACCTTTTTCACGACCGAGTCGACTTGGAGCGAGGTCGTGTCGATCGTGACGGCGTCCTCGCAGGCGACGAGCGGAGCCACCTCGCGGGATGCGTCCCGCCGGTCGCGCTCGTCTATCTCGGCAGAAAGGGCGGCGAGGTTAACACTCAACCCCTTTTCTTTCAACTGCTTATGGCGGCGGTGGGCCCTTTCCTCGGACGATGCGGTGAGAAAGACTTTCAGTTCCGCGTCCGTGAAAACGACCGAGCCCATGTCCCGCCCGTCCGCCACCAGTCCGGGCAATCGCCGGTAGGCTCGCTGCCGTTCGAGCAATGCCTGGCGGACCGACGGCCAGGCCGCGACGCGCGAAGCGGCTGCGCCGGCCCGCTCCGAGCGGACCGGCCCGGTGACGTCGTTGCCCTCGAGCAGAATTCGCTCGTTTCCCTGCTCGTCGAACGTGAAGACCGCCGCCAGGCTCCGCGCCAGCGCCGCATGGCCATCGCGATCGTCCGGGTCCAGCCCTGCCTCTTCCCCCGCCAGGGCCACCAGCCGGTATAGAGCACCGCTGTCGAGCAGGTGGTAGCCGAGTGCCTCGGCCACTCGCCGGCTGACGGTACCCTTCCCAGAACCGCTCGGCCCGTCGATGGCGATGACGGGGACGGTGATCATTCAATCGTCGTCAGGCGAAGTCCGGCCCGCCGCGCGGTTTCCTCGAACCCGGGGAAGGACGTCGCGACGTTGGCCGTGTCCCGGATGGTCACCGGATCGCGAGCGCGGCTTGCCGCGACCGCGAAAGACATCGCGACGCGGTGATCCCCGCGACTCCGGACCGTGCCTCCGTGGAGCTCGCCTCCACGGATACGCATGCCGTCCGGCAGCGTCTCGGCGTCCGCACCCAACGCCTGCAGCCCCTCGGCCATGGCGCCGACTCGGTCGCTTTCCTTGACCCGCAACTCCGCGGCACCGGTGACGACGGTTTCCCCCTCCGCCAGTGCCGCGGCCACGAAGAGCACGGGAAGCTCGTCGATCGCCAGGGGTACGAGACTCTCGGGAAGACGGATTCCTCGGAGCCGGGACGGGTGAACAAGGAGGTCGGCGACCGGCTCGGCGCCAGCACTGCGGCGAGTCTCTACCTGGATTTTCGCGCCCATGAGCCGCAGCGCATCCAGCAGACCGGTTCGCGTCGGATTGATCCCGACGTTCCTGATCGACAGGGGACCTGCCTCTGCCAACGCCCCGGCCACCAGGAAGAAGGCCGCGGAGGAAAAGTCGCCCGGAACGTCGACCCGCGCCCCCCTGGGCTGTCCCGGCAGCAGCGTGATTCGACCCTCCCTCGAATCCACGTCGACGTCGAATGCGCGCAGCATGCGTTCCGTGTGATCACGGGTCACCGCCGGCTCGGTCACGGTCGTCCGGCCGGTGGCGTACAGTCCGGCCAGGAGAATCGCCGACTTGACCTGTGCGCTCGGCACCTCGAGTGCGTAGTCAATGCCCTCGAGCGCCCGTCCACCCTGGATCCGTACCGGGGGCTTGCCTGCCTCGGTCCCGATGTCCGCACCCATCATCCGGAGCGGCCGTGCCACGCGCTCCATCGGACGGTTCATCAGCGAGCTGTCCCCTACCAGCACGGAATCGAAGGACTGTCCCGCCAGCAGACCCGTGAAGAGCCGCATGGCGGTCCCGGCGTTTCCCATGTCCAGCGGGCCGGGGGGCGGCTTGAGGCCTCCCAGCCCCACGCCGTGTACCCGCAAGGCGCCTTCGGGGCTCGTGTCCACCGCGACGCCCATGGCCCGCATGGCGGTCAGGGTCGCCAGGCAGTCCTCGCTGTCGAGGAAGCCGTGCACCTCGGTCAGCCCCGAGGCGATGCCACCGATCATCAGCGCTCGATGGGAGATCGACTTGTCACCGGGGACACGGATCTCACCGCCGAGGCCCGCGCCGGGTTCGACGGTCCAGTCACGCGTGCTGCCGGCTGCAGCGCTCAGAGTATCGCCCTGGGGTACGAGCCGAGCACACGGAAGAGCGACGCGTGCTGTTTCAGCTCGGCGAGCGCGGCGGCCACATTGTCGTCCGCGGCGTGACCGGCAATGTCGATGAAGAACACGTAGTCCCACTTGCGACGGCGGGATGGCCGTGACTCGATCCGCGTCATGCTGACGCCGTGCCGCGACAGCGGCTCGAGCAGGTGGTAGAGCGTTCCGGCCTCCTGGGTGTGTCCCGTAGAGACCAGCAGCGTGGTCTTGTCCTCCCCGCTCGGCTGGAAAGTCTTGGCGCCAACCACAAGGAACCGAGTCGTGTTGTCCGGGCGGTCCTCGATCTCCGCCACGAGCACGCTCAGGCCGTACACCTCCGCCGCGGCCTGCGGAGCGATCGCCGCCGTCCCCTGCTCGTCCCGCGCCCGCCTCGCGCCCTCGGCATTGCTCGACACCGCAACGCGCTCCACGAGCGGCAGGTGCTCGTCGAGCCACTGGCGGCACTGTGCCAGCGACTGCTGGTGCGTGCAGATACGCTGCACGTGCTCGAGGGACTTCATCCGGCCCATGAGGTA
>Ga0209536_100015777_pt1 | contig 10767 bp, 14 predicted proteins | sample DeeMarSeWOR28_12_FD_187461 | JGI IMG/M metagenome (GOLD analysis project Ga0209536, IMG submission 187461) | Marine sediment microbial communities from White Oak River estuary, North Carolina - WOR-2-8_12 (SPAdes) (version 2) | ecosystem: Environmental > Aquatic > Marine > Intertidal zone >...
GAATACGAGTATATAGACGTGGACCTTTGCCAAGAAGAGGACAAACAGAAAGTTCGTGACCACATCCGAAGCAAAGGCGGGCCCCTCAGCTATCCAACCATAATCGTAGACGATAACGTGTTAATCACTGGTTTCCGCACAGACAAATTACAGGAGGCTCTTGGATTATGACTGAGACAACATTGGAAATGGTGCGGCAGAGAGCCGAAGCCGACGCCAGAACCTACGGGTACTACTTAAACCCTGACCCAAAGTTCCTCCAAAGCCTCTTGGAAGGCTTGAAGCGGAACGAGGAACGCTACGGTTACCCTTCATGCCCATGCAGACTCGCATCTGGAAACTTAGACGTTGACAGGGACATAATCTGCCCCTGCGACTACCGAGACCCCGACGTCGCAGAATACAGCGCCTGCTACTGCGCCCTCTACGTCAGAAAAGACCTGCACGAAGGCAAAACTGAGGTAAAACCAGTTCCCGAACGGCGACCCCTAGAAAAACAGTCAAAAGCCTACAGCGCTGCGGCGACAACTCCAGAAGCAAAACCTGCAACAAACAAGGAAGAGGCTAAACCTTCAGGAAATAAACTTAAGTTGTGGTACTGCAAACAATGCGGCTACGTCGTTTTCAGAGACGAACCACCGTATATCTGCCCTGTATGCAAAGCAAAAAAAGAAATATTCGCGGAAATAAAAACGCGAATTGACTTCATCGGATAAACCATTTTTTTCCTTTTTATTCTATTTTGAAATTTCTATTTCGATTTTTTTCCAGTCTTCTTTTATTCCCTTCAGAGAAGCCACAGCGCCAACTACTGACCCGCTTATAATTTTCTCTACAAACTCGTTAAGCGGTATTTCCTTACCGTCAACCCGAAGCATCATACTCATAAACTTCACCTCACAATATGTTTACGTCGTTAACAGTAAAAGTTTTTGTAGAAAGAGAGAGAACCCTTATACACAGGTGCTAATTGTGAAGAAAACAGAAGTTTACTTGGAACCCAAAGCCCGAGCTCAGAAAATCATGGAGCTGCTTGAAAAAGAGCACGCAGACGGAAAGATTGCGTTAAGCTACAAGAACCCGCTTGAACTGCTCGTAGCCACCATACTCTCCGCTCAAGCCACCGACGAACAAATCAATTCCTTAACACCGAAACTATTCCAGAAATACACTACCGCCGAAGACTATGCAAACGCAGACTTGGCGGAACTGGAGCAAGACGTTAGGTCGTCGGGGTTCTACCGTAACAAAGCTAAAAACCTGAAAAACACAGGTAAGTTGCTGGTTGAGAAGTATAACTCGCAAGTTCCCAAAACCATGGAAGAACTGGTGGAGCTTCCAGGAGTAGCACGAAAAACCGCCAACATCGTTCTGTTCAACGCGTACGGCATCATCGCAGGCGTAGCCGTGGACACACACGTGCGCAGGCTCGCGCAGAGGCTGTTGCTAACCGAAAACAAGAATCAGGACAAGATAGAAAAAGACTTAATGAACCTAGTCCCGAAAGACAAGTGGATGCACCTCACAGACCTGCTGATTTTCCACGGCAGACGCGTATGCGACGCAAGAAAACCCAGATGCGACACGTGCGTGCTGAACAAGCTTTGCCCTTCCGCCTTCACCTTCAACTGAAAACGTACAAATTTATAAGACAACGTGCGCTCTTCAAGTTGGGGATTGTTCTGAAATGGCAAACCAAATCAAAGTGGGAGACAAGGCACCAGACTTAGCTTTACCCGACACTGAAATGAAAACGCGAAGCCTCAAAGAGTTCAGCGGGCACAGGGTAGTTTTAGCCTTTTTCGTTGGCGCCTTCACCTCTGTCTGCACCAAAGAGATGTGCGCCTTCAGAGACTCCATGGCACGGCTAACCGACCTGAAAGCGCAGGTCATCGGAGTAAGCGTGAACGACCCCTTCTCGAACAAGGCGTTCGCTGAAAAAAACAGGCTATACCCTTCCCAATACTAAGCGATTACAACCGTCAAGCCATAAAAGCCTACGGCGTCGAAGCCCCAGACTTCGGAGGGCTAAACGGCTACACAGTTGCCAAACGCTCAATTTTCATAGTTGACGAAAACGGCTCAGTCCGATACGTGTGGGCAACAGACGACCCCACAGTAGAGCCAGATTACGAAGAAATAGAAGACGCCTTAGAAAAAATCGAATAGAAAACACACCACGCTCCACACATGTTTTTGACGGCTTTTCGCGGTTTCAACATAGGCTTTGCCGCTCTTAAGGGTGAATAGCCTTTAGTGAAGGTTATTTAGCTTCGATACGGCGCATAAGAGTTATTAGTGTGAATGAAGCTTTTTGCGTGTGCAACGGTGACTTGTTGCGTGTCCTTTGAAATCCAAGAATTGCCTGATGTTATAAGAGTAGTTGTCCTGTTGAATCTTGCCAAGGGCAATAAAATTCGGAAACTTGTTCTTAAACGCCGCATCGACAAGGTCTGTTCTAGCTACACTTGCATAGAAATGGATGAGCTTGAGAAAGCCTTGAAGGAAATGTCTTCCGAAGGGCTAATCGTAGACCATAACGGCGATGTTCAGTTAACTAAGCAAGGTAAAAGAATGGGGAAAGAGTGGGAAAGCCTCCTTTTAAAGAAAGAACCTATCATGGAGATTGTGGCGGGACTAGTTGACGGCTCCATAACGGGAATAGTTGTAATCTTATCGGCGTTCATAGCTGCGTTGACAACTCAACTAACGATTTTCGCTGCGTTCTTGACACTGAGCGCGGTTGCCATCACCAATTTCTCCAGTTTTCTTTTAGGCGGCATCACAGAAGACCTAGCGGACATAATGACCCTGCAAAACCTGATGAATTACAGCGTAAGCGACATCCCAGACAAGACAGAGCGAGACAAATCGCTATTTCTAATAAAAAAACTCTTTGTACTATTGGATAAAGAGATACACCGGTCTAACCTTTACGCGGCAATAATCTGTGGCACTACGACGTTTATGGCGGGCAGCATACCCATAATAACCTTCATCGTTTTGCCTAGCCCACTTGACGTTATCGTGTCCTTGACCATAGTTGCCGTTATAGTGGGCATCTTTCTGGTGCGTTACCGCTCAAAAAAGACCCGGGTGAACTGGAAAATAACCTTCTTAGAAACCATAGCCATCGTTATTATTGCAACTGTTGCATCATTAATCTTAGGCGGCATAGCATAAGAAAGCACGGAGTTTCAACCTAGAAAACCTGTTTGTGTTCAATCATCATGCACTTGTTCATAACAACGGTTAATCCAGCTTTTTTAGCTACCTCAGCAGCCTGCGCGTTAACTATGCCCAACTGCATCCACACCACATGTGGCTTTCCATACATCGCTTTCAGCTTAATCGCTTGTTCCACTATCAGGGGCACATCTTTTGATGGTCTAAAAATGTCAACGACCTCTATGGTTTTCTGAATTTCAGGTGGGATGTCAAGGAGGCTCTTGTAGCTTTTTTCACCGAGAATTTCATCTGCAAAAGGGTTAACGGGTATTATTCGGAAGCCATGTGTTTTCAGGTATGCGCTTACTCTGTGGCTGTCCTTGTCGTTTTCTCTGGATAATCCTACTACGGCGATGGTTTTGTATTTTGTAAAGATTTCTTCAATCTCATTTCGACTCAACCGTTCTCTTCCTCTTAGACCTGACGGGGATTTGCAGCTTATTTTAGTAAACTCAACCTTTAAATTAGATTGAACGGCAAAAATCGCACATTTCTAGCCACTTTTGCCGCGTCTTCTTCTGACAGAGTTCGCACATTAGCCCTTTTTCTCGGATTATTTTGCAGACTTGGCAGAAGGTCTCCAATACTTCGGTAGTTTTTTGTGATTTTTCGTATAAGAGCAAGTTCACCATTTTGTCTATGAGCGTTTGCACTTCCGGTACGTTTTCGATTGTGATGATGTTTCCCCGCTCTTTTGTTGTGTACCTGCTTATCGCGGATTGGGATAAACCGAGTATCTCTGCAACTTGTTGTTCTTTCATTCCGTGATTTTCCATGATGGTCCTTGCCATGAGGGCTTTTATGGCAGGCAAAACTGTTTGAACTCCTACTTCACACGGCAACAGCAAAATCTTTCACCAATTCTTCTATTTCTGTTAGAAACGTATATAAATATGCCGCATGTCATATTTTTTATGACGAGTGTCATGACGGGGACATCTCCTTTAAAAAGGTCTTTTTCACCCAATCTCTCACTCCTTACCCGTCAGGGCACCCGTCAGATAGGGGAATAGAATGAGAGCAGCAGCGTCTATATCTAGAAGCATACCAAAGAATGGGGATTTGGCGGAAATGCTACACACGCTGGATGCAAAATGCATAAAATGCGCTCCATTGTCTCCTCTTAAGTGTATAACGCGCTGTAATGTTTGGAAGCTGAAAAACGAGCTTAGAAGATTACGCCAAACTATGGATAACCCAAATTTCATAAAAGACCTGTTCAACGTCTTGAAAAATGAAACACGGATGCAGATTTTAAACTCAATCGTGAAAGGCCGCTACTCTGTGGATCAACTCCAGCAAGAACTTAAAAAAGCAGGGCACACGCACAGCCAAGACACCATCAACCAAGAATACCTGCGTCCATTAATACAAGTGGGCTTAGCAGCTGAAGCACGAGACGAATATTACGCAACAATGTTCGGGGGCAGACTCACCGAGCTGCTTGAGGATTTTCCCGACTTCGCCAACGTTTTACCAGCTCACTCTGAATGCTACGAAGAAACACTTCTCAACGCACTACTCACGGGACCTAAGACATTTCAAGAGGTGGAAACACGTATCTCGCCAAAAGTCGCCTCGCGAGTTCTGAAACGGCTGAAAACATCGGGCCTGATAGAAACCCCTGAAGAAAGAGACTACGTGTTCTTCTTCAAGTCTAAACGTGACCCAAAAAAGGAGACACTTGCAGAAACCGAGAAAAAAGTTTACGAGGGCATTCCTGAAGAAGGAATCTCCGCCAAGAAACTGGCTGAGAAAACAGAGCTTTCGATAAGAAGAATCTACAAGTACCTGCGAGGGCTAAAAGGCAAAAAACTCGTTTTCACAAGAAAAACGCCTAAGGCATATGGCTTAACCGTTAAAGGCGAAAAGCTAGCGTCCTTACTTCAAGGGCTACAAAACTTGGTCGAGGAAACCTGGAATTCTTCAGAACAAGTCGTCAGCAACGAGAAATCTTAGGGCTTATTTCCGTTTTGCCTTATTTGGAAACAATAGCTTGTAATTTGGAAAAAAAAGGGTTTAGCTGGTTAGCCGCCTGGGGCTCCGTGGAACGGGGCGTTTTCCCATAAAAGTTGCCACCAGTCTTCCTCTGTTATGGTTTCGGCGTGAACGATTATTTCCAGAACCAGCTTCAGCATCGCGTGGTGCCTTTTCTCGTCAATTAATATTGATTCTAGAAGGAATTTGACTCTGCTGTTCTGAATGGTGGGCATCATGTCGCCTATTTTCTGGATGAGATCAGCTTCTAACTTAATATGCTTCTCCACAAGCACCCGTTGAGCGTCAAGGTCTTCCTGCGTCAACGCTTGAGAAACTTTCGTCAATAATGTAAGAGCTGCAGAGTACAGTTCCGCATGTTTCATGGAGTCCAAAGATATTCCGGTCAGGACACCTTTCACAGGTGGGTTCTTGATGTCAGCCACGCCCTTGTTCAGTGAATCCACAATTTCTTTCTCGATAGCTATCTGGCGTTTTATGAATTCAACTAGCTCATTTTCCGAGTTTGAACTCACTTTCCTTCGCCTCCTTTTTAAATCATGTCAAGTTTGATGAATAAGGGTTTCGGAAACGCGCCTTCCAAAATATCGGCACTTATCAAGCATGCTTCCGTCGGGCACATACCTCGCCAGCAACGGTGGTTCGGTCACGTGCATTTCAAACTTGTTTTTCATTATTTCAAGAAGCAATTTTGGCGCTTCGCCGCTCCAACCGTAAGAACCGAAGGCTCCGCCCACTTTACCCTTCAGGCTTATGCCTTTCGCTGCCGCTTCTTCAAAAAGCTTCTTCATATCTTTGGGCATGTCGTGGTGGTACGTCGGCGCGCCCATAAGTACAGCATCAAAATTCGCCAAGTCTTCAGCGTCAACATGATATGTTAACTCTACATCAGGTGTACCCGCGTTTTTAGCTCCTTCAGCCACGGCGTTAGCCATCTTCTCAGTGTTTCCGCTTCGGCTATAATAAAGAACAAGAATCCTAGACATAAAATCACCTTACAATAATTCTTAAAACAAACCATATGAACCTTTTGCAAACTAACAGTTGCAATGTTAAACGCCTCCTAAAACCAAGAGCAGTTTCTCGGCAGCATAAACCTCTGTTCTATGTTCCTATCTGCAATATTCTTAGATTCGAAACATAGGTTAAGTGTGCAAAAAACAAATTTGACCAAGAAAGGAGAAGACTCCAATGGAAATAATGAAAATTAAGAAAACACGAGCACTCATATCCATTCTAGCCTGTACAATACTGCTACTGCAAGCAACCTCTTTTGTTTCGCTCAGCCAAGCCAGCATTGTAGTTCCTTCAGAGTCGCTTGACGTTGAGGCAGACGTAGGTTCAATACACTTCAATGGAGAAATAGCTGACTTCTATGTCTTAGTTTCTTCAGAAGGCGTTCCTATAAACGCAACGTTAACAGCCGTCCTGTATTACGATGGAACAATGTACGCTAACCTAACCAGTTTAATTCAAAACGTTGAAACAGGACTCTACAGGATACCATACACAATCCCCTCCAATGCTTCCGCTGGCACGTATGCTCTAGTCGTTAACGCATGCTACTACACCGAAGGAACTACCCTAAAATCCTTCCTGCTGAGCCAGACCCTAACAGGCTGGAACGCTTGGCTAACAGAAATCAAGAACGACATAGCAATTATCAAAACTGATGTCGGAACAATTCAAGTGTCTCTTGAGAACATAAACGCAACAATAGTAAGCATTGAAGAAAACATAGTTACAATTGAGACAAACATCGGCATCATAGAAACAAACGTGAACAACATTCTGCTCAACGTAACTAACATAGACGGAAACACCACGGAGATAAACACCATACTGGGCGACCTCAACGGAACAATATTGACAATCAATGAAAGCATCTTGACAATCAGCACCGAAATAGGCATAGTTCAAACAAGCATAACAGAACTGAACGCCACCTTAATCGAAATTCAAGGCTCAATAGCAACTATCGAGACGAACGTTGGTCAAATGCAAGTTAGCTTGAACCAGATAAACTCCAAACTCGTTACGCTAAAAGGAGACGTAGCCACAATCAAAACAGACATCGGCACAATAGAAACAAGCATCAACAATATTAAAGCGAAAGTAACGGCTATTCAAGGAGACACCGCAACCATAAGCACAACACTGGGCAACCTCACCGGAACCATAACAGACATTCAAGACGACATTGTCACAATCAAAACAGACATCGGCGAAATCAAAGTCACACTGGATGAAATGAACACAAGCATTGAAGAAAGCGTTGACCCCACATCTGTCGGGATAGTTCTTGCAGTGATCGTTGTAATCGCAATCGCCACAGTTGGAGCGCTCGTGCTGAGAAAACGCAAAAACGGCGCTTAACTCGAAAGGCTACGCAGAAAGTTTCGAGTGAAAAGCGTAGTCATTTAGCTTTTCATTTTTCATTTTTTAGCTATGCAACTAGCAAATCGCAACTGTAAAAGCGGTTATCTTTCAGCGTGAGCGCCCCCTTTTTGAAATCTACCTTCTCGCAGAATATTGGACCGTTGTAAACGAATGTGTGAAACTCGCCGTTTTCGCCGCATGGATCCACGTTAACCGGCAGATCCGACAGGAACTTCTCATCGTACTCTCGTCCCGCAAAATCTTTTCCAAGAACACAAGAGTCAACCGACGTAATTACCGCCTTGAACCCGAGTTTTATGAACGTGCGCGCAAGCTTCCGGGTGTCCTTTTTCCATAACGGAAAAACGCCGTTCATCCCAGCCTTCGCCAAGATGCGCTCACGGTATTTTCTTATATCTTCTATGAAAAGGTCTCCGAACACCACGGAGGAGACGCCGTTACCGCGGTGCCTCTTGAGCGTTTTCAGCAGTTTATCCGCGTATTCCGCGTCGGAAGCGCCTTTCGGGATGAACAGTTCCTCAAGTGGAATGCGCAGAGCTTTGGCTTGTTGCTCAAGCAAAACACGCCGCACATCATGAATGCTGATTCTGCCATGGTCCTTCGCAACCGTCGTCAGCAGTTCGAGTACTTCGTAACTGCCAGAATTCAGAACTTCGTAAAGAGCAAGAGTGCTGTCTTTGCCTCCGCTCCATGCCACAACCACTTTTTTCCTCACAAACCATCAACTTCTCAGGCGTCCACGAACGTAAACTAGTTTAAATATTTCACGAATGCCACTTATACCTAATGGTAAACACGATGAAAGTGCTCCTCGTCAATCCACCGCAGACGTTTTATCCCGGCTCGGACCCGCCGGCAGGCAATCTTCCCCTAGGTCTGATGTACATTGCGGCGGTGCTTGATAAAGCAGGGTACAAAGTGGAGATTTTAGACGCGTTCATGAAAGGTTCTTCATTCAGGAAACCCGGAGACACCATAAACGTGGGTATGCCTTATGAAGAAATAAAAGAGGAAATCCTGAGGAGAAAACCAGACATCGTGGGCATAGCGAACCCCTTCACGTGCCAAGTGGAGCACGCGATCAAAGTTGGCAACATCGTGAAAGAGGTGGACCCAACCATTTTAACGGTTGCAGGCGGGCCTCATGTTCCGGCAGTGCCAGTGCAGTTCATGGAGGAAGCAAAGAACATTGACATCGCGGTGGTTGGGGAAGGGGAATACGCGATGCTTGACATCGTCAAGGTCTCAGAGGGAACCAAGAAGATAAGCGATGTAAAGGGAATCGTCTACCGCGAGAACGGGGCAATAAAGCAGAATTCGGCGAGACCGTTCATTAAAAACTTGGATGAACTTCCTTTTCCTGCTTACCATCTGGTGGACATGGAGCAGTACCTTGGCTCTAACAAGATAGAATATCGCAGCTTCAAGGACAGGTCGATATCCATGATAACCAGCAGGGGCTGCCCCTTCAACTGCTGCTTCTGCTCGGTTCACCTGCACATGGGGAAAATGTTCAGGGCACACTCTGTAAACTACGTTATAAGCCACATAGAGCACGTGGTGAACAAATACAAAGTCAAGACCATATTCTTCGAGGATGACAACTTAACATTTGACCTGAAAAGGTTTGAGGCTATTTGCGAACAGATAATTGAGAAACGCATCAGGTTCAATTGGGAAACACCGAACGGGATACGAGCGGACTATTTGACTTGGGGACTTTTGGAGAAAATGAAGAAGTCAGGGTGCCAAAGCGTCTTCTTCGGCATCGAATCCGGCGACCAATACGTGTTAGACAACATCATCGATAAGCGCCTTAATTTAAAGGAAGTCGTGAAAGTTGCCAAAATGTGCAACGAAATCGGAATAAGTACAGCAGCGTTTTACATTATTGGTTTTCCAGGCGAAAAGAAGGAGCATATGCTGAGAACTGTTGAGCTTGCGCTCAGGCTTAAGAGGGAATACGACGTTGGAATGCTGCTTCACGTTGCAACCCCGTCACTGGGAACCCGACTGTACAAAGAATGCAAAGAAAAAGGGTACATTCAAGGGGATTTGACGCCGCGAGCCTTCGCTGAAGTGAGGCAAACGCGGGGGATGCCGTTGATAAGCACCGAAGATTTCATGGCAAGCGAAGTAAAAGAAATTGCTGTAATGGCTGTCAAGAGATACAAAAGGCTGTCCATAATTAATTACTTCAAGAACCCTTGGAAAACTCTGAAGACAGCACTGAACCAGCCAAAAATCGTCTTGAAATTTTTCCAGAACCTTCAGTCAGCATAGTTGGCTGTCGGCACTTCGACTCGGTTATCGGAAAACGTATTAGGCTAAAGAGCGAAACAAAAACAGGGAGATCTTGACTCATGACTAAAGCATTAATTGGTTATGGCACACGATATGGAGCAACAGAAATGACATCAGAGGAGATTGCTGATGTATTCCGCCAAGAAGGATTAGACGTTAAAGTAGTCAACCTCAAAAAAGACAAAGTGAAGGACATAACAGAGTATGAGCTTGTCGTAGTCGGCAGCGGAATCCAGATAAACAAATGGACTAAAGAACCTGAAAAGTTCCTCAAAAAATTCCAGAAAGAACTGGCAAAAAAGAAAGTTGCACTGTTTGTCTGCTGCGGCAGCACAGAACCATTAGATGATAAAACAGACAAAGCTAAGTCAATTGAAACCGCTAGAACAAAGTATCTGGAAGAAAAAGCCGCCAAATACAATTTGCAACCGCTGGCTTTAGGCTTGTTTGGAGGTGTTTACAACTTCAACAATGTGCCTTGGCTGTTTGGAAAATTTATGCAGGCAGTTAAGCCGCAACTAGAAGCAGTTGGCGTACCAGAAACAGAACCAGGACTCTATGATACAAGAGACATAAATGCCATACGCAACTGGGCAAAAGAAGTCGCTCAAAAAGGGCAATCCTAAAACTGTGCTTGAATACATTAACTTATGCTCTAACTGGCGGGTTATCTGAGGGTGGCGGGCCCGAGGGGATTTGAACCCCTGGTCTTCGGCTTTCTTCCGCATAGCGACCGGAGGCCGACGCCTTAATCCGTGCTCGGCTACGGGCCCCATTTCCAAAACAAAATGTTCTGCCAGATTTAAAACTAATTGCTGTTTATTCTTGGATTAGTTC
>Ga0209536_100015778_pt1 | contig 10766 bp, 6 predicted proteins | sample DeeMarSeWOR28_12_FD_187461 | JGI IMG/M metagenome (GOLD analysis project Ga0209536, IMG submission 187461) | Marine sediment microbial communities from White Oak River estuary, North Carolina - WOR-2-8_12 (SPAdes) (version 2) | ecosystem: Environmental > Aquatic > Marine > Intertidal zone >...
TGAAGGCAGGGCGGTGATCGTCGGTGGCGGTAATGTGGCCATTGATACGGCCCGCTCTGCTCTGCGTCTGGGGGCTGAGAAGGTCACAATCATCTATCGTCGCACCCGAGCGGAGATGCCCGCTTACGAATACGAAGTAGAGGATGCCTTGGCTGAGGGTATCGATATCCAGTATCTTACCGCCCCGCAGCAGATTCTCACCAAGGACAACCAGGTGGTTGGCATCCAGTGCATCAAGATGGAGTTGGGGGAGCCTGACTCCTCGGGCAGGCGTCGGCCGGTACCGGTACCGGGGAGCGAGTTTATCGTGGAGGCCGAGTGGGTGTTACCTGCCATCGGTCAGACTCCGGAATCCGCCTTTTTGGCTGACACCCCAGGGTTGGAGATAAGCCGCTGGGGGACCATCGAGGCTGACCCTGTGACCTTCGCCACCAAGGCAGAGGGTGTATTTGCCGGTGGTGATGCTCACACTGGTCCCTGGGTGGCCATTGGGGCAGTGGCTCACGGCAGAGAAGCTGCCATTTCCATCTCTCGTTATTTGCGCGGTGAGGATATGGGGGCTGGAAGAGAACCGGTGGAGTTTCCCCAGGAAAATTTTGTCCCCATCCCCGAAGATATGGAGAAAATCCCCAGGGCCCAACAGGCCCACATTGGTATGGCAGAAAGAACTGGCGGTTTTGCTGAGGTGGAGCTTGGACTCAGCGAGGAGCAGGCCAGGGCCGAGGCGGCAAAATGCCTCAACTGCATGTCCTGCTGTGAGTGTTTTGCCTGCGTGACCGCCTGCCAGGCCGAAGCTGTAGAGCACAGCATGCAGGAACAAGAGATCACTTTGGACGTGGGTTCGGTGATTCTCGCGCCTGGAATTGAAACCTTCGACCCCAAACAATACCAGGAATACGGTTATAGTCAGCTGGACAATGTGGTCACCAGTTTGGAATTTGAACGCATGCTCTCCGCTTCAGGTCCATTGCAGGGCCACTTGGTCAGGCCTTCCGATCATAAGGAACCCCAGAAAATCGCCTGGCTCCAATGTGTAGGCTCCAGAGACGTCAACCACTGCGACCACAGTTACTGTTCCTCCGTCTGCTGCATGTACAGTATTAAACAGGCGGTAATTGCCAAAGAGCACGCCAAGAACGGCCTGGAAGCGGCAATTTTCTTTATGGACATGCGCACCTTCGGTAAAGATTTCGAGAGGTATTATGACCGCGCCCAAAAGGAGCACCAAGTCGATTTCATCCGCTCCCGCGTCCATTCCATAGACCCCGTGCCTGGCACGGGTAATCTGGTTCTTTCTTTTGTGGATGAAAGCGGCAACATACTTGAAGACGTTTTTGACCTGGTGGTTCTCTCCGTAGGATTGCAGACACCCACGGAGGTGGCAGAATTGGCAGAACGGCTGGGAGTCTCTCTGGATCCAGATGGTTTCTGTGCCACCAGTTCCTTCCAGCCGGTCACCACCTCGAGACCAGGCGTCTTCGTCTGCGGTGGCTTCCAAGGACCCAAAGACATTCCCCAGTCGGTAACTGAGGCGAGTGGAGCCGCTGCCGCAGCCGGCATCATTCTGGCACCGGCCAGGTCTACTTTGACTGTTACCAGGGAAACTCCGGTTGAAGTCAACGTCAAAGGTGAACCGCCTCGTATCGGTGTTTTTGTTTGTCATTGTGGGATCAACATCGCCGGTGTTGTGGATGTGGAATCAGTGCGGGATTATGCCGGGACCCTCCCTTATGTGACTCACGTGGAAGACAATCTCTACACCTGCTCTCAGGACTCCCAGGATCTAATGCTCCGGGTGATCAAGGAGCAGAACCTCAACCGGGTGGTGGTGGCGGCTTGCTCCCCAAGAACCCATGAGCCCTTGTTTCGGGAAACCCTTGTCAACAGTGGGCTGAACAAATACCTGTTTGAAATGGCAAATATCCGCAACCAGGACTCATGGGTACATGCTAGTGACCCCCAGGCGGCCACGGAAAAGGCTAAAGACCTGTTGCGACTGGCAGTGACCAAGGTGGCTCTGCTTGAGCCCCTTCTGGAAACCACGGTTGACATCAATAAGTCTGCCTTGGTGGTGGGCGGCGGCGTGGCCGGCATGATGGCAAGCCTGCATCTCGCTGATCAAGGCTACCCGGTTACCCTGCTGGAGACCGAGACCGAGCTGGGCGGCCAGGCCCGAAACCTCAGAAAGACATGGCGTGGGGAAGATGTGAGCAATTTCCTCGAAGATCTGATAACCAGGGTGAATGATAACTCAAGCATCAAGGTTTATCTGAATGCCGAACTCCAAGAAGTTAAAGGATTTGTGGGTAATTTTCACAGCAAGGTTAGGTTAGGCGAAAATAGCACCGCCAAGTTCATTACCGTTCGTCACGGAGTGGCTATCCTTGCCACTGGTGCGCAACCAAGCAGACCCGAAGAGTATCTCTACGGTCGACACAACAGGGTGTTTCTCTGGCACGAGTTGGATGATGCTATCGAGTCCGACCGGTTCAAAGACGCCCGTGCTGCAGTCTTTGTCCAGTGCGTCGGTTCCCGCGAACCACAGCGACCCTATTGCAGCAAAATCTGCTGCACCTTCGCCATCCAAAAGGCCATCGCCTTGAAGAAAGCCAGTCCAGAAATGGAAGTCTACATTCTTTACAGAGACATCCGCACCTATGGCAAGCGTGAGGAATTGTACCAACAAGCCAGAGCAGCAGGTGTTATCTTTATCCGCTATTCGTTGGAGGAAAAACCCATCGTCCAGACCGATAACCAAGGCCGGTTGCAGGTTATTGTCAAAGACCACATACTCCAGCGGCCCCTGGTACTTACTCCGGACTTTATCACCCTGGCCAGCGCAATTGAGACGCGGGGTGCTGACGCCTTGGCCAAGCACTTTAAGGTAGCGCTCAACGAAGACAGGTTTTTCTTGGAAGCCCACGCTAAACTACGGCCAGTGGAGTGTGCCAGCGATGGCGTCTTTATCTGTGGGTTGGCACACTACCCCAAGCCTATAGAGGAGTGCATCGTTCAGGCCCAAGCGGCGGCGAGTCGAGCCATCACCGTGTTGGCCCAGAAAACCCTTCTAGTTAGCGGCGAAGTGGCGAGGGTCAATCCGGTGAAATGTTCTGCCTGCTCCGTTTGTGTGGCAATTTGCCCGTTTGGGGCCCCGGGTTTCAACGACAGAGGACTCTCTGAAATTAATGAGGCCCTGTGCAAGGGTTGCGGTCTGTGCGTGGCCTCCTGCCGCTCCGGGGCCATTGATCTTAAGGGATTCGAGGACAAACAGATTTTTGCGATGCTTGAGGAGTTGTAAATAGCTGGTCACTGTAGGAGCGGCTTTTAGCCGCGATTGTTTGGCTGCTCAATACCTGTAAGATCGTGGCTAGAAAGCCACTCCCACAGTAATTGGAAAAAGGTCAAGGTTCAAAATATGAAGAAATCAGGAAATGAAGATTGGCAACCCAAAATAGTTGCCTTCCTCTGCAACTGGTGTTCTTACGGCGCAGCCGACCTGGCGGGAGTGAGCCGTTTGCAGTACCCCCCACACCTCAGAGCCATCCGGGTGCCCTGTACCGGCCGGATGAATCCCAAGTTTCTCTTGGCAGCTTTTCGACAGGGGGCTGATGGAATTTGGGTCTCAGGCTGACATCCTGGAGACTGCCATTACCTGGAAGGTAATTACTACGCCAGAAGAAAATTCGCCCTCTTTAAGAATCTCATCGAATACATGGGGGTGGAACCCGGTCGACTCCATTTCTCTTGGATTTCTTCGGCCGAAGCCGGCAAGTTCGTCGAACTGGTCAAGGAGATAACTGACCAAGTAATGCAACTGGGACCGGCGGAGAAATTCATTAAGGAGTTGCCCATATTGGACAAGTACCCAGCTGGCAGCAGAGCTCAGCTCTAATCGAGCTTCGTGTTATGTGCCTTCGGCGTCATTAGGTCAATACGCTTCGCTGTCATTTGTTGTAATCGGTAGAGGGCAGAGGACAGAGATTAGATTGTAGATTTCAGATTATAGATTGCAGCGGGCAGAAGGACAATGGACATTGCGTTTATCAACTATCATCTGGCATTTTACTTAAATGTTTCAGATAATGTTATCTGATTGTTTTCAATGATAAATACGAATTGAGAAATGCTAAATGTGAAATGATTTGGCCTGAGGTCGCATAAATGGAACCACTAAAAGAAAAACTCAAGCAGATAGCCCTAAAGTTGCTGGTCGAGGACCGCGTGGATGCGGTTTTAGGCTTCCAGCAAGGCACCATTCCTATGATGAGCCAGCCAATCCTCATAACTGAGTCCAAACAGGCAGACTGGCTTCATTGGAATTCCTTTTGCGCCACCAATCTCGCCAACTACTTGCCCCAACGGCGAGATCGAGTGGCAGTGGTGGCCAAGGGTTGTGACTCACGAAACATTGTGCTTTTGACCCTGGAAAACCAGATTAAGAGAGAACAGCTTTACGTAATCGGGGTCCCTTGTCAGGGTATGGTGGATCGTCATCGAGTGCTGGCCAAACTGAACGGCAGGGAACCACTAGTGGTCAGTGAGACCCCTGATCATCTCTCCGTCAAAGGAGAGACCTGGCAAGAGACTCTGGAACGAACAGAATATCTGCGTGAGAACTGTGTCATCTGTACCCACCGCAACCCGGTAATTTATGATGAACTGGTGACTGACCTCATCCCTGAGCAGGTCGATATAGACCGATACCAGGACATCAATGCAGTTGAGAATAAAAGTTCGGACGAGCGCTGGTACCATTTTGAAGAACTTTTGGCCCCTTGCATTCGCTGTTATGCTTGCCGAAACGCTTGTCCCATGTGTTACTGCCCAACCTGTTTTGTGGACGAGTCGATACCACAGTGGCTGGGTAAATCCGTTGACCCAACAGACACCAGAACATTCCACTTTCTCCGAGCCTACCATTTGGCTGGCCGCTGCACAGACTGTGGCAATTGCGAGGTGGCGTGTCCCCTGGGCATCAAGGTCAGACAACTTACGAAAAAGCTAGAAAAAGACATAACAGATCTCTACGGCTATGAAGCCGGATTGAGCCTGGAAGAACCTCCACCTCTGGATACTTATCGTCCGGATGATCCACAGGAGTTCATAAAATGACGGTTTAGTCAGTTGAGCCGGTTAAGCCCGTTGGGTCAGTTAAGCATGTTTTGCCGGTCGAACCCTTAACTGGCAAAACTGCCTGAACCGACCAAACCGACTAAACCTAAGTTTAGGATTTTTTAAATGACAGATAGAATAATCAAAAAGGCAGATCTTCCCGCCCTGCTAAGCAGGCTTATGGATCATTATCGGGTGTACGCGCCGGTTCGTCATCAGGGTATGACAAACTTCCAAGAAATCTCTGCTGGGGAGCAGGTCGACCTCAGCCTGGTCAACACCAATCTTTCTCCAAAATCTTTGATGCTCCCGCAGTCCGAGTCCATGTTCGAATTTACCCTGGACAGGACCAGCGACCAGGTCGGCGTCTTGCGGGAGATTGCAAAAAACTTCTCTCCGCGAATAATCTTCGGTATCCGACCTTGCGATGCCAAATCATTCCAACTTCTGGATTTGAATTTTGACACGCCCACATACCGTGATCCCTGGTGGGTGAAACGACGACAGTCTACTACCCTTATCGGGTTTGGCTGTAACGCTCCGTGCAGCACATGTTTTTGCACCTCGGTGGGCAGCGGTCCCTTTTCAACGGACGGCCTGGATATCCTTTTTATAGCTGCTGGTGATGAATTCGCCATCCAGACCGTCACCGAAAAAGGTGAGCAGACATTCAGCAAAGTAGAGATCGGAGCCGAAAGTTCCGACGCTACTGCAGATGCAGTCTTGTCGGTGCAAGAGTCAGCACTAAGACTAATGAAATCGGTAGTTCATAGCGAAAATCTGAAGGATCAGGATGAAAAAACACTCTTCGAGGCAGATTTTTGGGATGAGGTGCAGTTTGGCTGCATCAACTGTGGTGTCTGCACCTTTGTCTGTCCCACCTGCTGGTGTTTCGATATCCAAGACGAGGTGCACAAGGGAAACGGCATGCGACTGCGGAACTGGGATGCTTGTATGTTCCCGCTCTTCACCCTGCACGGGTCGGGGCATAACCCGCGGGCTCAAAAGTTACAACGAGTCAGGCAACGTTTCATGCACAAGCTCAAATATTTCGTAGACAAGTATGACGTAGGCGCCGCCTGTGTTGGCTGTGGCCGCTGCGTTAAGCAGTGCCCGGTAAATATTGATATTCGTCAGGTGTTTCGCTTAATGAACGATTTCAAGGTTTAGCCGGCCCAACAGACTAAACTGGCTAAACTGGCTAAACCGACTTTACCCCAGAGAAGCAACATGGAAAATCCTTACCTCCCATATCCAGTGAGAATCGAATCGGTGGTTACGGAAACCGAGGATCGTAATCTCAAGACTTTCAAATTGGTCTTCCTAAATCCCGAAGATAGTGAAAAGTTTGTCCACAGCCCAGGCCAATTTGCCGAACTTTCCATTGCCGGCAAGGGTGAGATCCCCATCGGTATTGCCTCTGCTCCCACGGAACAAGGTTACCTGCTCTTCACCGTCAACAAAGTAGGAGTGGTCACGACTGAACTGCACCAGATGGAGTCTGGTGATATCATAGGAGTACGTGGCCCTCTGGGCAACTGGTATCCATGGGAACAGATGGAAGGAAAGAGCGTGGTAATCATCGGTGGCGGCTTTGCCTTTACCACCTTGAGAGCTTCCATCGTCTATATGTTACATCCCGACAACCGCAACCGCTTTGGCGACTTAACTGTTATTTACGGAGCTCGTACCCCGGGCATGCTCCTGTACAAAGACGAGCTGGTAGCCTGGGAGGAGCGTGACGACATCCGCATGCATATTACCGTAGATGCAGCCGATGACCCCCAGTGGAAATATAACGTTGGCTTCGTACCAACTATCACCCAAGAAAAGGCGCCGAGCGCCAAAGATGCTTACGCCATCGTTTGTGGGCCGCCCATCATGATCAAGTTCACCTTGCCGATCCTGAGTGATCTCGGTTTTCCTCCGGAGCGCATAATCATGAGTCTGGAGATGCGTATGAAGTGTGGTATCGGTATGTGTGGACGCTGCAACATTGGCTCCGAATACGTCTGCGAGGACGGCCCCGTGTTCACTCTTGCCCAGTTGGCACAGCTGCCGAATGAATTCTAGCCATTGCTGATATGGGGTTGGTTTCTATTTTCGGTATTGTTTTAGATAGACGGGTTCTGGTAGGCTGATCCTTGGACGATAACACTGAATCAAGGAGAGAATCGTGGTCGAGCTAGATGATCTAAAGTCGATTATCCTGTTGAGTCATCTCACCGATCCTATGCTGGAAAAGCTTACTGATGTCACCATGACGGCAGAATACAAAGCTGGTGACTACATCTTCAGAGAGGGAGACTATGCCCGCTATCTCTATGCAGTCATAGATGGAAAGGTCGGGCTCGAGCTCGATAAAACAACTAATACTCCAGTTATGATGGATACCATCGCCCGCGGTCGCACATTCGGCTTTTCTGCCCTCGTGGATACCGAGCAGAAAAAGTACACCACTCATGCCAGGGCCATAAATGATACGAAACTATTTGCCTGGGAAGGAACTGAACTGGAAATGCTCTTCTATCAGGACTACGAGATGGGTTTCCTGTTCATGAAAAGAATTGCCAAGCTTGCCAAGACCAGGCTGCAATTCAGGAATGTTCAATTTCTTGACATATACATCTAACCCTTGAAATTCCAACTACTTATCCTTTTTCACTTTCTCCAAGGTGCGTATAGGGTGCAGAAAGGTGCAGGCTATCTAATTCGTCCACCTGCCCTTTATGCTCTCCCGGCATCCAATGACCATATCGGTCAATAGTGAAAGCAACGCTGTGGTGGCCTAGCTGCTTACTCACATCCAGAATGTTATCACCCTTGGAAATTCTTAGGTTGGCATAACTGTGGAGCAAACTGTGAAACCGCACAGGTCTGGGTGCAACTTCCTTTAGTTTTCTTTCCAAATAAGCGTAATTCAGTCTTTTGCCCTTGTCATCAGTGAATACTAGCCCTGAAATACTCGTTACCTTGCTGTGCTTTCTGAGCTTGCGAAGTGCTTCCACACTGGTGGGGGTTAAATCCACCTTCCGAGTTTTATTGTTCTTTGGCGGTCTGGTCTGGTATAGGTGGTAATCGTAGGTTTTGCTCACCTCTACAGTCCTATTTTCAAAGTCGAAGTCAGTCCATTCCAGCGCAAGCAATTCACCTAATCTCAACCCGGTTCTGACTGCCACCAGATACGCTGCATAGACCACAAATTTAAGTTTTCTAGCGTTATTTAATGTCTCCTGTGACTCAGTAGCCGTTAGATGGTTAATCTTTTTTCGTGCGTCTTTCCCGCAATACTTTCTTACTTTCTGGCAGGGGTTAAAATCAACAATCTCATCCTCCACGGCATTTTCAAAAATACCGCTCAAAACGGACAAGATGACCTGGCTCCGTGACGTTGATAATTTCCTGCCTCTTAGTTTTCCGATAAAGGCTTTAACGTGCCTCCGCTTGATTTCATCCAGCGACTTGCTACCAAAATGAGGTTTAATGTGCAAATCAAAAGCCTCTTGATATTTGGCTAGGGTGCTTTCAGCTTGCTCTCTTAGTGGAGAATCAAGCCATTCTTGCCCGTATTTAGCAAAGCCAGGACGCTTTTTTCTAAGCATCCCCAAATCACCTTTGGCAAGTTTCTCTCTTATGGCCTTAGCCACGTTGTTGGCGGTTTTCTTGTCACCAATCTTCTTGCTCTTTCTTTTTTTCTTGTGGTTGACAAAAACCCACCATTCACCGGAGCCTTTGACTTTTTCTCTGACAATGACTGCCATCTATATCACTCCTTTCTCTCTAGATTTCTGCGTGATTATTTATGCAGGAATGCGTCAGCCCTCCTGCTTCATGCCTGATTTAATGGTAGTATCAGGGCTGTGAAAATATACAGCGTCACCGCTACTATCCGCACCATTTTACCACCCCCAATCTATTTGGATTGCTTGCTGCCTGTATCACCTCACTTTCTCCTGGCCTTAAATGAACTGGTTGGCATTGGGATTGCATAAATAACTCTCTGTGGTGAGTACGTTGCTCACCGAAAGTGCTTCTCCTCGATAGACCCCCATCGGCTGGTAAGGGCATGGTCGGTGGGGGTATTCTTTTCCACCCCTCCATGCTGCCCACCTACTTTAGCAGATGAGCAGGAGCAGGGTTGCAGCATCTACCTCTCTTTTTTTTATTGTGGCATCCAGGTTAGTCGTGGTAAGTTAACCCTCGACAAGGTACCCTTCCTTGTCAGATGCCCCGACTCCAGTCGGGTTGTGCGCCCTCACTGGAGTCATTCTTTACCCCCAGGGGCTTATACCTCTAGTCGGTGGGGGTTTTCTTTTTCCTCCAAAAACAAAAAGCCCCACCACCAGCGTTAACCAGTAGCGGGGCATGGTCTGTGAGAGTTTCTCCTGGTGAGGGGCACAGCCGTACCAGCCCACAGTCTCACGACTGCAGGACTCTCACAAACTCTATTCAGTTCTCGTTTCATGCTGTGCCTTTTTGAGAAGCTGTACTTGTATTTCTATACTTATATAATTATGTAAATATATATGTCAATGCTTCATTGACTCCGACACAGTTTTATGGGATATTTGGCTCATGGCTAAACGAGTTCACTACACCACTACACTACGAGAAGACCTCCTGAAAAAGCTCAAGTTCCTATCCATTGAAGAAAACAAGCGACAAAACGACATCCTAGAGGAAGCCATTCAAGACATTCTGAAGAAGTACGAGAAAAAAGTCTCCAAGAAATAGCCAGGTAGTGGTAATGGCGAAACACAAGGTTATTTTTCCTCCAGAATACCCGAAGCAGTGTCCATGCGGTCACAAGCATCTTTAATGGTCTATGGACGATGACCATATTTTTTGCTGGGACTGCAACCAGAGATACCCACTACTTGCCTGTTTCAGACCGCTAGAGAGCAGTCTTTCTGAATCTGTAAGTCATTTAAAAGAGGAGAAGGCGGAGAAGTAGCTCCCGCTATAACTGTTATGAGTATTGAAAAACGACTACACCCCAGAATACTTGTTGAATGGCCTGCTGAGGTAAAAATCCTGCAAGGAACTATGGAAGGAATAACCAAAGATATTAGCGTTGATGGTGTTTTCATCTTTTGTCCACACGAGCTTGAACTTGAAAATAGCTTTGCTATCGCATTTGAGCCTTTTGAGGAAAGGTTCATTTCCGTGTTTGGTGAAAGGGTCTGGTCGGGCGACTTCAACTTTGATGATAGAACAGTATTCGGAATGGGTATTAGATTCACATTCATAGCTCCCGAAGATCGACAACACATCGCTGCCTTAGTGGAAAAAGAGCGAAATGAATAGCATTCCAGACCCTGACGAAATCAAAAGAGTAAAAGTCCACGCTATCAAATGCCCCAAGTGCAAGCTCACCCTCATGGCTTTGCGAGACGACAAAGTGTGTCCTGTTTGTAACGCTTTGCTGCCAAAACCTGTGAAGCCTTGAAAAACAACTATATTTTGTGCCGCAGTGAAAACCAGCAAAGTGTGAATTAAGGGATCCACAGTTTGCTCCCCCCCTTTTTGCCACCACCCGCCCAAACAGCTTCAAGCTCATTTTCGACAGTTACAAAAATAAAGTTCTTTGAAAACATATAGTTGCAAGATAAGAATTGGTCTATGGCACTACACTTTCGGGGTCCTTTTATAGT
>Ga0209536_100015779_pt1 | contig 10765 bp, 12 predicted proteins | sample DeeMarSeWOR28_12_FD_187461 | JGI IMG/M metagenome (GOLD analysis project Ga0209536, IMG submission 187461) | Marine sediment microbial communities from White Oak River estuary, North Carolina - WOR-2-8_12 (SPAdes) (version 2) | ecosystem: Environmental > Aquatic > Marine > Intertidal zone >...
ATGACATGAAACGATTCCAAGCTGATGTTGTAGAAGTCAGAGCAGAGGTCATTGTCCCGTATATCGTTGATGCTTGGGATGCAGTCGGTGATGGAAACACCACCATTTCCAATGCTGTTGACCTACTTCGAGTCTGGGAGTACGACATGGAACCTGATTTAGTTGCACCTACCATCTGGATGTATCTCATCGATGCACTTCACTATGAAGTCTTCGACGAGATACGATCTGTTAGTAGTTCGATTCCGCTGTCGAGGCCTCCAATCTTGGAGGAAATCATTGTGACCGACAATGCTTGGTACTTGGATGATCATACCACAGGACCTGTTGAAACACGTGATGACATTCTAGTGCAAGCACTGGTTTCTGCAATTAATGAACTCTCCGAGGAGTGGGCTGATGAACCGAACTGGGAGTATGGAAACCGTCACGTTATTCTGATTGACCACCTTGGTGGTTTTGCTACAATTGGAGATGAGCGACCTCTCCGTGGTCAGCTCACACTCAACGTGGCGAATGATTGGAGGCCTCGCAGCGGTCCGTCAACAAGGCTGATTGCTGACCTCAGCAACATCCAGATGTCCTACATGGCATATCCTGGGGGCCAGAGCGGCAATATCTTCAGTCCACACTTCAATGACATCTTTGAAATTTGGTACTCATTCGATGAGGCCACCGAGCAACATGGATACCACATTCTGTACTTCTATTCGACAGCAGATGCGTTTAGAACCGCAGACACAGATGGCTCTCTGATAGAGAGGACCATCACACTTGTACCATAGGAGGTAATGATATGGGAAAGATTGATGACACATTTCCTGAGTTGAACTTCTTTCAGGCCCTAATACTCACCATTGTATTTGGCATTGTCTTCCAATTCACTGGACAATGGATACTAATGTTAATAGTAGGGGCACTTGGAGCTCTATTTGTGAGGAGAATCCGCAGGGCGTTCCTGATTGGATTCATGGGAGTTGGACTGGCTTGGAGTTTACTCTTCGTTTATCTGACAGTTACTGCACAGGCAATGGAAGTAGCAAACGTATTCATTGGCCTTCTTGGTCTCTATGGCATGGGTATCCTGGTCATTGTGATCAGTGTGCTCATAGGTGCTATGCTAGGTGGTTTTGGAGGTATGTTAGGACGAGCTCTCTATGAGTTCATAGATGAGTTTCTACCATCAGACTCAGGAGGTACGCAGACACCTCCACCTTCGCCTGAACCTGACCCGAAACCTTTCGAAGAAGAACCAGCTGAAGAATAGATGAAATGCTGTGGCACTCGTTGCCACAGCTCATTCATTTTTTCTTCCAGAAGACTAGTGCAAGAGAAAGAATTAAAGCTACTCCTAGAAAGGCAAGTAATGGAATGAGCTGGTCATAGACTCCAGAGCGAACTATACTCCCTTCTATCTCCTTCATGAAGATAGAGTCGTTAAAGTAGACAACATACCACACATCATTGTAGGGAATATCAACACTCCAGGTGAGTTCTCTAATTCCTGGTCTTGTTAGTAATGGAGTTGTTGATGAACCTTCAATCCATGAGCTATAGTTTTCATCATCAAAGACAAAGAAGTCTATTCCACTAAGCAGCCAATTATCATACTCGGTTTGGTCTCCAGGGAAGAGTTCAGTGTTCTTCTCTATCCTAAACTCCCCAGATAGAGTGTCACCTATTTTGCAATGAAAGGAAAATGACTTCCACGAGTGGGCATTAATAGTGAACTCTTGGGTTGCTTGAGCATTTATTGAGTAGTGTGTATTCTGTCCCTTGGCATCAACAACAGGTGTAATGAACATCAAGAAGACCAGAGTGATCAAGATGTACCTGTTGTTCAAATACTCACACACCAAGTGAAACTTACGATTTTCCGGATATAAACTTCTAGATGTAGAAATACTGAGTAGGTAATTCTTATCTTTACTCAAGTTTGCCGCTTGAGTCAGTATCTTGGAGAGGAAGAGATGACAATTCTTGTTACTTATAGAAGTTTGACAGGCAATACAAGAATAATTGCTGAGGCAATCCTTGGTGAAATTAAGGGTGAGAAAGAGATTAAATCATTCGACGAGGTTGATTCTCTCGACGGTTACGATTTTGTATTTGTTGGATGTCCGATTGAGTTTTTTGGCGCAAGTAAAGCTACTAAGAAATGGTTCAACAGACATCTCGATGGAATGAGAATTGGACTATTCTGTACGCATGGTGCTCCTGAGTTTGCACCTGGTGTACCAAAGTGGACCGATGCATTAAAAGCTGCAGCCACTGATGCAGGAGCTGAGATTATTAACTTCTTCAACTGCCAAGGTGAGTTGAGTCAGATAGTTCTGGATATGATGGCAAATGATGAGGATCCCTATGTTAGGAAATTAGCTAGTTTTGGTCGTGATGGTTCAATTGGACGACCCGATGATTCACGTGTTGAGAAGGCAAAAGAGTTTGCCAGAGATACTATGAAGGTGCTGTGATATTGAACAAGAGAAGCAGAGAATTTTAATCACCGCTTGAACATGGAGATTTGGGAGATCTATTTGCAACTCGACCTGACACCCATAACAACTGTTGTAGGATTAGGTAGCGTCATAATAGGTATCATTGCCACTTTACACTCCATACGACGATTTACGAGAGCACGCAAACTCTCGATTTTTCTTGAGTATAACAAGATGTTGTATGACATAGAGTTCATCAAAGACATGAACGCGATTCAGGCTTGGAGCTGGGAGAATGTAGAGGAGTTCTTCAAGAAATATGGTCCTGAAGCAGACCCTGATGCCTTTGCCAAGTTCACCCGAGTTGGTACTTACTTTGATGGGTTAGCAACACTTGTTCAGAGGAAATTTATGGATTATGACTTCATCCCAGAAACAACAGCTATTGCCCTGATTTCATTCTGGGAGAAATTTGAACCTCACTCGGAAGTCTTTGCACAGGTGTATAGACGTCCTGGTTGTTGGGATTCAATAAGGAATCTATACAATCGTCTTCAGAAGACTGACGAACCCCATCCGGGCAAAGTTGAGTATTATGAGAACCTGGTCGAAGCTGGCATTAGTAATGAATCAGAGTGATGAAATGATTGAGCTCTGATCTTAAGTGGGAAGAATGTAAAATGAGAAAGGAATGGGACCCTAATACAATTGAATGGATTAAGAACTTCGAAAAATGGAACACAGCAATCACGATACCAGTCAATGTAGAAGTCAAGGCGGAGCACAAAATCCTCAATCTCGATCAAGCTATAGCCTACTTGGACACAGCCAAGACAATCTACCTGTCAGACTGCATTTGCAGAACAACGATGGGAAACTGTGATTCACCAATGCGAACTTGTATTGGTTGGGATTCTGCAAAGCCCTTGCTTGACACTGATCTATACAAGAATCAGAATACTCAAGAAATCACCAAGGAAAAGGCTATTGAAACTTTGAAGATGACCCATGAAGCCGGCCTTGTTCACATGGCATATGCAATGTGGGATGACAAAGTCAACACCATCTGCAGTTGCTGTGATAGCTGCTGCGCAATTTTCGCTTCAGTTCTTAAACTTAAGATGTATCCTGAACTTATAACATCTGAATCTATCGAGGTCACTGACATGAATCTCTGTGACAACAGTGGTGCCTGTGTTGAAAGATGCAACTTTGGAGCAAGACAGATAGTTGATGGAAAACTTCAGGTTAATACTGAGTTATGCTATGGCTGTGGAGTCTGTGTCTCAACCTGTCCAACAGGTGCGATTAGTCTGATTCAGAAACCCTGAAGTCATGACGAAAGAGATTTAACTATGGTTAACATAGAACGAGACATAGGCTGAGGGAAGGTCTTTTATTCCCTCTCCCTCGGAACAAACAGCAGACCCCATAGATGATAGGTGAAGGAAATGCATAGAGAGATGACCAAGGGTGTATACTTTGTTGGAGTCGATGACCATCATACAGAGTTGTTTGAGAACCTCTGGGACATACCATTCGGTGTGTCCTATAACAGCTACCTGATTGTAGATGAAAAGATTGCAGTGATTGAAGGTGTGAAAGCACTCTTTGCTGATGAATGGCTCGATAATATCCGAGAGCTTGTTGACCCCTCCAAGATTGACTACATAATTCTCAACCATATGGAACCTGACCACACAGGTTCACTTCCTGACATTGCCAAGATCGCCCCCAATGCCAAACTCGTGTATACAGACAAAGCAGCAGCAATGGAGAAGTCTTTCTTCGATACCGGTCTTGAGGAGATCATTGTGGAAGACCTACAGGAACTCTCCCTAGGAAGCAAGACCCTTCAATTCGTGCATGCCAAGTTCCTTCACTGGCCAGAGACCATGATGACCTACATCAAAGAGGATGAGATACTCTTCTCATGTGACGCATTTGGTGCATTCGGAGCACTGAACGGTTTACACTTTGATGATGAAATCAACATGGAAATCATCGAGTGGGAAGCTAAGCGTTACGTTGGTACAATCATAACTGCTTACTTCAAGTTCGTTCAAGCAGGCATCAAAAAGGTGAAGGATCTTGGAATCGGAATCAAGATGATTGCTCCTTCGCATGGTCCTATCTACAGAAAGGACCCTATGTGGATAATAGAGAAGTACGATGAATGGAGTGGTCCAGAACTTGAAAAAGTCTGTACTATTGTTTACGGAACAATGTATGGATTCACGACTCGAGTCGCAATGAACCTCAAGAAGGACCTTGAAGAGCTAGGTGTCAAGGTAAAACTGTTCAACATTTCTTACACAGGCCTTAGTAAAATCATCACTGAAACGGTTCGATCTGGAGTGATTGTTCTTGGTACTCCTACCTACGATGCGTATCCATTCCCCAAGATTTGGAATTTTGCAAATGAGATTCAGGGTAAGAGATTCCCCAAACGTCCGATTGGCATCATCGGTACTTATGGTTGGCAGGGTGGTGGTGTCGAGAAGCTTGTCAAGCAACTAGAAGATGCACGTTATGAGATTCTTGATCCCATTGTTCACGTCAAAGCTCGACCGTCTCTTGAACAACGTGAACAATGTAACCTACTTGCTAAAGCTATTGCTGAACACCTCAAGTAAGTTCACTCAAAGTTAGACCCATCTAAGAACAGTCTTATTAACTAGTGGAAGTAAGGCATCTTATTCTCGCGTAAGCGTAGAAACAACGTGGAGGATATACTCCACTGAGAGAGATGAGAGAAATGAGTCTTAAGGGAACAAAAACCGAGAAGAATCTGCTTACATCTTTTGCAGGTGAGTCTCAAGCACGCAATAGATATACAATTGCTGCTAAGACCGCTAAGAAAGAGGGTTATCCACATATTTCCAAGATCTTTGAAGAAACTGCTAACCACGAGTTGGAACATGCAAAGCGGTTTTTCAAAGCTCTGAAGGAAGGTGGGTCTACAGAAACTATCAAGGTTGAATGGGACTTCCCAACCAGTGGTGGGTACGAGGACACTGAATCAAACCTCAGACATGCTGCTGCTGGCGAAAAGTTCGAGTTCACAGATATGTATCCGGGTTATGCAGACATCGCTGAAGAGGAGGGCTTCAAGAACATAGCACACATGTGGCGTATGATTGCTAAAGCTGAAGCTTGGCATCATGAACGTTACATAACTCTGGCTGAACAGATCAAAGATGGAACTATGTTCAAGAAAAAAGAGAAAGTGATGTGGCGCTGTGACAACTGTGGCTACATACACGAAGGCGAGCAACCGCCCGATAAGTGTCCAGCCTGTCAGCATGACAAGAATTACTTCATGGTCCACTTTTCGGAGTACTAGACTGGTAATGCCTTGGTCTGATGATCAAGGCGTCTACACTTTTTTCAGCATCAAACTAAATCATCTTAGAATTCCTGCATCCCTGTGATAGTTGATCATCTCAACCATCTTCTGAGCTTGGTTTAGTCGACAATGATACCTCACAGTATGAGGTCCCTCCATTGTTGTAAAGTCTACACGCAGTTTGATACCCAACCTATCGGCTGGTTCTAGTGTCACATTATCTATCAGATTCAAATCGATAGCATGTTCGGTCCATTGCTTGGGACCAAAGAATCCTCCACCCATGACAAATACCAGACGCGTGTTTGTTAGAATGAGCTTGCCATCTGACCATCCGCCAGTGTCAAGCAGAAAACCAACTTCATCATGTACAAGAATCCGCTCACCTGGTTGTATCTCATCAAAGGTTACCATGAATCTCCCTCGACCAAGAACCATCAATCTACAATTTATCCATTTCCTTTCAAATTGTCGGAAGATACATATCTAGGTGTAAGCTAGCGATATCTGGGAGTTGGTTATGGGCGAAGACCTTCTAACAGGGTCGGATAAGGAAACCCTGCTGAACTATGTTGTCAAACTCTTAAGCACAGGTATACAAACTGAATTGATACTTGTCAAGCAGGAGATTATGAATGCAAGTAGTGATGCATCACGAGCTGGGAAGACTCGACTTGCGGAAGCACTACGTATCCTGAATTCTGCTCCGATTCAGTTGAATCCAATTGCACCAATCAAATTCAAGATTCAGACCAGGAGAACAAAGGCTGGTCTACTGCTTCCCTCTGCTTACAATGCACTCGAGAATTACATTAATCATGAGTCCGTTGGTCAGTTGATCCTAGACCTTTTCAAGAACGAAAGACAAGATGTAGTCAAGACCAAGACTGGTAAGAAGGTCAAAGTGGATACGAAGGACTCCGCTGTTGAAATGGCACAGATTCTTCCAGGGCTAGTTTGGTGGCTCCCAAGCAAAGTCGATTTTGAAAGAATAAAGGAGCGACCTTTCGAAGTTGCAAAAGACGAGCTCAAGTATAGAGTTTACAGGTATCATCGTCTCCTTGACCCGGTTGACTTGTATATTCAGGATATACTCGGAATCTCAGACTTTGATGCAAAGGAGCTTGCAGACAACATAATTCATGATGCAAAACGTGGTCGGATACCAAAAGGCCAACTCACCAATTTTCTCATCGAGCTACCAATAGAGCTTTCGAATGCTTTTCAATATGGTATTCAGGCTGCAAAGAACTCACCTATGTTCATTTCAATTGACACATTATCAATGATGGCAGTAGACATCAGCGCTAGACTGAGTGAGTTCAGCGAGAAACTCAGACCGTATCTGTCTGTATATGCAATTCTAATGATGTCAGAAGTATTCAAAGAACTGCCAGAGTATGATGATCGTTCCTTTGGTGGAACCCTCTACATCAGATATGAGCAAGCCTACGTCTATGTGGTTGGCATGGCATTATCTGTAGGGTTTGGATCGGATCTCAATGATGAGGAAGTAGCAGAGGCTGCTAGTCGACTTGTTTCAATGGAGCTAGACATTGGAAAATCACGTACGGATTCTATGGCTGGTTTAAGCATGGGTGGCTTTAGCAAAAGAGGTTTAATACTGGCTGAGTGTGTTCGGGATAATGAAAAACTGCAGCAGATGTTTGATGAGGAAACTGGTTGATTGAGTGGAGGTAGAAAGTGAGTGTCGGTTTGGTTATTCCATCGCCCTTGGGCTGATGTTATGGGTTCTATGTCAGGCACAAATACAATGTCTTTGACATGGCCCGGTGAAACTCAACACATTGGAATGTATATTGTTGGCTATGGACAGAGTAACGTTGTTGTGGAGTTAAAGATCAGAGTCAACGGGAAAGAAGTCTTTAGTGGAACCCCTCGTGGAAATTTCTTCCTTACAGCTGATCTAGGAAAGTTTGTGAAAGGGGAGAGTTATGGACTATCTCTTGAATGGAAAACAAAGGGTAATGTATGGCAAGGAATTGCTTTCTTCACAGATGAATATCCGGATGGCAAGGTTCCAAAGAGCCCGATGAGTGTCAAGGATCCTTGTATTTATGCTCGATTGGCTGAATCTCTCATTGATTATGAGCGAACGCATGAAGGGAATCTATTGCTTGACATCATCCTGAAGAAGAACTCCGATTGTGCAACAGCTTGGTATGCGAAAGGAGAACTGATGAATTATTGGGAAGATTCCCGGCAAGCAATGGCAGCATATGAACAAGCACTGAAGCACAATCCAAAAGAAACTGGTGCCCTCAGAGGACTTGGACAAATGTATGTGACTACTGGTCAATCATCGAAATCAAAAGACATGTTCAGAACTGTCCTTGAGACTTCAGATGCGAATCTCAATGATGTTGGAGTCTCAATAGTTGGATACTTAGCGCTTGAAGTTGCTGATGATAGGTTGAAGGAAGCTAGAGATTACATAACTAAGATTTCTGATGCCAACTATGCCAAGATCGTAGAAGCGATTCTTTTAGTGATAGACAAACATGAGGGTAAATCAGTTTCAGTAGATAACAACGATGATTTCCTTCTTCGGCTACTAGGGTTCACTGCTCACAACATCCGAAAGGTTGCAGATGATATCTCAAAGACCGGAACAAGAGAAGCAGCACAGAGAACTCTACGTCTTGCAAGGAATGCTGAGAAGCTACTACCTGATATGTGAGCACAAAGTTCAACTTACTATCCTTCATTCTTTCCAGTGGAGGATTCGTAATTGGTTAGGATGCCGTATGACCACCGCACTAGAGCGAACTTTAGATATGATCCCACTAAGGCGGGACTCCCAGCTAGACATGGTTCAATGAAACGATTCACTGAAGTGCTCTGGCATGGAGAGGATGAAGAAGGATATTGTGTCTATAAGAAAGATCCAAAGAAAGGTGATGTTATTCGGATAGACTTCCTTCCTCCTGACTAGCTCAAGTGTGCGATAAACTCAAATTCGATATGGAGACCAATTCGTCTGTGACTACAATGAAGAGTCTGTACGGACGCGATTTGATTACAACACAAGATTGGAGTGTTGAAGAGCTTGAGAGGACTCTTGACCTCTCGTTTGAGATGAAGGCTAATCGTTATGATCACCCCTTGAACAACTGCTTGGACCGGAGAACATTCTTCATGTTTTTCTACAATCCAAGTGTGAGAACTCGTCAGTCTTTCGAAGCAGCAGCCACGGAGCTAGGTGGCCATGCTCAGTTTCTGGAACCTAAGACCATGCGACTAAAGACTGGTAAGACTGCTGGCGAAACAGTTGAAGATGCTGCTCAAGTAATGAGTCGATATGCTGTTGGTATAGGCATTCGGATTCTGGAAACCGCCCTTGAGTATTATGGACAAGGCGACGAACTTCTACGGCAATATGCAGAGAACGCAAGTATCCCGATTGTTTCAATGGCTCATGACAGATTTCATCCCTGCCAAGGTCTGGCGGATGTGATGGGCTATAGAATGCATGCTGGAAAGAATCTGAAGGGTAAGAAAATAGTTCAGGTATGGGGCAAAGGTGCACTAGTCCGCTCATGGTGCAGTGTCCAAGAGAGCATCCTCATCAACTCTCGACTTGGAATGGACGTCACATTGGCACATCCACCTGGCTACGATCTGGATCCTGAAGTCATCAAGTGGTGTGAAGAGAATGCTGAGGCTGCTGATAGCAACTTCGAAATAGTACACGACCTTGAAGAAGGCTACAAGGATGCAGACATTGTCTACTCACGCAACTGGATGACTGCTGGTTTCTATGATGACATGGTAAAGCGTGGAGTGGATGAGGCGAAGAAGAAGGAAATCGAGATTGCAGCCAAGTACGATGACTGGATTACAACTAAGGACTGGATGGCAAAGACCAATAACGCTTTCTTTACCCACTGTGGCCCAGTTGACCGCAATGCTGAGGTCACAGATGAGGTCTGTGATAGCCCTAAGTCGATTGTCTATGACGTTGCAGAGAACAGACTCCATGTTCAAAAAGCCATCATGGCACTCACAATGGGAAAACAGTAGAATCAGTCAAGCCCCCGGTCTAAATCCGGGGGATGCCTTACTCACTGATGAGTAATTCAACTTTCTTTTTGACACCGCTTCTCTCAGAACGCAATCTGTAAAGCCTCCTGCTTGTCTCCGAGAGGCGGAAGAATATTATTCGAGAAGTACAATCGGTGAAAGTACTCGTCAGAGCTGGGAGGACAAAAGTCGAAAAAGATGGATGCGGGACTAGTAAGTGGTTGCTTGCACGTTTACCAACGCACACCACGTTCAATTCACCAGGACCCATCGATACTCAGACTTGAAATAGGAAAACTCCGTGGGCGCCTTTGGCGCTCACACCTTATTCTTGCTCGATATCTCCCCAGCGGTGACACCGAATGAAGTGGTCGGGCTTAACTTCTCTATACTCTGGAACCTCTTCTTTGCAAATGTCAATCGCAAACCTACATCTTGGATGAAATGAACAACCGACTGGTATCTCACAGAGGTCAGGAGGGTCTCCTGGGATTCCACGAAGTCTTGGCTTCTTTCCTGCCCTCATTTGCATCATTGCTATAGTGGGAAAGCTGGTCATTAATCCCATTGTGTAGGGATGTTGAGGTTCATGAAAGATGTCCACTGCACTTGCATATTCGACTATCTTCCCTGCATACATTATAGCCACTCTGTCTGCCATTTCCGCCACGACTCCTGCATCGTGACTGATTAGAAGCAGTGAAACATCGTATTCATCACGCACCATCTTCAAAACATTCATGATCTGTCTTTGAACTGTGACATCCAGTGCTGATGTTGGTTCGTCTGCGATAACGAGGTAAGGTCCTGATATGAGTGCCATAGCAATAAGGATTCGTTGGGACTCTCCACCGCTGAAACTTCCTGGGTCCATGACAAACCTAATGTTCGCATCTGCGAGTTGGACAAGGCCTAGAAACTCGAGAACCTTTCT
>Ga0209536_100015780_pt1 | contig 10764 bp, 14 predicted proteins | sample DeeMarSeWOR28_12_FD_187461 | JGI IMG/M metagenome (GOLD analysis project Ga0209536, IMG submission 187461) | Marine sediment microbial communities from White Oak River estuary, North Carolina - WOR-2-8_12 (SPAdes) (version 2) | ecosystem: Environmental > Aquatic > Marine > Intertidal zone >...
CGTTTCAGCACGGAATGGTCGGATCATCTGCGAGTGGCAAACGTAGCAGCCTTCGCGGATGTAGACGTCGCGCCCCTCCAGCTGCAGCGCGGTGTACGGCTTCAGTCCGTCGACCGGTTCCGTGGTGCTCTTCAGGAAGAACAGGGGAACGATTTCGACCAGCCCGCCGACGCTGATGACAAGCAGAATCAACAGCGCCATCAGGCCGATATTCTTCTCAACAATTTCATGACTCATGAGAATATCCCTCCATCAGGCTGTTTGCGGAACGGGGGCGTCCACCGGGCGCGCACCGGAAACCGTTTTGACGACGTTGTAGGCCATGACCAGCATGCCGACCAGGAACAGCGCCCCACCCAGGAAGCGCACGAAGTAGAACGGGTACATGGCCTCCAGCGATTCCACGAAGCTGTAGGTCAGCGTGCCGTCCTCGTTGACCGCGCGCCACATCAGTCCCTGCATGACGCCGGAGATCCACATGGCAACGATGTACAGCACCACGCCGATGGTGGACATCCAGAAGTGCCAGTCGATGAGTTTGATGGAATACATCTGTTCGCGGCCGAACAGTTTCGGGATCAGGAAGTACACGGAACCGATGGAGACCATGGCTACCCAGCCGAGCGCGCCGGAATGCACGTGCCCGATGGTCCAGTCGGTGTAGTGAGACAGGGCGTTGACGGTTTTGATCGACATCATCGGGCCTTCAAAGGTCGACATGCCGTAGAAGGACAGTGATACGATCAGGAACTTCAGAATGGGGTCGGTACGCAGTTTGTGCCATGCGCCCGACAGCGTCATGATGCCGTTGATCATGCCGCCCCAGGACGGTGCCAGCAGAATCAGAGAAAATATCATGCCCAGCGACTGCGCCCAGGCGGGCAGCGCGGTGTAGTGGAGATGGTGGGGTCCGGCCCACATGTAGGTGGAAATCAGCGCCCAGAAATGCACCACCGACAATCGGTAAGAGTACACGGGACGACCCGCCTGCTTGGGAACGAAGTAATACATCATGCCCAGGAAACCGGCGGTCAGGAAGAAGCCCACCGCGTTGTGGCCGTACCACCACTGCACCATGGCGTCGATGGCGCCCGAATAGGCCGAGTAGGATTTGGTCGCGCTGACGGGTATGGCTGCGCTGTTGACCACGTGCAGAACGGCGACGGTGAGGATGAACGCGCCATAGAACCAGTTGGCCACATAGATGTGCTTGACGCGCCGTTTCATGATGGTACCGAAGAAGACGATGGCGTAGGAGACCCAGACGACGGTAATCAGCAGGTCGATGGGCCATTCCAGTTCGGCGTATTCCTTACCCGAGGTCATGCCGAGCGGCAGGGTGATAGCGGCCAGCACGATAATGGCTGTCCAGCCCCAGAAGGTGAAAGCCGCCAGTCCGTCGGAAAACAGTCGCGTCTGGCAGGTGCGTTGCACGACATAGTAGGACGTCGCGAACAAGGCCGAGCCGCCAAAGGCGAAAATCACGGCATTGGTGTGTAGCGGGCGCAGTCGGCCGAAATGCAGCCAGGGGAGATCCATACTCAACTGCGGCCACACCAGTTGCGCGGCGATTATGACGCCGACCAGCATCCCGACGATGCCCCACACGACGGTCATCACCGTGAACTGGCGCACGACCTTGTAGTTATACGTGGTCTGTGAATCCATAGCGGTTTCCTATGAGTTGAAAGTTTCTGAGGAAAAGCAGCGGCTTGCGCCGTTGCTATTGAGGGATACGGAATATATCAGGTTTGGGCGCAGAGCCCGAGTACTAAGGGTTGTCGCTGTTCCAGGCAGGCTTCAGCTACGCGTGTAGCAACAGTGACTCCGGTGACCAGCAGCGCGTTCTCTCTGAAAATACTCATGTGTGATTCTCCCGAGCGAGCGTTTGAAAGCGGATGTCAACTCTGGGGCTTGGGACAACTGACTACATTGATACAGATCAATTGTATATCAGATTTTACTAATAATACTATCGGCTTTTGGAAGGTTGGGTCTGGTTGTAGCGTCCGGCAGCCTCCTGTGAGCAGTGGGCGCCGGAGAATACGCACAGTCGGTCACGGTCGAGCAATTCGATGTGTTTACGGTCCACACGCAGCAGGCCTTCATTCTGGAAGCGGGTGAACAAACGGCTGACGGTCTCCAGTGCCAGTCCCAGGTAGTTGCCGATGTCGCTGCGGGACATGCTGAGGTTGAACTGATTGGCGGAGAAACCGCGCCTCCTAAATCTATTTGATAGGCCTATAAGAAAAGATGCAAGGCGCTCCTCGGCCGATTTCTGACCCAGGATGACCATGTTCTGTTCGTCGTCGCGGATCTCCTTGCTCATGATGCGCAGCAACTGGCGCTGCAGACCCGGCAACTGCGTGCTCAGAGTTTCCAGGTCGTGAAACGGAATTTCACAGATGCTGGTGGTTTCAAGGGCTTTTGCAGCCAGCGGGTGGTGGCTATCCGCAATTGCGTCGAGGCCGATCAGTTCGCCGGGGAGATGAAAGCCCATGACCTGCTCCTGGCCATCCTCGGACGTTGCGTAGGTCTTGAGCGACCCCGAGCGTACCGCGTAGAGGCACTGGAAGGGGTCGCCAACGCGGAACAGGTGGTCGCCGCGCAGCATCGGGCGCTTGCGCTCGATGATGGAATCCAGGCGATCGAGATCGCTGTGCCCCATCCCCACGGGCAAACAGATTTCATTCAGGCTGCATTCCTGGCAGGCAACCTTGATATCTTTGAGTGAAACGACTTTTTCGAGCTTTCTTGTTGGCATGCGTGCACAATCTTGGAACACATCCGGTAATTGGAGCAAATTCATTGTTGCAGTTCAACAGAATAACAGAAGTTTCAGCAGGGTGGTTCTCTAACAGCCGGATTTCAGATAGGATGCAGGAATCGGTTGACCCTCTGATTTGATTGAATATTACAATGTCTACGCGAACGGCGCAGGTAAAGCGCGATACCCTTGAGACTCAGGTCGAGGTCGGTGTGGACCTGGAGGGTAGTGGAACGGCCGAGTTGGACACCGGCGTGCCGTTTCTCGAGCACATGCTCGATCAGGTCGCCCGCCACGGCATGCTGGATTTGAACATCCGCGCAGCGGGCGACCTGCACATCGATGCACACCATACCGTGGAAGACATCGGCATCACGCTGGGTCAGGCTTTTGATCAAGCCCTGGGTGACAAGAAAGGTATCAGGCGCTATGGCCACGCCTATGTGCCGCTGGATGAGGCGCTGTCGCGGGTGGTGATTGATTTTTCCGGTCGGCCCGGTCTCGAATACCACGTCAGTTTTGCGCGTGCCCGCATCGGTGAGTTTGATGTCGATCTGTTGCACGAGTTTTTTCAAGGGTTCGTCAACCATGCCAAGGTGACGTTGCACATTGATTGTGTACGGGGCGACAATGCACACCACATCGCCGAGACCGTGTTCAAGGCCTTCGGCAGGGCTCTGCGCATGGCCCTCGAGGCCGATCCACGTATGGCCGGCATGATGCCGTCCACGAAGGGGAGCTTGTAAGCCAACAGGTCACGCCGGCGTACCAGCAATCTTTACGTCATGTCAACGCTTGCCATCATTGATTACGGAATGGGGAACCTGCATTCCATCGCCAAGGCGGTGGAGCATGTCGCCGAGGCTACCCGTGTCATTGTCAGCTCCGATGCCGATGACATCATGGCTGCCGACCGTGTTGTGTTTCCCGGTGTCGGTGGCATTGGCCACACCATGGAGGAACTGAGTCGCACCGGCCTCTCCGAGGTCGTGCGGCAAAGCGCTGCCAGCAAACCGATGCTGTGCATCTGTGTGGGCATGCAGGCCTTGTTCGAACGCAGCGAGGAGAATCAGGGTACAGACTGCCTGGGGCTGGTTGCCGGTGAAGTGCGGCGCTTTCCGGAAAACATGCATGCTAGCGATGGCGGCAAGCTCAAGGTGCCGCACATGGGCTGGAACCAGGTGCATCAACGGCCGCATCCGTTGTGGCAGGATATAGAGCAGGACAGCCGTTTTTACTTTGTGCATAGCTACTATGCGGCACCGGCTGACAAGAGTCTGCAGGCGGCCACCTCCGACTACGGGCGCGAATTCTGTTGTGCGTTGGCGCACGAAAACCTGTTTGCAGTCCAGTTCCATCCGGAGAAGAGCCAGCGGGCGGGTCTGAAACTGCTGCAGAATTTCAGTCGCTGGAATGGCCAGCGTTGATTTGGGACCAGTCATCACAACCAAAGCCGAAACTACAACGATAGCTGAAACGAGGATGGAAGCATGCTGCTTATTCCTGCCATTGATCTGAAGGATGGCAAGTGTGTGCGACTCAGACAGGGGCGCATGGAGGATGAAACTGTATTTGCCGATGATCCGCTGGACATGGCAAGGCGTTGGGTGGATGCGGGTGCACGGCGTCTGCACATTGTCGACCTGAACGGGGCTTTTGCAGGACAGCCGGTGAATACGCAGGTCATTCGGCGCATCGCCGACGCGTTTCCGGAGGTGCCGATCCAGGTCGGCGGCGGTATTCGGGACGAAGACACGGTGCAGTTGTATCTCGACGCCGGCGTCCAGTATGTCATCATCGGCACCAAGGCGGTCAGTGCGCCCCATTTTGTCAATGATCTCTGCCTGGAATTTCCGGGACACATCATCGTTGGCCTGGACGCCAGGGAGGGCAAGGTTGCCATAGACGGCTGGTCCAAGCTGTCCCACCACGACGTAATCGACATGGCCCAGCGCTTCGAGCGTGACGGAGTCGAAGCCATCGTCTATACCGATATCAGCCGCGACGGCATGATGCAGGGTGTCAACGTGGAGTCTACGGTTAAACTGGCCGGTGAGATCAGTACGCCGGTCATTGCATCGGGCGGAATCAGCACGCTGGACGATATCAGGGCGCTCAAGGCAGTCGCCGATGAAGGGATCATGGGGGCCATCATCGGCCGCGCTCTCTACGAAGGCAGCATTGATCTGGCTGAAGCGCAGAAGCTGGTCGATGAGTGAGATGACACCTGTTCGCTTGCACCACGCGGAGAAAGGATAGGGCATATGTCACTGGCGAAACGAATCATTCCCTGCCTGGACGTGGATGCGGGGCGTGTCGTCAAGGGTGTCCGGTTCGTCGATATTCGAGATGCGGGCGACCCGGTTGAGATTGCCCGCCGCTACGACATGGAGGGCGCGGATGAACTGACCTTCCTGGATATCACCGCCAGCCATGAACAGCGTGAAACCATGGTCCACGTGGTTGACCAGGTGGCCGGGGAAGTATTCATACCGCTGACCGTGGGTGGAGGTATTCGCGAACTGGCGGATATTCGCCGTATGTTGAATGCGGGTGCGGACAAGGTGGCAATCAATACGGCTGCGGTATCCAATCCTGAATTCGTGCGCGAGGCTGCCGACAAGTTTGGATCCCAGTGCATTGTCGTCGCCATCGATGCCAAGCAGGTCGATGCGGGCTCGGGCGCCAGCGAGCCTCGTTGGGAGATCTTTACCCACGGCGGGCGCGAGCGGACAGGCATCGATGCCGTCGACTGGGCGAGAAAGATGGTGGCTTTTGGCGCCGGTGAAATTCTGCTTACCAGCATGGACAGGGACGGAACCAGAAACGGCTTTGATCTGGCCCTGACCCGTGCGGTCTGCGAGGCTGTGGATGTGCCGGTGATTGCATCGGGCGGTGTCGGCAACCTGGAGCACCTGGCCGAGGGCATACTGCAAGGTCACGCCGACGCGGTGCTGGCGGCCAGTATTTTTCACTTCGGTGAGTACAGCATCGCGGAAGCCAAACGGCACATGGCGGGGCGCGGCATAGAAGTCCGCCTGTAGATGATTTTCGTTGCGCCGGGCAGACGGTGTTTCCGCTTGCGGTCGGCTCGCCAGTGTTGTGCGGAGTGCCACAGCGGCTTTTCATCTTCGCTTCACGCCTCCCGAGTAGTCAATCAATGAGTGGCCTATGTCTGAAGACTGGTTAAATGCAATCAAATGGAATGACGACGGTCTGGTGCCCGTCATTGCACAGGACGCCGGGGACGGGCGCGTGTTGATGGTGGCATGGATGAATCGCGAAGCCCTGCAACTGACCGCGCAGCATGGCCACGCAGTCTATTGGTCGCGCTCCCGGCGGAAACTGTGGCACAAGGGTGAAGAGTCCGGAAACCAGCAGTTGGTTAAGGAAATACGCCTGGATTGCGATAATGATGTCATCATTTTGCAGGTCGAGCAGAAAGGCGGGGTCGCCTGCCACACCGGCAGGCGCAGCTGCTTTTTCCAGCGCCTGGAAAATGGCCGCTGGCAGACCGTCGAGGCGGTGCTGAAGGATCCCTCAGAGATGTATGGAAAAGGCTGATATGGCGGACGATATTCTACGACAGCTGACAAAGGTGCTGGAGCAACGCAAACAGGCGGATCCGGATTCGTCCTATGTGGCCGGTCTTTATCGCAAGGGGCTGGACAGCATTCTGAAAAAGGTCGGCGAGGAAGCCACCGAGACTGTGATTGCAGCAAAAGGTGGAGATGCCGATGAATTGGTTTATGAGACCGCGGATTTGTGGTTTCATACCTTGGTATTACTGGTCCACCAGGGTGTGGACCCTGATGAAGTGTTGAATGAACTCGAGCGCCGCTTCGGCCTGTCGGGCCTGGAAGAGAAGGCGGCGCGCAAGGGTTCTTGAATTTCTGACAGCCGCGGAGTTTGCATCCGCCGCTGTCACAGGAGCGAATTAATGGGTATCAGTATCTGGCAACTTTTGATTATTCTCGCCATCGTTCTGCTGTTGTTTGGCGCCAAGCGCCTGAGAAACGTGGGCGGTGACCTTGGCAGCGCGATCAAGGGATTCCGCCAGGCGATGAAAGAGGAAGACGAACCCAAGGGCAACGAGGGCAAGCTCGAAGACAAGGCCGGCGGCCATGTTATCGACGGTGAAGTGACTTCCAAGGAACGCGACAAGGTCTAGCTCGGGCTGGGCTGTCCGTTGAACAATCATGTTCGACATTGGTTTCTGGGAACTGACCATCATCGGTATCGTGGCCCTGCTGGTGATCGGGCCCGAACGACTGCCGCGCGTGGCGCGTACCGCCGGTCTTTGGCTGGGGCGGGCACGCCGTTTCGTCTCGTCGGTGAAAGCGGATATCGATCGCGAGATCGCCGCCGACGAGTTGAAGAAGACACTGGCCAAGCAGGCGCAAGTCCCCGAGCTCTACGACATCGTCGAAGACACCAAGCAGACGATTGACAAGGCTCAGCAGCCCGTCGTCGAACCGCCGCCGGCGCAAGATGAAGCGGTAAAAAAGAATTCGAATGACGCAAGCGGATAAAAAGCTGCCGCCCGAAGAAGACGAAGAACAGCCTTTTGTCTCTCACCTGGTTGAACTGCGCGACCGCCTGTTGCGCATTGTGCTGGTCGTAATCGTTATTTTTCTGGTGCTCACCCCGTTTGCCAACTGGTTGTTTACCCAGCTCGCCGGTCCGCTGACCGCACACCTTCCCGAAGGCAGTTCCATGGTGGCCATCGATGTGGCGTCGCCGTTCTTCACGCCTTTCAAACTGGCTCTGGTGCTGTCCATTTTCATAGCCATGCCCTTCATCCTTTACCAGATCTGGGCGTTCGTGGCGCCGGGGCTGTATCTGCACGAGCGCAGGCGCGTGGTGCCCTTGCTGGTGTCCAGTACGGCGCTGTTCTATATCGGCGCGGCTTTCGCTTACTTCGTTGTCTTCCCGCTGGTGTTCGGTTTTCTCACACACACCGCACCTGCGGGCGTGGAGGTGATGACCGATATCAGCCGATATCTCGATTTCGTACTCACCATGTTCTTCGCTTTCGGCATCGCCTTTGAGGTACCGGTCGCTGTGGTGTTGCTGATGTGGACCGGTGTTGTGCAGCCGCAGTCCTTAAAAGACAAGCGTGCCTATGTCATCGTCGGTGCCTTTGTCATCGGTATGATGTTGACTCCCCCGGATATTATTTCTCAGACCCTGTTGGCCCTGCCCATGTGGCTGTTGTTCGAGGTGGGTGTGTTTCTGGGCGAGCGATTTGGCCCGCGCAGGGAAGAGGATGACAGCGGCTACCAGGAAGACGAACCCCCCATGACTGACCAGGACATGGAGCGGGAGCTGGATCGCATCGAGGAAGAAGAAAGACGGAACCAGGAACCATGACGGTCGCTGCCGCGGGCCCTGTGTTGCGCGTCTTGATCGCCCTATTGATGCTGACGGCGGCAAATACCGGCTCGGCGGCCGGCGCGGCACTCGAGAATCAGCTCGTCGATCACCCCTCACCCTATCTGGCCATGCACGCCGAAGACCCGGTTCACTGGCAGGTGTGGAGCCGCGAAACACTGCAAAGAGCCAGAGAACTGAACCGCCCCTTACTGGTCTCCATCGGTTACTTCTCTTGTCACTGGTGCCACGTCATGCAGCGCGAGAGTTACCAGGATCCCGCTGTTGCAAAACTGCTCAATGAATACTTTGTGCCGGTGAAGGTGGATCGTGAGCTGGAACCGGGGCTGGATGCACACCTCATCGAGTTTGTGCAGTTGACGCGTGGTCACGCCGGCTGGCCGCTGAACGTGTTTCTCACACCGGACGGCTATCCGCTGCTCGGCATGGTCTATGTTCCACCCGATCGTTTCAGGCAGGTGCTCGTGCATCTCGGCGATGGCTGGAAGGAGGATTCTTCGCGGTTTCAGCAGATGGGGCGCGACGCCATGCAGGAGTGGCGGCAGATTCGCAAGCCCTCGGCCGGCGAGAAAGCGGCCAGGATGTCGGCGGTATCGGGCATGCTGGCGCAGACCGATGAGCTCAAGGACGAACTCGGCGGTGGTTTCGGGCAGCAGAACAAATTCCCCATGGTATCGCAGCTGCACGCGCTGCTATGGATACGGACGCATCGGCAACACAAGGCACAGGACGAATTTATCCGCTTGACGCTGGACCGCATGGCGAATCAGGGATTGCACGATGAGCTGGGTGGCGGTTTCTTCCGCTATGTCACCGATCCGGCCTGGCAGATTCCCCACTACGAGAAAATGCTCTACGACAATGCGCAGCTGGCGGGTCTCTACCTGCAGGCCGCTGAGCAGTTCCAGTCGCAGTATTACCGCGACATCGGACTGAGTACGCTGGATTTTCTGCTGCGTGACATGCTGAGCGCCGAAGGCTATTTCCTCAGCAGCTTTTCCGCGGTCGATGATCAGGGGCGCGAGGGCTTTTATTACCTTTGGGATGACGCCGAGCTGGAGAAGCTGTTGAACGGCGAGCAACTGAAGGCGGTTCGATCAGCCTGGTTCGACGGACAGTCCGCCGAATCGGAATATGGAAAGTTGCCGATATGGCAGGCAACCGATGCAGAGACAGCCCGCCAGCTAGGCTGGACCCCGGCGCAGCTGCACGAGGTGCTGGCGTCGGCGCGCGAGAAAATGTTGCTGTCGAGATCCGCCCGCGTGCTGCTTGCCGATGACAAGGGGCTGGCAGCCTGGAACGGTCTGGCACTCAGTGCGCTGGCGGCAGGGTACGCGGCGACTGGCGACCCCCGCTACGGCAAGCCCGCTGAAAAGCTGGCCGCCTATATCAGCAGCAGTCTGTGGGATGGCGAGCGGCTGGTGAGGGCGCGGGACGGCGAGCTGGTGATAGCCGATGCCTCACTGGAGGACTATGCGCTGGTCGCCCAGGGGCTGTGGGACTGGAGTCAGCAGAACCCGGCGCAACAACGCCGTTATCGTGCGCTGGTGGAGAAAATGGTTCGCCTGGCCTGGCAGCAATACTACAGCGACGGTCGCTGGAATCAGAGCGATAGTGCGTTGATTCCCATGCTGGATGGTGTGGTTGCCCTGGATGACAGCCCGTTGCCGTCTTCGACGGCGGTGATCACGCGCCTGAGCAGGCAGCATCCGGATTTGAGCAAAGATGCCGAACTTCAGAAAAAGGTCGACGCACATCTGAACGAGGTGCGGCGCTACCTTGGCGATTCGATGTTCTGGTATGCCGGCTATGTGGCACTGCTGGAAACGCAGTAGGGCTTATCCGCAGGTTTGACTCGCCGATGCTGATGGCGCGGCCGTCGCCGCATTCGCTCAGGACTTGGGGTAACGCATGCGAATTCCATGCACCAGGGACAGCGTGATTTCCTCGGCGCTCAGCTCTTTCGGAAAGTAGGTTCCGGATATTTTCGCGGCATTGATGCTGGCACCCTCCAGGTTGGCTTCGGAGAGGTCCACGCCGCGCAGATCGGTCTGTCTGAAGTAGCAGTCGCGCAGATCCAGCCCCGCGGCATCGAGTTTGCGCAGGTCAAGATGGCGGAAATCGCAACCGCACAGCTCGCACGCCTCTCCGTTTGCCCGCCGCTGGTTGAACTCTTCCACCGAGCCCTCGCGCAACAGTCGGTACATGGGATCGTCTTTGATCTGTGGAGGTTTGCTACTCATCATGGGGCTCCCGGCACAACTCCGCTTCACGATCCACGTATTAAAGCACCTAAGCCTGCTGCTGCCAAATCTGTGTGTCAGAGCCCTTCGTGCGCAGGGCGCGATGAAACAAGGGGCACAGCATGTAAAAAAAAGCGGGGGTCCGGAGACCCCCGCCCGCTCTGCGGTGTCAATAACAGCCTGCCGGCTTACTGGCCGATGGCCGTGAAGGCCGAACCCACTACCGACGCGAAGTCGTTCTTCAGCGTCAGATGCAGGTCGTTGTCGTTGAGGACCGCAGTCGGCGCATTGACAGGCGCGCTGACGATGGCGGTCGGGCTGGCGAAGCTGAAGCCGGCGCTGGCGTTGGCGACAGGCGCG
>Ga0209536_100015782_pt1 | contig 10764 bp, 8 predicted proteins | sample DeeMarSeWOR28_12_FD_187461 | JGI IMG/M metagenome (GOLD analysis project Ga0209536, IMG submission 187461) | Marine sediment microbial communities from White Oak River estuary, North Carolina - WOR-2-8_12 (SPAdes) (version 2) | ecosystem: Environmental > Aquatic > Marine > Intertidal zone >...
TACGGCCATGAGGGTACCTACATGTACCGCAATATCAAAAAACAGTTGTGATTCCTGGAATCCTAACAGATGTTGGGCCAGTACCAGATGTCCTGAGCTGCTAATTGGGAGAAATTCAGTGATACCCTGCAAAGCGCCGAGACACAAGGCCTCCAGGACATTCATAGGTTAAAGCTCTCGTTCTGCGGAGACCAAAACTAAGCCGATATCGTGAGGTCGTCCAGCAACGCTCACGAACCAGCCGCTTGGCTGAGAGGTGAGGGGAGGGAGGTCATCCCTCCACGGGTTATTGTACCGGTCCTAGGAGCGGGGCATTATTTTAGTAATCTTCCGCACCCAGGGGACGGGTAAAAGTGTACTTGGCAGGGGCCACTACCAGTTTCTTTGCAGCTTCACCAGTATTGCCCCCTAATACGCTGAAAGGTAGCGAAACGACGAAGAAGGCAGTGCCTACGACGAAGCCAACCAGACCAAGAGGCCTGAGAACCACTAAATCAAACATCATTGCGGGTGCATTCCTGTCCTCTCCGACTACATACTTCTTTTCCGCGGCCAGGGCGGGGCAGACCGCCCAGGTAAAGACGAGCACAGCTGCGAGGAGAAAAACCAGTGATTGTTTCCTGAAAGTACCCATGGAGACACCCTCCTTGTGAATGATCCGACTCTAATTCTGTGCAAAAATGGTTGAATAAGCGAAGAAAATTAATCCATAGCAAGATAATTTACCACAAATACAACACTATATGCTATGCAAATGTTGTACCTCTGGTGAGAAAGGTGGACAACAATCAGCTTAATTTTGTCTACGACCATTGGCAGTCAGACACTATTACTTGTTTCAGTACTGTACATGCTGCAATTCTTTAGGGTCTTTTTCCTGGACTTTTAGCAGATGCCTGACTAAACTTTTAGACTGAGACAAGGGGATGTAAGTGTAAGGCTATGAGATGTGGAAGAATTGATTTAGAAGCCGGAGAAGGAGATTTATCATGACTACAACACCAAAGCATTGCCCAGGATACGAATCTTTCAAGGATCTCAAATCGTTTGTTTGCAAGTGCAACAGTTGCGGAGAAGAGAAAGAGATCTTTTCTGACGAATTCAACAAGACACACACATGTGCGAAATGCGGCACCACTATTGATTTTACCACCTGTTCATACGAGGCAGGAGGTGGTACCAGCAGTCCTCGTTAATCTCCATCTGCCAACTTCTTTGGCTCTAGAGATCGGATAGCAGACTTGCGAATGGTTCGCAAGGTGCCTGCAACCAGACGCTCCGTATCGTAGCCGGCATGGAAGGTATTGATGTCGGGTGCGTGAACCCGGCCGATTGCATAGGTCAGCCATTGCACGGTAAGGATGAAATCGAGAAAATGCTGTAGGGGCTCGTCGGAGGCTGGTGTGCTTACCACCTGAATATTGTCCTCACATCCGGCGGGCGTGAAGTCGTTGCCAAAGAATTCAGGTTGAATCCAGATGATCCTGGCGTCGAAGAATTCGCAGAGCACGGGGACGACTTCCCTTGCTCTGGCAGCAGTATCCTCGTCAAATACAAGAAAAACAATAGTGTCTTTAGACCGAGTTATGAAGTAGAGGGTGTGGCAGTATTCCTCGATGCCAGTGAAGTGGGCAACGCGATTGTACTCGTGCATTTTGTAACAGGCAAAGCGAGCCACAATTTTTGCCCAACCACTTCCCAGGAAAAAAGTTTGCCCACCTTCGGCCCAGAATTCGGCTTTGTTGAACAAGGCCTCATAAAAGGTGGGTGAGAGCAAGGTGTGAGTGTGGTTTAAGAGGACTTGCCAGTCTGGCTCTATTTCTGCCGCCCGAACAAGGGTGAGGACGCCTGCCCAGAATGTTTTGGTCTGAGCGACATCGTGGTGATAACCAATGTACTGTTTGGCGTGCTGGTCTGCATAGTTGGTATCCCCTAGTTCTTCCGGGGGTGAGGCATAGATAGGCCAGACCGAAGATGCCAGTTCTGCTAAGGGGCTTTGTAAATTGTCGGTTACAGCTACTACCTGGGCGCCTGCGGCCAAGGCTCTCTTGGCTGCCTCTAGGACCCTTGCCGTGCGCCCGGAAACGCTGATGCAAATGAGAGTGTCACCAGGTTGGAGGTGCTGAGCGGCCTGGCTGGCTTCAAGGGCTGGCAAAGCGAATACTCGGCCTCGTTCTCTCATCACCCACTGGCCAAAAAGGGCAGCGCAATAAGAATCCCCCGATCCCGTGAGGATCATCCTGTTAGAAGGAGCAGGCCACTCCAGTGGGGAGAGTGTCCGCTGCAAAGAAACAATTCTCTCCTGCTCGAGCATTTCTTGATAAATGTATTCATCTCTGAGCATGAAGCTTCCCACTCCCTAAAAATAGTTCCTTAAAACTATCCCCCGACGGATCTGACTGTCAATTAGTTATATCAGACATTTAGTCGATTCGTTCAAATCGTTCAAGTCGTTCAAACCGTAAAGGCGTAAGAAGCCAGGAGTCAGGAGTCAGTAGCCAGAATGGAAAATCAGTCTTTATGTTCTTGCCTCCTGGATTCTGGATTCTGGCTCCTGAATTCTTAAGTAATTTGGTGCCTAGTGCCTAGTTTTCATTGCTGCCAGCTGTCTGCTGATGGCTGTTTCCCTCGGCACGCTGATTGCATCACCTCCGGCCAGTCCTTGGTCTGAAAATTCCCCAAAATCTGGTTGAAGAGAGCGTTGACACTTGGCCGATGAAAGGAGTTTAGCGAGTTGAATTCAGTGGTTGTGAGAACACTGTTCTCCCTTTTCGTGCCCGGTGGACTTGTGGTTTTTACCGCGGCCATAATCATTTACCTTGGTGTTTTGGATAAATCTCTGTCTGCTCTGGTGCACATTTATCCATATTTGGTTGCAGTGGCGGGAATATTGCTCGGCTGGCGCTTTAACCGCAGTTGCTTGATTTTCGCCATTTTTGTATTGGCTCTTGCAGACAGGGGATTGCTTTTGTTTTCCCCTGGCACCGGTGCTGCCTCTGCAGCTGTGGGCCAAACCGTGTACAATGCCATTGGCTTTCTCTTGCCCCTGAATTTGGTGTTTGTCTCTCGGGTGAAAGAACGGGGGATTTTAACCTTCCACTCCATAGTCCGACTGAGCCTCATCTTGCTGCAGGTCCTCGGCGTCTTTCTCATATGTCGATACCAGGAGTGGGGCCTGGCTGCTTTTCTTAACTATTCGTTGCCTGACGGACATTTGCTCTCATGGCTGCCCCTTTCACTGCCCTCTCTTTTGTCTTTTGCCGTAGCATTTTTTTCCCTGACCCTTGGCTTTATTCGACACGAGTCGGTAATTGAAAACGGATTTTTTTGGGCCCTGTTGTCGGTTTTCTTGGCTTTCGCCGTTGGCGAGATTGGGCCAATTTCAACAATCTATTTGGCTACCGCAGGGCTTGTCCTAGTCGTTTCAGTAATCGAAACCTCCCATAGTATGGCATTTCGAGATGAGTTGACTGGCATTCCTGGCCGGCGGGCTTTGGAGGAGAAGCTTCTCCAAATAAGTGGCATCTTCACTGTGGCTATGCTTGATATTGACTTTTTCAAGAAATTTAACGACCGTCACGGCCACGAGGTTGGCGACCAGGTTTTGCGATTGGTGGCTTCGAAACTTACCACCGTTTCTGGAGGTGGCAAACCTTTTCGCTATGGTGGCGAAGAGTTTACCATTATTTTCCCTGGGCTGAATAGCAAAGCAGCCATTTCTCACCTTGAGAAATTGAGGAAAAGTGTGGAGCATACGCGTTTTATAGTCCGCGGCAGCAATCGATCAGGTAAGAGACTAGAAAAATCGAAAGGGATTAGAGGATTTCGAAAAAGAGCCAAGGTAACCGTAAGTATCGGGGTGGCTGAAAGGAATGAAAAATATACCTCTCCAGAGCAGGTGCTGATGGCGGCAGACAAAGCTTTATATAGAGCAAAAAAGGCTGGACGCAATCGGACCAGCACCTAACCCTTAATCTTAAATCCGCAATCCGCAATCCACAATCTCAAATCCACCTAGCGGTCGTCTTTTGCTTTCCCACCTTTCTTGGCGGCTTCCTCCTCCTCAGCCACAGCAAGTGCCGCAGCGGCAGCTGCCTGCCGCATTTTCTCGTCGACGGCGGTTGAGGGCTTGTCCTTGCTTTTGCTTTCCTGCTCAGATTCTCCGGCGGTTGTCTCCGGTGGGAGATACACTGTAACGTTGCGATGGGCGAACTCGATGCCCTCCTTGCGGAAGGCCTCTTGAACCCTTCTGTAGACTTCGCGGCGGACCACGAACTGCTGGCCGGGAACTGTCTTGAATTTGATCCGCATTATCATGGCGGAATCATCCATTTCTCTCACACCCTGGGACTTTATCTTGTCAAGCAAGCCTGCTGAGAGTTCCGGATCCTTTTGAATTTGCTTGTTAATCTTTTTGATGATTTTTCTGACTTTATCGACGTCGGTATCGTAACGAACCCGAATGTTCAGCTTCATAATATGGTAGTCACGGCTGTAGTTGGTCACCGTATTCATATCACCAAATGGGATTGTGATTACCGGACCGCGATGATGACGAAGCCTCATTGAACGTATAGATATGTGTTCCACGCTACCCCTCTGTCCAGCGGTTTCCACATAGTCGCCGACGCGAAAGGCATCATCAATGAGGAAAAAAACCCCTGAAATGATATCTTTAACAAGAGTCTGAGCGCCGAAACCGATGGCCAGGCCGGCGATTCCTGCGCCGGCAATCATGGGCCCGATGTCGATACCCATTTCCGATAATACAATCATCGATACTATTACCACCAGGACAGCAAGGACAAATTTTCTCAGGAGCAGCAGCAGGGTGCCCTTTCGGGTGCCGCCGGCGCCGCCCTCTTCCATCTCTTCGTCGTCATCGGGAAATTCCTCACTGAGTTTTCTGTCAATGAGCGTTTTGGAATACTCCCAGACAATCAGGCCGAGAAGAAGAGCCACAATGATGCTGAGTATAGTGGATGAGAAGACCCTGGTAATGGAAAGATCAATGCCCCACAACCTGAGAACGACAAAGAACAAGGCCACTACCAGCACGATACGGAAAAGTCGTTTTGCAAAAGGGACATACTGGCCCATAGGCGCTTTTTCATGTACTTGCGGTTCAAAGTCGGCAGTGACTTCGCCATCTGTGTCCGGCTCTTCCTCTTTATCCTCTCCACTCAAATCAATGGTTTCAGGCAACTCACCGGAGGCGGCCTTCAACAACCGTTGGCCCCACTGATCAATTCCGATGAATATAGGAATGACAAAAAGGCTGGCAATGAGTTTGATGATCTTGCCTTTACCTGCAATCAGGGCGTTGATTTGCCAGAAGCATCCGATAAAGATCACGTAAAAAATGGCAAATATATGCCAGCTTTTGGCGAACCCAGCCCGCAATGACGATTCAACACAAGTTCCTCCAGCAGCGTCCCGGCAGATGGCCTGGGCCACTCTGTGTCGGCTTTGCCAAATCATTATGATGAATAATAAAAAAACGCTGAGGCCCGCCGCACTGTACAATAAAAGATAGAGTTCCTCGCTGATTTGCATAGTTTCGACAACTATGCTCGCTCCCGCAATCAAGGCTGCGACCAAAGAAATTCTGAAAAACCAGCGGTAGAGGAATGTTGCATCCTCATCCGCCATGGGTACTAAACGGAGGGAAGGCTTTGATGGTGAAAGCACAAGCACGGCAAGGAAGACGATGGCTCGGAAATAGTAACTGATAATCAGGTAGGTAAGAATTATGGTATATGAAGCTTTTCCCTTATCGTAGATAATGACAAAGAGGCCAAAGGTTGTCAGTATGTAAATGGCCACTCCAAGACCGTCCAGAAGCAAACGGCAAAAAACATTACCTAATTTTTGCAGTGCTCCCCGGGGCACCGCGGTGAGCAGTTGCCGGTGAATGTCACGGGACAACCTTATCAGCAGCCATTCGGCAAAAAGACCCGCTCCTATCACCGCGGCCAACCCGACAAGAGTCAAGAGCAAACCGGCGGTCCCCTTATCATCGGTCAATATGCCAATCAGGGCACGGGGTTGGGACAAAACGGCAGCCGAGCCACGAAAAATTCCCCTAATTCGCTTGGAAATCATTAAAGTTTGTCCATCGGCTTCGTCGAAGATTTGTTGTATTCTGTTCCCTCTATCATTGGGCTCTCCAGCCTCTGTGCTTACTGGTCTCTCCTCTGCCCTTTTCTTGAGTTCCTCAATGAGAAGACGTCTGACCTGCTCGTCGCTGAGGGTGGCCATAAAACCGTCGATCCGGTCGCCGGTGAGTTGTTCCGGTGGTTGGATCTCTTCCTTCGCCTCAGACGCCTTTTTGTTTTTTATAGCCTTTATCGCTTGCGGGTTAGCTGCCCAGCCCACCTGCGTGCAGTATAGAAGCCCGAAGAAAAAAAGAATCGACAAAAGAATCAATCTCATATGGTTGCGCATTTTTAATCCTTCCATTACCGAATCAAGAGACGATGTTCTCTAAGCGTCGATTTTTGCCTAACTTATTGTTTCTGTCAAGAATTCTCCTTTGTTTTGTTGACTCTCACTTGTACCTGTCTTAATTTCAATGGACGTCAAGATAAGCCAGTCTAACTGAAATCAATCTTTGGTAGGCAAACAATCACATTTTCGGCAAAAGAGAAATTCAAAGGAGAAATAGCATGAAAAGAAGTATAGTAGTTCTTGTCCTGATCTTTTCGTTTCTTTTGTTCGGTTGTACCCAGAAAGTAGTCAAGTCTACGCCGACGCCAGCACTTGATAACATTTTACAGAAAGGCGAACTGGTCCTGGGAACAGCCGGTACCATGCCCCCCCTCAACATGACAACCAAGGATGGTGAGGTAATAGGGTTCGAAGTTGACCTGGCCAAAATGATGGCCAACGGTATGGGGGTCAAACTGAGGATTGAAACTATGCAATTTTCAAAGCTCCTTTCAGCCCTGGAAAGCGGCAAGGTGGATATGGTTATGTCAGGGATGACCATAACCCCCAAGCGGAATCTGAAAGTAGCATTCGCCGGTCCTTACTATGTTTCGGGTAAAGCTTTTCTTACCAAAATTGAGACAATAGCAAATGCGAAAGAAGCCACTGAAGTTAACAGTCCAAACACCAAGTTAACCGCCCTAAAAGGCTCCACCAGTCAATATTTCGTTGAGGCAGTATTACCAAAGGTCCAGTTTATCCCGGCAAAAGACTATGATGAAGCTGTAGACTTGGTCATTAATGGCAAGGCTCACGCCATGGTCGCCGACTACCCCATTTGCGTGGTATCCCTCTTCCGTCATCCAAATGAGGGACTGCTTTCAGTATTTACCCCCTTTACCTATGAGCCTATAGGTATTGCCATGCCTTCTTATGACCCCCATTTGGTCAACTGGGTAGAAAACTTTCTCTATATGCTTGAAGAAACCGGTGAACTGGATGAGTTAACAGAACGCTGGTTTGAGGACGCTTCGTGGCTGAAGCGATTACCTTAGTTGGTGGTGCGTTCTAGATGTAGGGGAACATTATAAGGCAGTTCAGTAGAGTATGCAAAGACGGCATAGAGCAAAGAGCCAGGAGTCAGAAACCATAATTTAGGAGAAAAGCAATCAAAATTGGATTCCTCTCAATTACTTGCTACCGACTAATTCTATTAGTTGCCTAGTGCCTAGTGATTTGCTGCCTGCTGCAAGCTGTGCGCTGCCAGCTGTATTTCCCTATGCCCTATGCTCCATGCTCAGTTCTACTGACTACTTTTTCTCTAATGCCTCTGGCAAGGTCCAGATTTCTTGGGTTGCATTCTTTGGTTTTATCTTGACTTTGCCGGAGTCTTCATTTTCGATAATATAGACTTGCACTCCTGCCCTTGACAGCCAGGCCCTACCTTCTTGCCTGAGTTTCAAGAACACGGCAGCATCATCATTGAGTATACTTTGATGAAAAATATCCAGGTCTTCTTTGGTAAGGGCCATGGGATAATCTTTTTTTGTTACGTAGACAGTATTATCAGCAGGGATGGCAGTATTAGCCAGGAGTAAGAAAACGGTACAAATCATGACCATGATCTTTTTCATCTTTTTATCACCTCAATATAATTAATTGACTTTCTGAGCAGCTTGCTGGCCAGTTAACTCAGCTTTGATAATTATCGTATCGAAGGCTGAGAATATCACCAAAGGAAGGTATTATACTTCTAGTTCTGATATTTAGCGAAGTAAATTTCGGAATGTCTCGGCTTCGCCGTCAGGCGATTACCGGGCAGGCACGCCCATCTTCGTGGCCTCGCGGCAGCACTTCATGAATATCCGGAATAGAGTCATTATTGAGTATAATACATAGAGTACCTTGGTATTTAGACTACCAATTGTGGTACTGTGGGAACAGCTTCCACTCGCGGGGCGACTTTCCAGCTAAAAAGTTAAGACAGAACTGAGGGGAATGACTCAATATTGGTGAAAATTGCAAATAATATAATTATATATCATCCTGCTTCTCTCGGAAAACTCAAGATAAACTCCGCCAAGTTTCGCCAGATTCTTCGTCCTCCCGTATAAGCGGGACTCCTCAGGATGACGTCCAGAAACACGTCTTACTGATAAATGTTAAAACTTTAATTATACAGTAATAAATATCTTTTAGTTAATATTTTACTTTAATAATAAGATGTACTTTTCAGGAGCCTATCTATGAAAACTGCTAAGGTACTAATAACCCCCAGGATGGAAAGATGTATCGGCTGTCATTCCTGCTCACTGGCCTGTGCCCGCCTGGTGCACAAGAAATTGTCCTGGGATACGGCGGGTATTCGAATTATATCCTCAGGGGGGTTATCAACGGGCTTTGAGGCAAAGTCCTGCCTGGCCTGTAATCCTGCCCCCTGCGCTTTGGCCTGTCCAACAGCTGCATTTACTCAACGCAAAGGCGGGGGAGTAATTTTCAAGAGGAAGCATTGCATTCAATGTGGCGACTGTTCCGAAGCCTGTCCGGTTGACGCCATTTATCTCGACGCCACCAGCGAACCCTTTGTCTGTATCCACTGTGGCCAGTGTGTGGTTTACTGCCCCCATGATTGCCTGGAGATGGCAGAGGTTGTGGTTGAGCCCTCCACTGAAAAAGAGGCAGAGGAGGTGGCGTCATGATCAGGGATCATTTCAGGATACTCACCGTGGACCTTACCTCTGGCAAGGGTAAAATTGTTAAGGTTGACGGTCGTGATACAGAGGCTGGTGGCAGTGGCCTCGCAGCATTGCTATTTGATAAATATGGTCACCTAGACAAGCCTTGGGACCATCCGGAGCAGCCTCTCATTTTCACTATCGGACCACTTACAGGATATTTTCCTCTCATGAGTAAGACCGTATGTGGTTTCAAGTCGCCCTACCATGATCAATACGGTGAGAGTCACGCTGGGGGGCGCTCAGCCCTGTCCCTACGTTTTGCTGACCTTGACGGATTGGTGATTACCGGCAAGGCTAATAAGCCAAGCTACGTCTCCATTGGCTCGCGCCATCTCGAGGTCAAGGATGTTCACTATATGTGGGGAATTGACTTGCAGAGATCGGGCAAGATGCTTCGCAAGATGATTGGCGGCGCAGGCCACAGGTCAATCTTTCGTATAGGCCCTGCAGGAGAAAACCTCTCAGCCTATGCTTGCATCACTGTGGATACCTACCGTCACTTCGGCAGGCTCGGCGGTGGTGCGGTTATGGGAAGCAAGAATCTCAAGGCCATTGCGATTCAGGGCGATGGTGTGTTCCAACTGCCTGAGGGGAAAAAGTACTCAGAGCTCTTCGAGGAAGTGCACAAGCAGCTTACCACCACCGACATGATGGATAAATATCACAATCTGGGCACCCCCGTTAACGTTGCCGTTCTCAACGGGCTCAAGGCTTTGCCCATCAGAAATCTTCAGCAAACCACTGATGCAAATATTAAAGGCATCACCGGTGAAACCTTTGCCGACGATACGCTTTTGCGCAATACGGCCTGTGCCGGCTGCCCCGTGGGCTGTATCCATATCGGTTTTGTCCGAGAAAAATTTATGGAACCCAACCAGTATCTCTATCGCCAGGTCTCCTATGACCACGAACCAATCTTCGCCACCGGCTCAATGCTGGGGATAACCGATGCTTTCAGTGTCCTGGGAATCATTGATATGGTGGAAAAAATGGGTCTGGACGTGATGTCAGCGGGGGTAGCGCTGGCATGGGCCACGGAGGCGCTGGAAAAGGGCGTGATCTCGGAGAAAGAGACGCTGGTGGAGCTGAAATTTGATGATGCCTCAGGATACAAGGAGGCCATACAGCATTTAGGGTTGGGCTCCAATGATTTCTATCGGTTCCTGGCGCAAGGAACCATGAAAGCGGCTGCGCACTATGGCGGGGAAGATTTCGCTTGCGTACTTGGACAGGAAATGGCCGGCTATGCCACCGGGGAGGTTTTTTTCGCCTCCCAGGCTTTGGGATTCAGACATTCCCACCTAGACAGCGGCGGCTACTCTTACGACCAAAAACACACGACAGAAAGAAAGGTAGAAGAGGCGGTGGATTTCCTGGTGAAGGATGAACAGGGCAGGGTGCTTCTGACCTCCATGGTTGCCTGTCTTTTTGCCCGTGAAGTTTACCAGGATGAGCTGCTGGCAGACTGCCTGAATTCTCTGGGTTACACAACTCTGGCCGACAACATGCAGCAGGTGGCCCAGCATATCCAAAAGCTGCGCTGGCGACTTCGGCTGGCCAGCGGTTTTGATCCTTCAGCGGTAAAGATTCCCAAGCG
>Ga0209536_100015783_pt1 | contig 10763 bp, 5 predicted proteins | sample DeeMarSeWOR28_12_FD_187461 | JGI IMG/M metagenome (GOLD analysis project Ga0209536, IMG submission 187461) | Marine sediment microbial communities from White Oak River estuary, North Carolina - WOR-2-8_12 (SPAdes) (version 2) | ecosystem: Environmental > Aquatic > Marine > Intertidal zone >...
GAGCCTTTCGAATTCCCAACTCGTGGTACCGCTGCCTCAAGGAAACGTTGGTGACGCCGTAAACGCCCACGACCGCAAGCAACAGAGCGAGGGCCGCGAAGAGGGCCACAAGTGTTGTGACGAACCGGGCCGCGGCCAGTGACTCCGCCGTCAGCGCAACCATAGTTCGTATCTCCGTGATGGGCGCCGAAGGGCTGACGGTCCAGATTGCATCCCGTACCTCATCCGCCCTTCCGCTCGGGTCTCCCCGGAAGCGTACGACCATCGCCATCGCTCGCCAGGCGGATTGGGCTTGCGGCACATAGACCACGTTTCTCCCATCGTCGGTTAGATCCATGTACCGAACGTCTCCGACTACACCAACCACCTCAATTGGCTCTTCAGTCACCACAGACGCCGTCGATCGGACTCTCTTCCCGATCGGATCCTGATCTGGAAACAACTCCCGAGCAAACGACTCGCTGAGGATGGCCACTCTGGGGGTGTCTTCCCGGTCGCTGGTGGAAAACGCCCTGCCGCGGGAAAGACTGATTCCCAAAGTCTCGAAGAATTCCACGCCTACAATGTTCCAGTTGGCGAAGTGGTTCCCACCGTTCGAGGGGCCAGCGCTGCCCTCGGGCTGGAACGGGAGGTTGTCAAACAGGCCATCGGCAGAGAGCGGAAGAGCCGATACCGCCGCTGCGGACACAGCACCGGGAAGCGCTCTCAGACGTTCGGTGAAGGCACTATATGTTAGGGCTATCCTCCTATCTTCGGGTGAACCGGGCGGATAGTGGGGCAGGAAGACCTTCAGGGAAAGGATGCCCTCTTCGCGAAATCCCGGGTCGGTTTGCAGCAGCCCGATGGTGCTCTTTGCGGTCAGGCTAGCTCCCAGCACCAGGATCACCGAGAGGGCAATCTGAATCACACTCATGGTGCTTCTGGCCCGGCCGCCGGATGGCCCAAAGCCAGCTCGGACATTCCCTTCCATCAGCGCCTGGCGGATGTCGAGCTTCGCTGCCAGGAATGTGGGGGCAAGCGTGAAGCCGACGCCGGTTGCCAAGGAGATGCCTAATCCGAATACCAGAAGCCGAAGGTCCAACCCCAATTCGTGGATCTCGGTGAGGGCCGCCGGGGCAATGGCGACCAGTGCGTCCGCGCACCACAGCGCCACTGCGATACCGACCAAGCCGCCCGACATCGCAATCAGCAGGAATTCGAAGGCAAGTGGACGCACCGACAGGCCCCGTCCCGCTCCAATGGCGGCGCGCAGGGAGATCTCCTTCTGCCTTCCCAGTGAGCGCTCGAGGGCGAGATTGGCCACGTTGGCGCACGCGATGAGGAGGACGAAACCCACACATGCCATGAGGAGCCACAGGGTGCGTGGCGTATTGTGCCCAACCACGTGAGTCCGCAGAGGGATCAAGGTTGCGCCGTACCCGGCTCGCGTGTCGGGGCGTTCCACGGCGGCCCTTCTCGCAGTCTGGTCGACGACCGTGTTCGCCTGCGAGATGGCCACGCCGGGCTGGAGTCGCGCGATGGTCGAGTAACCCAAGTGGTCTCGCTCCAGTACCCAGTCCGGCGGGGCAACGGAACCGAAGGTCAGCGGGATCCAGATCTCTGCGTCGCGCGGCCACCGGGCCTCGGGCGGCACGACTCCCACAATCTCGTAGGGCTCCTCATCGAGAAATACCGTTTTCCCGAGGATGTCCCGATCGCCGCCAAACCTTCTCTCCCACAGTGCCGAGCTAAGAACGGCGACGTTGCCGGCGCCGCGTTCGTGCTCTTCGGGTGCAAAGAGACGCCCGAGCACGGGGGGCGCGCGAAACACCTCGAAATAGCGGTGGGACACGAGTGCGCCCTTGAGCCGTTCTGGACGTTGCTCGCCTGTAACGTTCAGGTTCCAGTCATACCAGAGGCCCACACTCTGGAATACACCCGTCTCTTCCCGCCATCTGAGGTAGTCCGCGTAACCCACCGGACCGTTGAATACGTTCTCAGCCGGGTTCGTCAGGACCGGCAGCACCAACTCGTGTGAGGCCGAGTACGGCAGCGGACGAAGCAACACACCGTTCACCACGCTGAACACCGCCGTGTTCGCGCCAACTCCCAGGGCTAGCGTTAGGATGGCAACGATGGCATGACCGGGGTTCCTACGGAGTCCGCGCAGCGCTTGCCGGAGATCTCGAGCAAGGCCCATGGCCGAACCGGCGATATGATCTCCGAAGCGCCCGATGTGCCGCACCGTCCAACGGGTCCCGCGCCGTGACCTGCGGATCAGGATCCCAACCAGCTTGCCGTCACCGAATTCCTGCAGTAGGTCTTCCGCCGAGCGCCCTGCCGCCAGGCCATCTTCGAAGTGGGCCACCAGCTCGCGCAACACCTCCAACCGGGCGGTATTGCTGAGCTGGCTGATGTCCATCACTGCCCTGAGGTATCCCCGGACCTCCTCGGGTATGCGAGCTTCTTTGAGTAGGCGTTCCTCCGGGTTGAACCGATCGTCGAGACCGTGCGCTCTTCGTTTGTCTTGCCGTCGCCGAAGAGTCCAGCGCATGACTCATTTCCTCCCGGATGCGGTGCCGATGAGTCCTAGGCTGGCCATGGCATCCATGAGGCTGTTCCACTGCTTCTGCTGCCCGCGGAGCCACTGTTTGCCTTTCTTGGTCAGGCCGTAGTATTTGCGTTTCCGGCCTGACTCGGCTTGCCGCCAGTTACTCCGGATGAGCTTCTTGCGCTCGAGGTTGTAAAGGAGTGGATAGAGGGTGGGTTGGCCCATGTCCAGGACCCCGTCTGTTTGCCGGGCGAGAGCTTCGGCAAGCTCGTAGCCGTACATCTCTCGCTGTTCCAGCAGACCGAGCACGGCTACGGGCCCGGCGCCGCGCATCAGTTCTCGTTCGACTCTCATGAGTCAGCCCTCCACTCGGCCGCCGCTCAGCCGTGGCTGTAATCTCGTCCGGTTCTGCGCAGAGCGTTCCGCAGCGCACCGACCGGCAAGCGAGACTGGCATTGGTTACACATATTATGTCTACCATAGTATGTGTAACCATAAATAGTGTCAAGTGTTTGGGGCATTGGTACGTATCGGACGTGGGCAACAGTAGGAGTGAGTCAGCCCGACGCGAAAGGCGGGCGCTTCTCGCGCCAAGCAGTGAGCGGCTTCATACGCTGATGGGCGTCTTGCCACGGTGTCCCACAGCAGTTTTGTGAGTATCTGTGTGAGGTCAAGCAATCGTTCGGGCGGGTTGATGGGTGGTGAGGATCCGTGGATCGGTCACTGGACCGGTGCGCAGGTGGCTAGACACACGGTAGCCCAGCCTTCATTTTCGCAGCACCCAAATATCCCGCGAGGTCCCGTCATGAGAAAGCAAGCCACGCTCTTCACGACACTGTTCTTTACGGTCTTGACCGTCACGGTCTTGACCGTCCTGCTCTGCGCCGCCCCGGTGCTGGCGCAGCAGACATCCCTCAATGACGCCAGCCTGTCCGGCCTCTCGCTGCGACCGATCGGCCCGGCGCTCAACAGCGGGCGGATTGCCGATATCGATATTCACCCGCACGACGAGAGCGTCATGTACGTCGCGGTGGGATCCGGCGGGGTTTGGAAGACGGTGAACGCCGGGACCACGTGGGAGCCGATCTTCGACGGTGAGTCGTCGTACAGCATCGGCTCGGTGGCCATCGACCCGAGCGCTCCGGACATCGTCTGGGTCGGCACGGGCGAGAACGTGGGCGGCCGACACGTCGGTTACGGTGACGGGATCTACAAGAGCACCGACGGGGGCCGGACGTGGCAGAACATGGGCCTCGAGAACTCGCAGCACCTGTCCACCATCATAGTGCATCCGGAGAACTCCGACGTGGTCTGGGTGGCGGCGCAAGGCCCGCTGTGGACGCCCGGCGACCAGAGGGGGCTGTACAAGACCACCGACGGCGGCGCAACGTGGCGCAAGGTGCTGGGTAACGACCAGTGGACGGGTGCCACCGATATCGTCATCGATCCCCGCGACCCGGACCGGCTCTACGCCGCCACCTGGGATCGGCACCGGACGGTGGCGGCCTACATGGGCGGCGGCCCCGGATCCGGCGTCTGGAAGAGCGAGGACGGAGGCGAGACGTGGAAGCAGCTCGAGACCGGGCTGCCCGGCGGTCCCCTGGGCAAGATCGGGCTGGCCATCTCGCCGCAGCAGCCCGACATCGTCTACGCGGTCATCGAGACGATCCGCACCGAGGGCGGCGTCTGGATGTCGCAAGACAAGGGCGAGTCGTGGCGCAAGATGTCCGACGCGGTCTCGGGTGGGACGGGACCCCACTACTACCAAGAACTGTACGCCTCGCCGCACAAGTTCGGGCGGCTCTTCCTGGTGAGCGCCACCACCCTCGTCAGCGACGACCACTTCGCCACCTACGACGGGCTCAACAACGAAAACAAGCACGGCGACGATCACGCCATAGCGTTCCGGAAGGGCGACCCGGACTACATCATCTTCGGCTCCGATGGTGGGTTGTACGAGACGTATGACGACATGAAAACATGGCGCTACATGGCCAACCTGCCGGTGATGCAGTACTACAAGATCGCCGTGGATGATTCCGGTCCGTTCTACAACGTGTACGGCGGTACCCAGGACAACGGCTCCAACGCTGGGCCCGTCCGCACTCCCTACGACCACGGGATTCGGAACATGGACTGGTTCACGACGCTGGGCGCCGATGGCCAAGACCAGGCCGTGGAGCCCGGCAACCCGAACATCCATTACGGCGAGTTTCAGCAGGGCGTGATGTGGCGGACCGACCGGATTACGGGCGAGGCGGTGTTCATCCAACCCCAGGCCGGTGAGGGCGAGCCGTTCGAGCGGTTCAACTGGGACACGCCCATCGAGGTCAGCTTCCACCTGCCGACGCGTGTCCTCACAGCATCGTACCGGGTGTGGCGCAGCGACGACCGGGGCGACAGTTGGACGCCCATCTCCGGCGACCTGACACGGAGCCAGGAGCGCATCGAGTTGCCCATAATGGGACGCGTGCAGAGCTGGGACGCCGCCTGGGACGTGGGCGCCATGTCCACCTACAACACCGTCACTTCCATTGGCGAGAGCCCCCTCGACGAGAACCTGATCTACGCCGGCACCGATGACGGCCTGTTCTGGGTGACGGAGGACGGCGGCGAGAACTGGCGCCGGATCGAGGCTGGTGAGATGGCGAACGTGCCGGACATGGCGTTCGTGAACGACGTTAAAGCCAGCCACCACGATCCCAACACCGTGTATGTGGCGCTAGACAACCACAAGTCCGGCGACTTCGCGCCGTACCTGGTGAAGAGCACCGACCGAGGTCGGTCGTGGACGTCTATCGCCGGAGACCTCCCGGACCGTCACCTGGTCTGGCGGGTGGTACAGGACCACGTGGACCCGGACCTGCTCTTTGCCGCTACCGAGTTCGGCGTCTTCTTCACCGTGAACGGCGGGGAGCAGTGGACCGAACTGCCTGGGGCTCCCACGATCTCGTTCCGCGATATCGTGATCCAGCGCGAGCAGGAGGACGTGGTGGCCGCGTCGTTCGGGCGCGGGATCTTCGTGCTCGACGACTACACGCCGCTCAGGGAGGGCGCCGACGGGCTCGCCGCCGAGGCCATGCTGTTCGACACTCGGCCGGCTCTTTGGTACCAACCGAAGGATCTCCAGTACGACCAGGGAGCGGATCAGTGGACGGCCGACAATCCACCCTTTGGTGCGGTGTTCACCTACTGGCTGCGGGATTCCTACGAGTCGCTGGAGGCCGCGCGGAAGGACCGGGAGCGGGAGATACCCGAGGCCCAGGACGTTCCGTTCCCCGGCTGGGACGCTCTGGAGGCGGAGCTGCGGGAGCAGGACCCCACGGTCCAGGTCGTGATCCGGGACCGGAACGGGACGGTAGTGAATCGCGTGGACGGCCCGACCTCCGCGGGGGTGCACCGGGTTGCCTGGGACCTGGAGTATTCGTCCAAGGCAATGATCAGCCTCGAGGGCGGTGGCGGGTCCGGCGGATTTCCGGCGCTGCCCGACACCTACATGGCCACGCTGATCAAGATCGAGCAGGGTGAGGTCACCGAGCTCGCCGGGCCGGTGGAGTTTGAGGTCGTGCCCGCGTTCGAGGGTGCGCTGGAGCGGATCCCTGCCAACGTCGTGGCCGCGTTCCGGGAGGAGGTCGAGTCCTTTGCCGAAGATCTGACCGAGACTTCGAACCTGCTCGAGGAGCAGATCCAGCTGGTCGAGGCGATGCAGACGGCGCTGAGCCGCGCCGACTCGGCGGCTCCCGACCTGAACAGCCGGCTCTACCTGACCCGGCTCGAGCTGTTGGATCTCCAGGAGCGAATGCGGGGCAGCGAGGCGCGAAGAGAGGACGGCGAGCGCAGCCCGCCGGCGCCGGGCAGCCGGCTGTCGGTAGGTTACAACGGGCTGAGCACGACTTACGGTCCCACCGAGATGCACCGGGAGATGGTGCAGGTCGGACGGGCCGAGCTGGCCCCGATCCGGGCGGAGATCGAGCGCTACGCCGAGCAGGTCGTGCCTGCCCTCGAGCGGGCCGTGGAGGCCACCGGCGCTCCGCCGATCGAGAGGCGGCGCGGCGGCTGAGCCAGCGCCCACCGCGGCGCTTGCTCTGGTGTATGGCGATGCGTTTAGGATCTGAGCAACGGGCCCTTTTTCGGTAGGCCGCGAGCCCGGGTCTATCTCGACGCAGCCGGGTTGGCGTGGTCGTCCACGGAGGAGAAGATATGGATTTGACTATGTTGGTCCCCATTGCCGGCATTGTCATTGGCGTCCCTGCGACCGTCGGGCTTCTGGCTCTGGCTATGGGTCACACGCGCAAGATGAAAGAACTGAAGATCAGAGAAAAAGAGCTCGAGATGGGAGGCAGCGATGCGGAGTTGAGGTCGGTAGTCGACGCGCTGTGTGACGATCTCAACGATACGCGCGCACAAGTGGCTGAAATGCAGGAACGCCTCGACTTCGCAGAGCGTTTGCTTGCCAGCGGGAGTGCGCCAAGGAAAGATAGAAGTGAATGATAGAAGTGAATGATAGAAGTGGCTGACCGTCCGACCGGTTGAAACAACTACGGAATTGTCTGCAAAGAATCTTCAGATCTTTCCTAAATGAGCCCGTGGTCAGGCCAACCGTCACCACTCTGCCCGCCTGACGGTGATGCAGGGTGGGCACTGGTGTGACCACTCGCATATGACGTTTGTTTGACACCTCCGGTCGAACTTGGAGGCGGTGCTTACGGGAGGAAACGATGCGCCCAGTGGCAGTAGCTGCCGTGTTGTTGGTCATCGCTTGCGGCGAAGCCGCCATTGAGCCGCAACCGCTGTTGCAGGCGACGGGGTCATATGCAGGATTCTGGATTTTCAGTGTCGTTGATGCCGATCAGTTGTGCGACGATGTCCCCCCGATTTCGGGCCGTCACCTATGCCGGTACGGTTGGTTCAGGTTTCCGGGGCACCTCGAGATAGTCCGGGACGACAGCTCGACCCTGGCCGGTCACTTCACCATCGATACAGCAACCGGGCGGGTGCTGAGAGACCCACTTGATCTTGAGGTTTGGGGACCGGATACGACACGTTATGGACTCGGACTACACTTCGGCGACGCGGGACTCATAGGCGGCTGTGCCAACCGCGGGATAGAAGACAACTCTACGGCAGGCGAGATCCTCGTGCCATTAGAGTTCAAGTTGGGTAGTGGCACCCGCCAAGATGTGGAGAACCTGATTGGCTGTACTCTGCTCGAGCAGTTCGATCGATGGGAGGCGTGGATTCGGGTCAGAATCAGCTTTGCTGTTCCTCACGAAGAGCTAGACCGAAGCGTGAGCTTAGTTGTCACATCGCCCGACGGCTACGGTGTCCCACAGCAGTTTTATGAGTATCTGTGCGGGGACAAGCATCTCCTAATCCACTCGTGGTTCGACACCGATTCACAATGAATCACCCCTGGTTTTCCGGAGGCCTGGTTGTTTGAGTCCCACCAGTCCGGCGGGAGCCTGCTCACTCCTGCTCACAGGATGCCATCACACACAATCATGGCTGGACAAACCCGCGCCCCGCGAGAGATTAGACCCTGCGCTGCGTCGATTTGTCCGGCTAGTGCAACTGCGGATTCCCTTCCCTCAGGAGTGAGCGTCATGAAGTTGGTCGTCCAATTAATGGTGTGTCTGGTGATCACGAGCCCCGTATTGGCCCAGGTACCTGTCGCGCAACATCCTCGGGTCAAGGAGGCGCTCAAGCTGCTGGAGATCTGGGTCGAAGGGCAGCAGGCGTATGAGGCGATTCCCGGGATATCCATGGCCGTGGTGTACGATCAGCAGCTGCTGTGGTCCCAGGGCTTCGGCTACGCCAACCGCGAGCGGCAGATACCGGCCACGCCGCAGACGATCTACTCCATCTGCTCGATCTCCAAGTTGTTCACATCGGTTGGTGTGATGCAGTTGCGCGACGCGGGGAAGCTCGGGCTGGACGACCCGGTGTCGCAACATCTGGAGTGGTTCGACATCCAGGACAAGTTTCCCGACGCGCCTCCAATTACTGTTGAGGGGATATTGACCCATTCATCGGGTTTGCCGCGCGAATCCGATCACCCCTACTGGACGCCGCCGGACTTTCCCTTCCCCACCCGGGAGCAGCTCATGGAGCGGGTAGCGCAACAGGAAGAGCTGTATCCCGCCTTCGAGTACTTCCAGTACTCCAACTTGGGCCTGTCGCTGGCCGGGGAAATAGTGGCCGCGGTGTCCGGTCAGTCATATGGTGACTACGTCCGGAACTCGATCCTGGATCCGCTCGACATGAGCGCGACCTATCCCGAGATACCGGTCGCCGAGCACGGAGGACGAATGGCGCAGGGGTACAGCGCGCGGCAACGCGACGGATCGCGTCCAGCCGTCAACGCCTTCGAAGCCCGCGGAATCGCACCGGCGGCCGGCTACGCATCGACCGTTGAGGACCTCGGCAAGTTCGCCAGTTGGCAGTTCAGGGTGCTGCACCACGGTGCCGACGAGCTGCTGTCGCGCAATACGTTGCGTGAGATGTACCGAGTTCATTGGCTCGACCCCGATTGGGAGACAAAGTGGGGCTTGGGCTTCTCGACCTGGCGCGAGAACGACAAGACCTACGTGGGTCACGGCGGCAGTTGCCCCGGTTACCGCTCGCAGCTGGCGATCGAGCCCAAGGGCAAGGTGGCTACGATCTTCATGGCCAACGCCAGCGGTGTCAACAGCGGTTTGTTTGCCCGACGGGCACAGGAGATCGTAGGTCCGACCATCGCTGAGGCAGTAGACACTTCCGAGCAGCAGCCCGAGCCGGCCGATGCAGCGCTCGATATCTACACCGGCACCTATAGCGCCGCTCCGTGGGGTGGAGAGATGGCTGTGCTGGTATGGAAGGGGAAGCTCGCCATCATCTCGCTGCCCACGGAGGACCCACTGGAATCAATGATCGAGCTCGAGAAGACCGGCGAACACATATTCCGCCGCGTGCGCAGCGACGAGACACTCGGTGAGGAGATCCGGTTCGACATCGGGCCCGACGGGAGGGCATCGCGTATGTGGCGGCACAGCAACTACGACGTGCGAGTGGTGCCGTAGATGCGAGTCTGGCTGCACGTGAAGCCCCGCTCACGGTTACGCTACCGTACCATCGCGGCCGCACGCCGCTACGGTGCTGAGGCTAGCGACTGGAGAGGGCCAGAGCCGGCACCAACGGTCGAAGCCGCCTGGCTAACTCCTCTGCGAAGCCGTTCTCACCACCGATCAGTCAGTGAACCTCGCGGCGGTACGACTCATAATGGACTTGCACATACAGTATCTGATGCGATGCCGCGCCGTCCAGGGCTCACCAAGGGAACGGCCGTGATCAGCATCTCGGCCCGCGTAGAAGAGTTACCGAGCCGCCTCGCTACGCGCCGACCTCGTTGGGCATAGCTGCGCTACCTAATCCGCCGCTATCTAATGGACTTATGTAGCATACACTGAGCGTGCGAGGGGGAGATGGTCGGGAGTGGGCGCCTGGGAACTCTTCTCTCTCGTGCACCGCCGCACGGCTTTCGTCAGCCCCGTGGGTGCACGGGGCTCCTCCGTGTGAGGAGCGTGGCCCTGCGCAGCCTCCCGATGAAGGCGCGGTTCTTCAAATACTGGCGCTACGAGCGGACGTGCTGGTTGAAGAACGCGATCGTCCGCTCCCACGCCAGCCCGGCCGCCGCCTCATCGTACCGCGGCGTGGTATCGTTGTTGAACCCGTGCTGGGTGCCGGGATACAGGTGGCGTTCGTACGTGACGCCCGCCGCCTGCAACGCCCGCTCGTAATCCGGCCAGCTGGCGTTGATCCGCGGGTCGTTTTCGGCGGATTGCACCAGCAGGGGGCAACGGATGTTCGGCACGTCTTCGAGGTTGGGAGCCGAGCCGTAGAACGGGACGCCGGCCGCCAGGTCCGCGCCCAGCCGGGTCGCGAGATAGTTCACCATGCCGCCGCCGTAGCAGAACCCCACCGCGCCGATCCGACCGGTGCATTCCGGCCGCCCCCGCAAGAATCCGCTCGCCGCGACGAAGTCCTCCCGCGTCTTGGCCTGGTCGAGTTGGCGGAACTGCTCCCGGGCGTCGTCTTCAGATCCCGGATAGCCGCCGAGCGGAAAGAGCGCATCGGGCGCAAACGCCACGAAGTTGTCGAGCGCTATCCGACGAGCGATGTCCTCGATGTGCGGGTTGAGGCCTCGGTTCTCGTGGATGACCAGGATGCCAGGCAGCCGGCCGGTGGCGCCGGCGGG
>Ga0209536_100015784_pt1 | contig 10762 bp, 5 predicted proteins | sample DeeMarSeWOR28_12_FD_187461 | JGI IMG/M metagenome (GOLD analysis project Ga0209536, IMG submission 187461) | Marine sediment microbial communities from White Oak River estuary, North Carolina - WOR-2-8_12 (SPAdes) (version 2) | ecosystem: Environmental > Aquatic > Marine > Intertidal zone >...
CGGCTCAACGGTACAGGGCAGGCCCTACTCCGTAGAGACGTCATTTACAACCTGGCTCGAGCTGAACCTGCTCGCCGCCCTGCCCGACACCGACATCGAAGTCATTAACTGCGGCGGTATATCATACGCCAGCTACCGTCTTGTACCAATTATGCAGGAACTGCTCAATTACGAGCCGGACCTATTCATCATCTATACCGGTCACAACGAATTCCTCGAGGACAGGACTTATGAACACATAAAGAATAAACCCCGTGTTCTGGTCCGAACACACCATAAATTGCTGAACCTGCGAATCTACAGCCATGCCCATCATTTGGTGACACAGCATATTGGCCGGGGCACACCGGCCGAACACTCGCCAAAGACCATTCTTGACCCTGAAGTGCAGGCCAGGCTCGATTTTCAAGAAGGATTGAAATCTTATCATCGTGACCAAGCCTGGCGTAAAGATATTATAGAGCACTTCCATCATAATCTTGAGACGATGGTCAGAATGTCCAGCGCCGCGAACGTCCCCGTTATTCTCGTGAATCCGGTCTCCAACCTCAAGGACTGTCCCCCTTTCAAGTCCGAGCACGTAAGTGAACTGTCCGAGGAACAGATCCAAAAGGTAAACGAGCTTTGCAAACAGGCGACTGAACTCGACTGGTCTCAAACATATAAAAAGCTTCGACTGCTCGAGCAGGCCGCTGCGATCGACAGCCGGCACGCAGGTCTTCTCTTTCTGCTCGCCAAGTGCTACGAACATATCGGCAGGTTCTCGCAGGCAAAGGAGTGGTTCATAAAGGCAAAGGAAGAGGACGTCTGCCCATTACGAATTCTCGAACCCATGCACGAGAGCATCCACGAAGTAGCAAGCCGACACAAGGTCCCACTTGTCGATGCCCGGAAGCTTATCGAGGACCGCACAACGGACGGGATTGCCGGCAGCGAATGGCTGCTCGACCAGGTCCATCCCAACATAACAGGGCACCGGCTCATAGCAGATGCCCTGTACGAAGTGATGGAGCAAAACGGCATGGCGCAAACACCCGCCGGCTGGGAGAGCCGCCGCAACCAGCTTTGCGAGCAACATCTTGCCTCGCTCAACGATGCCTATTACGCTCGTGGCCAAGCCCGGCTCAAGAGGCTTGCCGAATGGAGCCGAGGGCGAATCCCACAAAAATGACAAAAAGCATCAAAAATCAGGCTATATTCATCCAATGTTTGAAGTAGCGGTTCTATCGGGCCGCAGCCTGGAACGAGGTTGTCTTTACAGTCCGTTTCAATGGCAAAGACTACATCTTATACACAATTTGATTATGTTTTTACCTTCGATAGGGGTGTGAGCCGGAAAAAGGGGAAATTGCTGCACCTTAATTGCTCGTATAGATTGATTTCATTTCCCAGCCTTTGACTTTTGCCTTAATATCACCACCTTTGCTGAAAAGACTTATCCCAACATTCTCTTTATCATGATGACTCATGTACACGGCGGCCTGGCGATCGTTTACGAAGACCTCGACCATACTTTTGTCAAGGAAGATACGAAGATTCAAATCTTCACCTTTCTTCAGCTCGAAAGGAGGTTCAATTTCCCCCATTGTGAAGACCTTGCTCTCCGGCCTGATGGTGACAGGAAAACCCCTGCCATCCTTATCGCAGAATACGATGACACCATATTCTTTGGCGCTGGTTGGTTTGATTGTTATGCTTAGCTCTACAGTGTCGCCGGAAATCTTCTTAAGCATGTGGTAGCTATCGCTCTTGACGATGATGTTGCCTTCATTTTTCTCGTCGTAACGAAGTTTTTTAAGTTCCCGCAGTGGTTTGATTCGCAATACGCCATCGTCCGGCAGGCTAAGTTCACGCGGCAGTGACTGGATAGCAGTCTGGGCGCCCTCCAGCCTGCACCAAGCCCACATGACCCGGCGGCCGTCCGGGGTCAGGAGTGATTCCGGCGCGAAGAAATTCCAGTCCTTCCAGTTCATCATAGCGTGGTAATCCGGAAGATACTTCTCGTCCCTGAAGTTTCCAAGGTAGTAACGACAGCCCATTCTATGACTGATGCAAAGAAGCATCCATTTGTCCCCTATTTTGAACATGTTTGCGCAAGAGACGTCTTCGTTTTTGTTTACTCCCAAATCCGGCATGTCTTGGTGCAGCAACAGGCCAAGATACAACCAGTCTTTAAGATTCGAAGATTTCATCAAATGAGGGGGGCCGCCACCTGATATTGCATAATATGTATCACCGTTCAACCAACAGTCAGGATCCCACATACGTATTTTGGCCGGCTGTCCGGACTTAGTTATTGGTTTAACAGCAACCGGCTTAGTCCATTTATCCAGATTATCATCCAGGGCAAAAGCCAGATAATTGTTTCCCGACCCCTGGCCATGGTAAATCATCGCCGGCTGGCCCTCCTTAGTGAAGAATCCCGTGCCACTGAACATTCCGTGACCCGTATTGGGCCCAACAAGTACGGTGGGGTGCCACTTCCAGGTGACTATGTCTTTGCTTGATACGTGAGCGAAAGCAAAGCCGTGCTTGTTTTTATAAATATAATGCAAATGATAGCGTCCTTTGTAGAAATAAGCGGGATTGGGATCGCCCGGTATACCAACACCGGGGCCAGGATGGGCAAGATGGTATGTGAGCCAGTTAGCCGGCACTTTCTTCGGCATGGCCGGTGTCTCCGGTACGTAAGGCGGCGCCGGCGCCCGCGCGCCCGTGGCACGAGTGGCCATCTCGACATCATCCTTGGTAACGGCAGCAACCAGAACGGAATCTTCGTCCAGGACCAGTTTGCCGTTGGCCAGTTTCGCACCGTTTTTCATCCTGCTGTGTGCAAACCGCCCTGCCCGGTCTGTGACCTTATCTCCCTCGAAATCCCACCATGCATAAGGTTCGATCTTTGATTTCTTATTCGGTCTAAGCAATTTGATCTCGTCCAGAGACAGAGCTTTTGCATAGATTCTGGCGTCTTCTATAGCACCGGAGATTTTTCCGCCTCCGGCACCAACGTGCCTTAGACCGAAAACAGCAATATTATTCTCAGGACTCAACAGATCAATGTTCTTAGCCTGATAAGACGCATAGCTTGCGTCATTGCGGTAAATCATTATCCGGACGTCTTTATAGACGATAGCCATCCGGATCATTGTCTTGCTGTCGGCAGTCTCGCGGATGTATTTATCCTGGTTTCTCTCCGTACGGTTAAAATAGTCACTGCCAGCCATCCATTTGCCTTCCTGTATCTCTCCAAACACTATACCGTCAAACCGGTCGCCACTCTGGATTGTAAGCGCGCTGCCTCCACGATGAGTCAGATCGGCAGGAGCAATCCACACGACCAGGGTCTTGTCTGTTTTAGCATCATCATCGCCCCAAAGAGAAAGCGTTGCTAAACCTATCACCAGGCTTACCATTATTGCTTTAATTGCTTTCATAGTATGTTCCCCTACCTGTTCTTTACCTCAACAATGTAAATCATCGTAGGGTCTCGCGGATTCTGGGGTTTGCGGTCGCGATTAGGTGAATCTGTCTCCTGTTGCATATAATGTATATAGCCTTCGGGCAAGGGGCCGTGATTGACAGCTCGGATATTAGGTATGCCGGAATGAGCGGCTTTAGCTTTATGAAAAGGATACTGGCCGGGCTTGGCTGTGAGCAATTGTTTTCTGGTGAGGACTAACTGTCCTTTTTTGGGATTTGCATAGGTGTAGCTGTAAGTTGTCAGGATTTTGCTATCATTTGTGATTGAAACTCTGGGTACGGGAGGATTCTGGGGGATCGTACCCCGACCCTGAAAATAAAAGCGATGTTTCCAGTCAGTAAGCCGGATGATTTTCCATTTCTTATCGACCGGTGTTGCGATATATATTTGATTGTTCCCATCCTTATCAAAGCGAGTATAGCCAATATAAGGTTGACCCTGATCATTAACGGCTAAAGAGCCGCCGTTGAGCAACCCGCTTTTTTGCTCGATATTTTCAACAACGTAGGCATTTTCGGGTGTGATAGGCAGTTTCAAATCAGTTCCATCCCAGCCTTTCCAGGAAATGCCGCGGTCGAGGCTTTTCGCGTAGCAAATATCAAAATTGGTGACGACGTCGGGAGTTTCTCTCCAACACCATGCAATGTGCCAGAGGCCGTCCTTATCCTCCAAAATGCCGGACTTTGGTATTTTTCCCGCCGAGTCTGCCGCGACAACACCAAACGGATAGGCGTTGCATGTAGGATTGCGGTCCCGGCCATTGGTGAGAGAAGGGACAGTCTTTGTCCATTTCTGTGTCTCTTCGTTGTAATGAACTAAAATTCGCATCCCGTTTCCACTTCCTCCATGACGATACATCATGTAGATTGAGCCATCGCGTAGTTTCAATACGCTCGGATATGTGACTCTGTCTTCGAACTCACCGGTCCACTTGTGAATCGGCTGAAATGTGTGTATGTTTGCAGGAGCTTTTGTTCGATAATAACGCAAAGGGGCACAGTGCATATTGCCAGTAATATGAAGATATCCTTTTCTGTCCCTAAACAAAACTACCCGATTGTGCGTGTCCCAGCCAACCCGCTCCGGAAGCGTAGCGAAGTCCCATTTGGTCTCAGTCAGTTTCCGCTTTCCGATGGTCATATTGTGGTCGCCATCATAAAAAGCAATATACTGATATTCGCCGTCCGAAATCAGGCATCGGCCGCCATTGACCGGATGCGAGGCCAAACCTTTCGCAACCGGAATTTTACGTATTTGATTCTCCTGGGCGATGGAAAGTCCCATACAAACAGAAAATATACAATAACAAACAAAAACAGATATACAGCGTTTTACAAACATATTGGGTCCTCCTTAAACCGTTGTTCTTAATTCACCTATGCTCAGCGACACTGCTGAACTTAGTTTTCTTAGTATATCAATATTTATTTGAGAATTATAGTAATTTACTTCATACGTGTTGAAATGGGCAGGTCTTTAGTTCGAGGACTTTTGTGGCTGAAAGTGATGAGCCTATTCCAGACTTTTGGCATCGTTGTTTTGATGCTGTGGCGCACATCGTCCGAAAGATTGGCGTTGCTCATCGGTACACGTTTGACGTACTCGAAAGCAAAGTTTCCGGGGATACGGCCGTATTTGTATTCGTAGGTGAATCCACCGTTAGATACCAGTCTGACGCCGGCCAGAGATACGTTAGGCACGGAAATATAGAACTCGTCTGTAGGGATAATAGACTCATCGGCTTTTCCGATGAGCATTTTTGCGTCGGCGAGAGATTTGTATAGCTGAGTTGCAGTAATAGTGGCCGGGTCGATGAAAGATAGCTTTTCGGAAATTATACTTTTATAAGGCTTGCTGCCATCTGCCTTACGGAATTTGCGCAGGCGTTGAAACGAATTTGCTATACTTTCCATCTGATAAGGGAAGTGTGTACAACCCAGGATTACAGTACTGATGGGTTCTGACCTGGAACTGCGGCGGTATTGTTCCACGAGGGTTGTAGTATGATAGCGTATATAGTTCTCTACAGAATTGAGCCGCCAGGTGTTGGGGGAATCGTGGTCTCCTAAAAAACCTTTGGTCTCGAAGCCATATCGTGCAAACAGGGCAGGATCAATGGGGGCAGCATTGTTGTCTATGGACGGTCCACGATAATCAGAGGTTGCAGAAGATTCGGGTGAAGTAATGTATGATGGGTCACCTTCGATGGCACCGGCAAGACCGAGACAGCCCTGCTGAATCACTGCCGGAGGCTCGATACCAGCCTGAGCAGCGGCCTTTTTTATTGCGCGCGGATAACCCTGGCTTTTGCATGTTCCAACAGTAGCCAGAACAGCGACAGTACCCTTTTTGCCCGGCTGGTTTATAGCCTGAATAGCACCGTCGGCTCCTGCTTCGACAACACCCACGAGATGAACAGGAAGGTCCCACTGCCTGAGTGCATCGCGTACTGTCTGGAGACCATAAGCGGTAGCCGTGTTGCATGCGATGACGATGGCTTTTGCCGGCGGCTTATCGTTGTTCGGCATTTCCGAGGCAGCAGTAAGCCAGTAGCGGGAACCGAGGAGGAAAACTGCATCCTTGATAATTAGCTCGCGCAGGAAGTCAACCTTTTGCTCGGATGGGTAGTTTCCATAGGGCATGTTTGCCTGGTCGCCAAGGTATACGAAGCGCTCGTTTTCGAAGTCCGGCCGCCCATCCGGGGTGGGTTCGTGAGTGAGGTTGTTAAAGGCATCAAGCTCCAATATAGCTGCGAGTACTGTGAGGCCGCCAATGCCGGAGTCGAAGATCCCTATGGGAAGCGCTTTCGTGTCAGTTTCGTAGTCGTCAAAAGAAACCGTAAAGAGTTCTGACTCACCCTGTTTTACCAGTTCAACGAGGGAAGGTGTTGTTTGCCCGACTGCCTGTTCGCTTCGCTCTGTACAAGTCGTCAGCAATAACGAGCCAAACATCAAAACAAGGATTATGGTTATTTTTTGTTTCATTGACGTTCCTTACCTGCGAAGAAATTGGCCGCATTACCGGCGTTTACATCATTTACGGGCAAACATTATTTCGCTGGATACAATCACACCTCGCTTATCTTTTATTGTTAAAAACCAAATAGTGGCTTCTTTCGGAGGTTGCTGAGTTATAAGAAAGGAGTCTTCAAAGTGACCGGCAACAGTCTGCCATTTTCGCTTGTTTATGGGGCCCGTGTCGACCGTATAATGAAGAGCAGTAGAAACTAATTTCGTTTCCGCATCGACCTTTGCTTGAATCCGGTTATTATATGACCGCGGTTTTTGTATTTTGGGGATGGGCAATCCGTTCTTCAAATGCTCATCTATGAAGAGTCCTATTTCGATTGGAGCCCAGCCTTGTTGATGACCGTGAGGCATATTGACCGTAATCCTGAAGTTACGTTCACCCTTAAACAAACCATATGTTTTCGCATAGCTGTCGAGTGGATATGCAAAGTCGTTGGTTCCATTTACAAAAAATACCGGCATTTTGGCTGAAGCGATATACATCGATGGTTCCCAGAGCCGGAGCCATTTTGTCTTTTGTTTTAGTGTCATTTTTGCGAACTCATTGAGCCAGGTGCTATTGTGGTGAAGAAAGCCGCAACCATACACGGGGACAGCCGCCTTAAAACGATTATCAAGTCCGGCAACGATGCACGTCAGATATCCACCCCAGCTTATGCCAGTAAGGGCAGTGCGATCAGAGTCGACTTTATCGAAGCTGCGAATCAAGGAATGAGCCAGGATGACATTAGCGACGGCGTGATAAGTCCATTGGTTTTGAACAGGTTCATCGATAGTTCCAAACTTTTCGTGGTGGCTCTGGCCGGGGCCTCCATCAGGAAGACGCTTACGGTCGGGACCGCAGCCGGCAAGATCCATCGCAATTGCTGCATAACCGCGCTGTGCCCATAGCCGGACCCATTCCTTAAAAGCGGTTCCTCCTCCACCATGAACCAATACTACTGCCGGAAATCTACGAGTGTCCTCGTTCTTTCCATTCAGCGTAGCCGGGCTTGCAAAGTAAGCAAAGACGCGTGTTGGCTTACCTTGATAATTTTGGCCCTCATAGAAAAGCGACCGTATTTGATCCTCCTGCTGAGACCATTGGTAATTTGGCACCTTGCTCAAGGCAATCAAATCCCATGGTATAGTAGCCGGCAGTGACTTGGCCGGTCGAATGATATTACTGTCTTGGGGGAGCAGAGAGCACCCAGAACCGGCTGACAAGAATACCAAAACATATAAGAACCACTTCAGTCGCGTCTTTTGTAAACCCATATTAATAAACCTTTATCAATTTCCCACAATTCCAACTGATTCTTTGGCGGAGCAAACGGCTGCTACAAAACGCCTACATGAAACGTACCTGTCTATCCTGCATTGTTCAATATACCGCACTTTTAAAAAAATTGGAAAGTAAAAAGGGCCATGAGCAGCAAACTCACAGCCCTTAATTTTACATGTTGTTGTACAACCCTAAAATCGTAAACATTCTACGGTAATTTAAGCTTCATCCCTTCTATTAAAGAATAGTCATTATCGCTATAGCCATCTGTTGGAGGCAAGCCCATGAGATTCAGTGCAAGGTCCATACGGTCTGCATGTCCTATCAGTTGAATTCATATAATGCGACACTCTCTTCAATCGGCCTTAGCTGTCACTACTGTATGTATTGGTGTGTATGACTTAAATTAAAAGTAAGGTAAATGTTTTTTGGCTGGCAGATTTAACGATTTACCTATTTAGTAATACTCAGCAAGCTGCTCTTTTTTCGGCGTGGGAAAATGGTCAAGGGGCGTATGGACTTGTAGCATTTACACTGGTGCTTACAGGCTTCTGTGATGTTGAATTTACGGAAAATACCAAGCTAAATGGCTATAAAATGACGGGATTCGTGCTCCCTTTTAAGAAATTAAAAAAGCTATTTTTCGGCTCATAAATGCCTAATTAGAACTATATACTCTGTGAAAAGCACCCTTTGGAGGTCAAAAATTCTGGACAAAGCCCGGCAGATTTGGTAATATAATTTGTAGTTCAAAAGAGATTATACTTTTTTGGAGGAAGTAAAATGCGAGCGACATATCTTAACCGCCTTTCGGTAGTATCGGTTCTTCTTTTAACTATAGTGTTCACTGTTTTTCCTGCGCGGGCGGACGTATATATTACGGCTGCTCAGATTGGGGAACCTTGTGATGGCAGAGTTTTGATCAGCTATGATGCAACTACAGAGACAAATCTCGTCCGAGCGTTTGCCCTGGATATCCGGCTTAGTAACGATGCCAATATCATAGAGGTTACCGGTATTAGTGACGACTACTATATTTACCCGGGAACTATCCAGATTGATGCGCAGGGTAATGTGATGGACTTTGGCTCACCGGTAGCCGAATATAGCGATTTGCCGAGCGGCACGCTGACCGGGCTTGACAGCAATGGTATCACAATCGAGATGGCTTCTCTATATGCTCCTACCGGACCTGGCTCTCCTAACGCACCGGCTAAAAGTGGTGACTTGGTGGAGGTCAAAATTGGGGAACTATGCGGTCCTCGTCCAACCAACGCAGGTTGCGTTCCTTTTATTCCATGTTCTACTTGTCTGACAATCAGCGCTAACGTGGCTCGTGCCGGACCCACAGGTGTGGTCATGGAAGATCCAAACGAAGTAGTGAACGTGAATGTTCCCGTTAATTGTTTAGATATATCTATACCAACTACCCCCTTCCAATGTATGAAGGCTACGAGCCCGGATTATGGGGATTGGGTTGAGTGGGATTGTCCTGCATGCTGGTGCTATGCCAAACAATGCCGGGGTGATATTAACGGCTCGTCCTTCTTCGGTAAACCGGTCACCCTATCTGATCTGAATCTTTTCAAACTTGCATTTAATAAAACAGATGCAGAGTTGTCGCTTGTTACGGACGGTATTTGTGCCGATCTCAACCACGCATCGTTCTTCGGTAAACGAGCCACCATATCCGACCTGAATATGTTCAAGCTGTACTTCAATTTGGCTGAAGCAAGCGTGCCGGAGTGCGACAAGACGAATTACAACTGGTGGGAAACTCCATAGCCTGACAGGGAATTGCCGTACAAGTTAATTTTATGCCGATAAAAAGACTGCTGTCTTTTACAACGCGTAAATTGTGCAAGTATTTTGTTTGCAAAATGAAAATTGCACAATTACAGCGTGAAATTCAAACAGGTAATTCATACATAGTGGGCTAATATCAAGATTGACATTTCCTTGTGCGGTTGTTCTAATGTCCATCCTCGAACGTGATGTTCTTTAGCTATTTGATTTGGATTTTTAGCTGAATGACTATAGACGAAAAATACCTATGAAAAGTACGAGGATGGTTATCTGAAATTGATGATGATAAAAAGGGATATAAAAGTTTTTGAAAGGACTCCTATGACGGTAAATATGAAACTTTTAAATTACCTATGGTCGAAGAGAGAAAAAGCCGGCAAGCTCGTACAATATGAAGCAGTTACGCCACCATCGAAAATTCGCTATAATCGGACACTTCCGGCTTGTTTACTTACATTATTAGTTAGCATTACCGGCTGCAATTCACAGAAGTCTTCTATAAAGGGCAAAGAATGGAAGTCTCTATTCAATGGGAAAGACCTGAATGGCTGGATTGTAAAATGCAAGCCGGGAGACAGGGATAAAGATTTCTGGAGTGTCGAAAACGGAACCATTCTCGCTGATTCCATGGGCAGAAAGAAACATGATTATGTTTGGCTGGTTACAAAGAAGGAGTACAGTGACTTTATGCTCCGTTTACGCTTTCAGGCTTATCGGGAAAGCCCGGGGAATAGCGGTGTCCAAATCAGGAGCCGATATGACGACGAGGCAGGCTGGCTTGACGGCCCACAGATTGATATCAATCCGCCGGGGCCATGGCGAACGGGTATGATCTGGGATGAAACACGAGGCGTTCAACACTGGCTTTATCCGAAAGTGCCAAAAGGTAAATGGGTTGATAAATCGATGGCAAATCCGGAACTTGTCTTCTACTATAGCGATGAGGAGCCAAGCTGGAACAAACTCGAAATTGCGGCTGTCGGCACCAGATTAAGCGCGAGCCTTAACGGTGTAAAAGTAATGGAATACGACGGCGAGGGTGTTCTTAATGACGATCTACACAAAAGTCGAAACGTTGGGCTAAACGGACATATAGCATTGCAAATCCATACAAACGACGAGCTAAAAATCCGCTTCAAAGACATTTATATTAAAGAACTTTCGAATTCCAAGGTCGAAAAA
>Ga0209536_100015785_pt1 | contig 10762 bp, 9 predicted proteins | sample DeeMarSeWOR28_12_FD_187461 | JGI IMG/M metagenome (GOLD analysis project Ga0209536, IMG submission 187461) | Marine sediment microbial communities from White Oak River estuary, North Carolina - WOR-2-8_12 (SPAdes) (version 2) | ecosystem: Environmental > Aquatic > Marine > Intertidal zone >...
CATCTATATGTCGACCGGGAAATCAACCGCTTGCTCCCCCGGAATTTTCTCCGACGGTACAAACGGCTTCAGCGGTTTCGACGTTGCATTCGATGATTTGTTTTTATCATCAGCCGCTGGCTTTGATTCCGGTTCCGCTCCTTTGGTTTCGGAACCTGATGTTGTTTTTTCTTTTTCCTCCGAAGTACCGTTGTCATTGTCAGCCATATAGATCGAATTTTGCTTTGAAATGTACGAATTCTCTATATCTGCTGCCCCGGGGAATTCACGAATGTCAATACCTCTGATTTCTGAAACCACAGGTGCACTCATAAGATGTATCGATACGGCGGTAACTGCTATAAATTTGCTAATGGTAAGGTTCATTTTCTCTTAAACATTATTATTATTATCGATAATAGACCTTAATTTTAGGCATTTTAGAGCATTTTAGGCACTTTAGGCATTTTTATTCCAAATATCTTGCCACCCGAAACCCCAGATCTATCCGCTGGCCGTCGCTGTAATCCCGGTAAGACGACCTCAGAGCGCTGATGCTGGATTGCCGCCAGCTGGAATCCCGGACGATGTGATGCTTGCCCTCTTCAGGTCCCAGGGCGTCTTTATATACTTTTTGTGAGTCATAGGGATAAATCGAATAGTAGTCATGACACCATTCGGCCGTGTTTCCACCTAAATCATACAGCCCCAGCGCATTGGTGTTAAATCTCGCCGGGGGAGCCATCACGGGGTAGCCGTCATTGTACCCTACCAAATACGAAGACAGCAGGTCCTTTGCGGACTCATCTGCAAAATTGCCGGACTTCGGTTCCGGCGGAAATTTATTACCCCAGGGGTATTTCAAATTCACCTTATTTTTATTGAAGCGGATGCAAAATTCCCATTCGGCTTCCGTGGGAAGGCGATACCCGCTTCCCACCGGATCTGCGGCTGCCAATTTGCCTCCTTTTAGTATATAGACCGGGGGTAAGGCCTCCTTGGCGCTTAACCAGTTGCAAAAAAGGGCGGCCTGTTCCCAGGTTACCCCCACCACCGGTAATTCAGGGTGATTCAAACTGTGGCTTTTGAATTTACCGGAATTGTGGCCGGCTGAAAATTGCCTGAATTCTTTATTGGTGACCTCGCGGATGCCGATATAAAATGACCGCTGTAAATTGACATTGCGCAGGGTTTCATTTGAGCGGCGACCCTGTTCGCGACGAGAGGATCCCATGGTAAACCCATGGGGACGAACCAGTTTTAGTTGATAGCCGTTTGGGGCTTCAATGACCGCTCCGGGCATTTTTTTAGCGGACGACGGATTTATCAGGGTGATTCTGATTTCCTGGGGGAATCCGGGCCGGGGCGTGATCCGGGTGCGATAGGATTGATACCCCGTTTTTTTTACTTCGATTTGGTGCTCAACTGCAACCAGCTGCATCTGTCGCGGGACCGGTCCCATAGATTTTCCGTCTACAAGAATTTCGGCACCGCGTGGTTCCACTGCAAAATTTATGAGGCCCAGTTTGGGTTTCAATGCAATCGTAAGGGTTTTGGATTCTTCACTCAGCAATTTTATCTGGCGGTCCGCTTTTTCATATCCGGCTTTATAGATATGAATTAAATGCTGGGTCTGCGCTGCTAGTTTCAATTCTAGCGGGGTTCGACCGGCAAAACTGCTGCCGACCATCACATTGGCCCCTGCTGGTTTGGTTCGCACCGTCAGGATACCGTCCGCAGGCTGCAATTGGACGGGTTCCAGTTTGCGGGGCTGATTGGCTTGCACGGCGATTACTTCACGCCACGGTTTAAAGCCTTCGGCCGTTAGCTCAAGCGCGTGCTCACCGGCCGGCAATTCGATTGAAAGCGGTGTGGAACCGGCTGCCGTTCCATTGACCCTTAAGCGGGCGCCCCGGGGGACGGAATCGATGGCGATGTCCGACCAGCCCGGAACCAGGGCCAGATCCATGGTCTGGCGGACACCGCAGCCTTCTACGTCAAATTCTGTTTCCAGGTCCTGGTAATTATCAGCACGAATCACCACTGACCGCTGCCCCGGATTAATTTCCAGGTCCGTCCCCGGTGTTTGTCCGATTTGTTCCCCGTCGATAAATATCCTGGCACCTTCAAGTTTAACCGATGCGTTATCTGAGCGATGCGCTTCAAACGTAATCAGGCCCGGCAGTTTTGTCATTGAAAATGCGAGCTTCTGGCTCTTATCATCGGTCACCGTAAAGCCTTCGTCGAGCAACTGGAAACACTGCCGCTCAGCCTGCAGCCTGTATTCACCCGGACGCAGAAGGTAATGGTCTCCAAATTTAGGAGCGGTCATGCCGCCCTGAATGGAAATACGGCTCGGCTCCGGTTTTATTCGAATGACCACTTGCCGGGCTGTGAAAACAAACCATGCCGAGGTAGAAAGCAAGATAAGAAACAGCGCCAGAGCCGCACTGATTATCCCCCTCATACGGGAGGTTGATTTCTGGCCCCGGTGACGACGCCCGGAACGAAAGGAGACCGGCTTAATTTCAACCGGTGTTCCGATGGGCTCCTTGTTTTTATCTGTGGGTTTCAAATTTTAACCTTGCATTTGACAGTAACACGAATGGATTGCCGGCCGGGTTTTACCACGATTTTTTGACGGACGTCCTGATAGCCGTCCCGGGCCCCGACAACGGTGTACGTTCCCGGTCGAAGTTCAAGTTCACGCACTTGAAAACGGCCCAGTTTCCCGACTCTGTAGACGGCAACCTGGGTGAGATTATCCGATTCGATGGTAATTTTTACCGGTGTCTTGGCAATTTCGACCAGGCGTTCCAGTTTTTTTATCCGGTCTGCCAGCTGCGGTCCTTGCGGCGCGACGTCCCCGGCTTCACTGAGCAAAAGGATAGCATTATTAAGCTGGCTGTCGGACTCCAGGGCCTCCGGTTGGGCCAGAAAGAAATCAAGTCGCTTGGCGATACGGATTTGCTCTGCAGCGCGTTTTTCACCCCGGCCGGCAAATTGAACGGTTTTGTCGATCTCAAGAACTGCCTGGTATGATTTAAGGGCACTTTGCCAGTCTTCAGTTTGTTCGGCTGCCAGCGCCTGTTTCTGCAGTCCATCTATGCGCGCCAGGCGCATAGCCGCGTCAACCTGTGAAAGCGCATCCAGCACCTCAGGGGAATTCGGTTTTAATGCTTTTGCTTTTATCAGCTGTTTACGGGCAACTTGATACGCATTGTTATGAAAAGCCGCCAGGCCCTCGGATATCAGCTGTTGAAATTGGGCCTCCTTTAAACGGCCGTTGACGCTCTCAAGCGCATTGCGTGCCGCCTGCGAATAAGCATCTAACTGCAGGGCCCTTTGATAACCGGCAGCGGCAAGGGATAGATCACCGCTGGCTTCATGTTGTTTGCCCGAGACAATCAGTGCTATTACCGCTTCAATTGTCTTGGCTCTTTGCAGGCCGCGCCGGGCAACCTGGTTGACGGAATCAATCATTAACGCGGCGGCAAATTTCCGTTGCGCAAGGGAGCCGTCGCCGGTGTCAAGGGCGGTCTGCCCCTCATCCAGCAGCCGGATCAGCGCCTGACCGCTGCGGCCGGCCAAATCTTCTGCTATTGATCCAGCCTGGACGTATTGTTCTGCGGCGGCCTTGTATTCTTTATTCAGGAAAGCAGAATCTGCCGCCTGGCCGAATTTAATCATTTCAACATACGACGGCTCGCCCCAATCAGCAACGCCCTTAGCGTCCAGGTTGTTTTTGGCCTCTAAAAAGTCCGCCAGCTTCTGTTCGGCCGTTTCTTTTTCTCTGGCGAGTTGATCCGGGTCTACCTTCGGCACTGGCTGCTGTTGCTGGGTTGATTGAGCTGATTTAGTTTTTACCTCTACAGGCGCCGGCGACGGGATGATGGTTACCGCGCCGGTTTGAAGTGGATTTTTTGAAAGGTAGTACAGCAGCCAGCTGCCACTGATGATAAGCAGCAGGAGAGAACCTATCAGGGCTAATATTTTTATCCGATGCTGCCGGTATAAATAATCGGTGTCGGCCCCGTTGCTTTTAATGGCAGGGGCAGCCAGCGGGGTGATGGTTTCGATAGATGGTCGGGTGGATACGTCCTTGTCAGGCATTTTACCTCGATGGCAAAGTGTAGTAAATCCGAAATTCGAATCCTCCAGAGGTTTATGCGCCTCTGGCGTGCGGACAAGTATCGAAACCCGAAACAAATTCCAATGATCTGAATTCAAATAACCAAAACGCAAACAATCACAAAAATTTCGAAACGACCCCATAATTACTGGTTTTCAGATGTATCCGATTCTATGGCATTCTGGGCCGGGTCCGGGTCAAAACCGGTTTCCGCAAAATATATTTTTCGCAATAACGCGCGCCATTGATTAAACTGCTCTGCGGCCGAACCGGTGAGCTCATATTGCTTGCCTTCAAATTCCATTACCACAGGCTTCATTTCGCTACTGAATGATTCGCCGAGTTCCTGTACGGCCGCTTCGTGTATTTCGGCTTCCTTGGAGATATTGAACCCATTGATAATTACCTGGGTGCCGGCCAGAATCATGCCGGTCTGGATGGCGCCAACACCGCTTGCGTTACTCGAGCCGGCCGCAATGGCACCCGCTATCAGCAAAGCCCCTATCAGTTGCTGGGTTAAAGCGCGGCGTTTAATTTCTCGCATGGCTAAACGCTCGGCCCTGTTGAGCTGGCGCCAGTTTTCATAGGACGGCCACATATCATGGTAAAACGCATCGTACTGCTCATTGAGCGTGTCAACATACATGTATTCACGCTCCCTTATTTTGAGCAGGCGGGCCATCATGGGATCATCATCAGCCGGCCTTCGGTTTATCTCGGTTATGTTATTTTTACCTATGGCCAGATAGCCGTTGAATGCATCCGGTGCGAAATCTTCTGCAAACTTCAATTTCGCAGTCGTCCGGATCTCTTTTATATCGTCGCCGGTCAGCTTCTTCTTAAAATCCGCCATATCGTTGGCAATCGAATTATAGAGATCCTGATAGGCGTCTTTTTCCCCGGGTCGATTGCCGGCATATGAACTCCGGGACGTCTCCATTTTATATTTATTGGTGAACCAATGCCGGCCGGTGGCATCGACGACTTCGATTCCCAATGTTAAGTGCTCGCCGTTCGATTCTTCAATTTTGCCTTTCACGAACAAGTCGATGCTGTCGGTTTCGGCCGGAATTACCCGCACAGCACCCCAGTGACTGCTCTGGTGTAAGGTGTTTTTGAGATGATAGGGAATAAAATTACCTTCTGCTTTTCTAATCTCGTTGCTGGTGCCTTCTTCTTCGGCCTCTTTTTCAGATATTTCTTCACTTTCAAAAGTAAGAATGCCCACATCCATCAACTGATCCTCGGGGATTTCTGCCTGGGCACGTCTGATCTGGGTGGGGCCCACATTTGCCTGATAGGTTGCACAGCCGGACAAGAAAAACAGGGCGATGGCGATGATCGTAAGATTGTGAAAACTAAATTTCATAATAACACCAGCGCTCAAGTATATTAAGTATTTATAACCTCTGACCCCCTGACCTTGAACCTCTGAACGGTTAAGCCTGTTGATCACTTGCTCTTTTTATAGTCCTCGTACTCTTTCCAGAGCTTTTCTTTGAGCTCCGGGTCCGTTTCGTTTTCAGCGGCTTCCCGCAACTGCCGGGCGACGATGTCATCATCATCATAGCTGGCACGCCCCTGTTTTTCACTGCTTGAGCCTTGGCCGCCCTGGCCTGACGTCTCGGTTGAGGCCGTTTTGGATCCTTCGGTACCCTGCTCGGACTGGGTTTGCTTTGCGCCTTGGGTCTGTGTTTCCTCGGATGCCTCCGAAGATTCCGATCCGGAAGTGTTCACATCCACGCCGTTTTCCCGCAATCGTTTGGCGGCTTCTGCTGCTTCTTGTGCCAGATCACGCATTTTTCCTGCTGATTCATCCCGTATTTCATCCATTTCTTTCAGCAGCTTGGCATCAAATTTGTTTAGCGATTCGTTTAACTGCCGGTCCAGGGCCGCCACCTCGTCCCGGGTTTGTTCCTCGGGTATTTTGGGATCGAGCATATTGTCCTGTTTACCGCCCGCGGCTGCTTCGGATGATTGTTCCCCGGAAGAATGCCTTGCTTTGGCAGCCTCCATTTGCGCCACAATTTTGCGGTTTTCAGCCACCATTTCCTGGACGCTCGCATGATAAATTTCATAATTTTTTATGGTTTCAGGAGACCCCGCACCTGAATTTTTGAGTTGTTCAAGTTCGGAGGCGATTCGTTTTTCGGTGGCCTCGCTGATACGCAAATTTCGGCGGGCCTCCTCCAATTTTGAGTCGGCTGTCTCCCGGGAAGCGGCCCGGCGGCTGCTTGCGCTATTTTCGGCAGTTTTCTGCTGGGTGCCGGCGTCTCCGGCCGACGCGGCCTGGGAAGATTGCGGTTTATCCCGGGCCTCTTTCGTATCCGGCGCTTTCTCGGTTTTGGCGGCCGGTTGACCGGAATCTGTTTTATCCTCAGCCGGTTTCTGATTGTCTTTGGCTGCTGCCTGAGACGCCTCCTGGCTGGGTTGCGACTTTTCCGGGGCCTCGCGCCCCTGCGCCGTTTGCGTCTGCGAGGCCGAAGTCTGGCTTTTCCGGGTGGTTTGCTTGGCGTTTTCCTCCGGGGATTTGGTGGCCTCAGGAGCGCTTGTGTGGGCACAAGCGGCAAACCACAAGCTTGCCAATGTAACTGATAATAGTTTAAGGGAGCTCATAACAGTCTGTAAAATAAGATTTTGCAATTTGGGTGTCAAGCGATAATCCGCCGGCGGTGAAAAAGACCGACTGTTGCTCTGGTGGGTGGGAAGGGGCCCGGAGGGGCATATAAAAAAGCCACATTGAACGAATCCAGCGTGGCTTTTTATTTATACCGCTTTTCAAAAATAAGTTCCGAAATACGGAAGGCTGGTATAAGCGGTTGTAGCAAAAAAACGCTCGAATAACGGAACGTTTTTTTGACAACCGCTATAAAATGGCGGAGAGACAGGGATTCGAACCCTGGGTGGAAGTTTCCCCCCACACTCGCTTAGCAGGCGAGCGCCTTCAGCCAGCTCGGCCATCTCTCCGTGTTTAGTTAATTAAATAAATAGTTGATTGGTTGAATAGGTAAAAAGGGCTGAAATCATTTGACTATCTGACTATTTAACTCATCAACTATTCAACTAAAGTGGCGGAGGGAGTAGGATTCGAACCCACGGAGGTGTTACCCTCAACGGTTTTCAAGACCGCCGCTTTCGGCCACTCAGCCATCCCTCCTTATCCCAAACAAAATTTCTAACATTTCATCTTTGATAGGTCAATGGTTTATTTCGTTTCTGGGAACCGTATATTTGGTGTAAAGTAAGTGTCTTTAGGTGTTTTCGGATCCATGTATTCGATGGAGTACTGGGGTGTTGGTGTACTGGATTGGTGGCGTAAGGGAGGATATAGACCATTAACCAAAATAGTTTTAAAGCCGCAAATTTCATCAGGTGTTCTGATAAGGTGATTTCTCATAATCAGCATTTTTACATTTTTGAGATTGACAGGGTTGTATTTTTGTGGTTTCAAAAAGCTCAAAAATTCTTGAAAAAAAGGAATCATAGTCATGAAACAAAAATATCTCATTATCAACGACAAGGCAAATACGCAGATCAAAATTCAGGAGTATGCTGAGCTGAACAAAGAAACGTTGTCGCTGCTTTGTGAAGAAGCCTACGATTACAAAACCATAAAGTCTGCTATTGCAGCCGGATCCGAGACACTGATTTCTGCTTTGAGAACCAACAACCTTTATCCGCCTGGAATCTATGCCGAAAAAATCGCGTCTACTGTTGTCGAACTGATTAAATCCAAAGATCAGGAATCCGTGGAGTTGTTTTTTGACGATATCAATTTATTAGCCAAAAATCGCCCTTCGATGGTTGTAATCGAGGAACCTGAAGACGACTCCGCAGATCTGGATGAAATGCTGGATGACGATTATGATGTTGGTTTTGAAGATAAAGATGATCTCAAAAAAATTGACTCTCCCCTTAAGGTCGCCGGTGATGATTTTGACGATGACGTTGAGGTTGATTAGGCGTTTCGAGATTTTTATAATTTTATGAAAACACAGGAGAATTTTTGAGGCCTGGGTTTAGGCCGCAATCATTCCCGTATTCCAGTATTCCCTCCGGGGCGCAGGTCAGTTGGGGCCAGGCCCCTAATATTTGGGTTGACTTATCAAGAAGCCTGGCCTAAAAAAGTAATTATCATTTAGTTTTTTGAGGGTGCTGTAATTTTTACAGGGGTACGCCCTTATGTATACTCTCCTTTAATTATCACAGTTTTTATATAATTTTCAGTAGGTTGCTTTTTTTTGAGAGCAGCAAAGTGATTTGCAACACCATGATTGGGTCTTGTTGTTTGTAAAATGCCGATACAGCAGGACACTGGCGGGCAGGGGTATTTATTCTAAATTACTCAAAGGAGGTGCAAATGGATAAAGAAACAGCATTTTATGAGAGAATGGAGGGCAAAGGAGTCTCCCGCAGGGACTTCATGAAGTTCTGTACGTTCCTCACGGCGACCATGGGACTCTCGTCTTCATTTGTTCCCCGGGTGGCGGAGGTGTTTGCCGCACCGGCCCAGCGTCCACCGGTCATCTGGCTGCATTTTGCGGAATGTACGGGGTGCACCGAGGCAGCCATACGATCCATGTATCCGTGGATCGATGAGCTGGTTCTTGAAATTCTTAACATAGAATATCATGAAACCATCATGGCGGCTGCCGGGCATCAGGCTGAGGAACAGCTTAAAAGTGCAGTTGAAAAACACAAAGGTAAGTTTATCTGCGTGGTTGAAGGTGCCATTGCCACCAAATACAACGGCGGTTATGGAAAAATCGGCGGCCGTACATTTTTGGAAATAGGCAAAGAGGTCTGTACCCAAGCGGCCGGAGTCATCTGCATTGGCTCCTGTTCATCATTCGGCAATATCCAGGCGGCAGCACCCAATCCGGGCGGATACGTGAGCGTTGGTGAAGCTCTGGGTATCAAGACGGTAAACATCGCCGGATGCCCGCCGAATCCCGTCAATTTTGTGGGGACTATCGTCAATTATCTCCTCCTTGGCAAACTTCCGGCCCTGGACAATCTTGGCCGTCCCCTGTTTGCCTATGGGAAAACCATCCATGACCAATGTCCACGAAGATCTCATTTTGAAAATGATGAATTTGTGGAAGTATTCGGTTCCGAAGAAGCGGCTGCAGGCTACTGCCTTTACAAGGTCGGTTGCCGGGGCCCGGAAACCTACAACAACTGTTCGATTGCCAAATACAACGACGGCACCAGCTGGCCGATTCAAGCCGGCCATCCTTGCATCGGGTGCAGTGAACCAGGGTTCTGGGATAAATTCACCCCGTTTTATGAGGAACTTTAGGAGTTAACAACAATGGAATAAAAATCCTTTTGCTTAAAAAAGGGAGGAGATAATATGGCTCAAAGAATTACAATAGATCCGATTACCAGAATTGAGGGACACCTCAGGATCGAAGTTGAGGTGTCGGGAGGCAAAGTCGTCAATGCCTGGAGCTCAGGGCAGATGTTCCGGGGAATAGAGTTGATTTTACAAGGACGCGATCCCCGGGACGCCCATCACTTTGTCCAGCGTTCCTGCGGGGTTTGAACGTACACCCATGCTCTGTCCTCGGTGAGGGCAGTCGACAACGCGGTGGGCGTCAAAATTCCTAAAAACGCAAGAATCATTCGAAATCTTTTGATGGGCGCCCAGTTTCAGCATGATCACATCGTCCATTTCTATCATCTGCATGCGCTGGACTGGGTGGATGTCGTCAGTGCACTCAGTGCGGATCCCAAGAAAACCGCTGCCCTGGCAGACAATGTCAGCAATGCCCCCTGGGGTGGCACGGTTTATTTTAAAAATGTCCAGCAGCGACTGCAGACCTTTGTAGACAGCGGTCAACTCGGGCCTTTCTCCAACGCTTACTGGGGTCATTCGGCCTACAAACTGCCGCCGGAAGCCAATTTGATGGCCTGTGCCCACTATATCGAGGCCCTGCGTCTGCAAGCCAAGGCCGCCAGAATGCATGCCATTTTCGGCGGTAAGAATCCGCATCCCCAATCCCTGGTTGTCGGTGGCGTCACCTGTGTCAATGACCTGACCCCGGACCGGATTGCCGAGTTTTTGTATATCACCAAAGAAACCCAGGATTTTATCAAAAACGTTTATATCCCGGATCTGCTTGCGGTGGCTTCTTTTTACAAAGATTGGGGCGCCATCGGCGGAACCAGCAACTTCCTGGCCTGGGGAGAATTTCCTGAAACCGAAAATGAACCCGAAAGCCTGTATATGCCCAGGGGCGTTATTATGAAACGCAATCTTGGCGGGGTGCAAATGGCCCATCAGGCCAGAGTAACCGAGGACGTTACCCGGGCCTGGTATGAAGACGGAAATTCCCTGCATCCTTATGAGGGTGAGACCAAACCGCTGAAGGAAAATCCGAAATATAAGCCCGGTGACGGCAAGTATTCATGGTTTAAAGCACCGCGCTATGAAGGTCAACCCTGTGAGGTCGGACCACTCACGCGCGTGCTGGTGGCCTATGCCAAGGGACATAAGGACATTAAACCGATCGTGGACAGTGTTTTGAAAACACTGAATGTGCCGGCCACGGCATTGTTCTCAACCCTGGGTCGAACCGCTGCCAGGGGTATTGAAGCCCTTGCAATCGGCCAGCGCAATCAGGCCTGGGTCATGGAGCTGGTTGA
>Ga0209536_100015786_pt1 | contig 10762 bp, 14 predicted proteins | sample DeeMarSeWOR28_12_FD_187461 | JGI IMG/M metagenome (GOLD analysis project Ga0209536, IMG submission 187461) | Marine sediment microbial communities from White Oak River estuary, North Carolina - WOR-2-8_12 (SPAdes) (version 2) | ecosystem: Environmental > Aquatic > Marine > Intertidal zone >...
AAGCCTATCTAAACAATATGAAAAGTTCCAAGCCGGTGGCATAACTCTTGTCGATGTTCATGACATGATGAAAGACATTGAGAAGATACCAGAAGAAGACATCAAAGAAGCAGTAAGAACTACCATTGTAGAAGCAACTAGAATGGCTGGTAGTGCTCCCGGTGAAGCTGACAGAATTCTCAATGAGATGTACAAGTCAGTCATCTCATGGCGTCATCTACTTAGGCACTTTGTAGGACAGCATCAGCCTGTTGGTAGACAGCCAAGTTGGAAGAGAATCAACAGACGACTGCCCGAGCTAGCTCAAGGAATGACAGTCAAACGTGGTGGTAGAGTAGTTATCCTAATTGATGTAAGCGGATCTACTGCAGGAGATATGCCACGCTTCTGGGGTGAGGCATACGAAATCTCGCGTACAAATGACACACTCGTAATTCAATGCGACATGCAGGTATGCGGGAAGCCACAGAAGCTACGGAGAGGCAAAATGCCAAAGGTTGGAGGCGGCGGTGGAACCGATATGAATCCAGGCCTAAAGGCATGCTTAAAGCTCAAGCCAGACATGATTGTAGTATTCACTGATGGCTATCTATTCAATACTCCAATTGATACTGGCAAACCAGAGCTTTGGGTTATCTGTCAGAATGGTCAACAAGTAGCCAACAAGAAGTGCATCACAATCAATGAATAGGAGAAGTAATGAGCGGTGTCAGTGCTTTTCTAAGCACTGCGTCTCGCGATAACAAACGCAGAATCCAAGATTATTACTTCGCAGAGGCCGCTGGATGGTTAGGTGAAGAGAAGACCAATGTAGTCGACCTTCCATCTATCTATCTAGTAAGATCATTATTCAGAATCACTCAACTTGGTATCAATGTTGAGCATTACATGGCATTCGAGACGATAGATGCTATAGCAAAAAAGATAAGGGTTTCCCGCAAGAAACTCAAGCAGCTTGACATACTTGACGAAGCTGAAATCAAGGTTACTATTCATAACCAAGACGTATTGCAGTTTCTAATCGACAGGCCACGTGCCACAGTATGTAAGGGTGAGGTGGGACTATTCAACTTTGACTTCTGTGATGCATTAACACCAAAGTACAGAGCATTTATGCTTATGGATGGTGTGGCTAAGTACATGGGAAAGAAAGCAGCAGTAATGACAACATTTTCGGCACGAAGTCACAACAATTCCGAGAGGTTGCAGCTAGCAACTACGGAGTATGCGAAGGTGTTAGGTTTGAACTGTAAGTTCACACATACTAGCAAATATCGCGATACAGCACCAATGAAGACAAACCTCTGTCTTTTTGAACGAGACAACTAAGGAGACACAATGTCACTAGCATCCACAACTGCAGCACGAGCAGCATTTCGTGTCCAGTATGGTCACGAATCGTATGAAGTCATTCGCCTTATGTGTGAAGGATATAGCAAGCCTGCCATCGAAGACATCACAGGTGTTCCAAGCCTGAGTCTAGATGCGTACCAGGCCAACCTAACACGTGGCACTTATGACCACGTTCTCGATGAATGTAACTTCGCACCAAGATGGAGCAACCCAGCACGCCGTGTTGTTCAGCTTCTTCGTGAAGACAAGTCGACATATGAGATCGCACGTACACTGCATATGCGCAGGACCAAGGTAGCAGCCTATGCTGCAAACTTTACGCGCGGTGCATACGATCTCATGTCGTAACCCGCACGACTAGAGAGGGTCAGGTCTCAAGCCTGGCCCTCTTTTTGTGGCACAGAGATTAGCATGGACAAATTAGATAGTCTTGAAGCAATCAAGTCAGGCGCCAAAACTTGCGAAGCATGTTACCTAAAGAACTATCCACATGTATTCTGGCGTGGCACTTATAACGCACCACTAATGGTAGTTGGGGAAGCTCCAGGTAAATGGGAACACAAAATAGGAAAACCGTGGTGTGGACCAGCTGGCAAGGAACTAGATAAAGCATTCGCAGTCATCGAAATAGACACAGACCAGGACTGCTTTATTACAAACGTTGTCAAAGCACGACCAATCTCAACGTCTTATGGTAAAGAAAATGAGACCCCCAGGGTACACGCAATCAGGACTTGCTCTAATTTATGGATCAAAAAAGAGATAGATCTGCTTAAGCCCAGGGTCATCCTATGCATGGGTAAAAGTGCTGCCGTAGGCATAGGTGTAATAAAAAGCAGCACTACAATGCGACAAGCTAACGGTATGGAACTCTGGTATGATAAGAGCAGGAGCAGTAAGGTACTTATTACCTACCATACTGCTTCTATTCTGCATATGAAAGGCGATAGTCGTTGCACAGATGCAGACATAGCAAAGAGGAAACATCAGATCCTCGACGTACTTATCAGAGCGAAGGCTCTAGCTTACCCTGGAGCTTAGCAGGAGGCCTATACTTTGGACCCAACATATGATCGTATTCTTGGTCTACAGAGCATATCAACTTCAACAATCGATGAACTATATTCCAGTGGAAGAATACAGCTTGACAGCATTCACAATGCACCAGCTGACATCAGACCACATGAAAAGCTTGTAATTACGAACTGTACTAGTTCAAATTCAGCACTAGCCTTACTAGATTCATCGAAAGAGTGGATTCAAATAGTCAAGGAGTCAAAGACATGGGGTATCCAGGGAAGAAACAAAGAGCAGTTATTCCTTCTCAAACTCCTACGAGACAATACGATCAGATGTCAGGTTGTACTAGGCAATGCAGGTACAGGTAAGACACTGTTAGTCTTTGCATCAGCGCTTAGTCAAGTACTTGAGAAGAAGAACTACAAAAAGATAGTCTTTACCAAGCCAACATACGAAGTAGGGACTGGCCCTGGACTAGGTACTGTACCAGGAGACATCAGCGAGAAGTTTGCGCCATTTCTTGGTAGCTACGACCATATTGCATCAGAGCTTGGTATATCACAGTTCCAGCAGGCACAAAACAATATCTCATTCGAACCTATCCAACGGATGAGAGGCAAGTCTTACATAGAAACACTTGTCGTAGCAGACGAAGTACAATCTCTTGACAGACACGAGATGCAGACACTCTGTACTCGTATTGGTAAGGGATCTAAGCTAATACTCATGGGCGATCTACAACAGATTGACAGGAGAATCAGACTAGAAGATACTGGTCTGTACACATTAGCTACATCAGAACGAATAAAGGACTCACCACTATGCGCAACAGTAGAGCTGGTCAAAAACGAACGAAGCGAGATCAGCACGCTACTCAATCAGGTTCTCTCGAAGACTACATAAGACCATACAGAATGGACACATACAAGGACCTACTAGAATGGTACTGTAGGGAATGTATCTTTGACATATTGCCACCAGACTGGCATGTAGGTCCTATTACCATACGCATCTATAACCTAGCGCCTGGTGTACACGAACCAGTAGTGATAAAAGAGTTCGACTTATCTAGCTGTGCTTACGAGGATTTCATGGGAAGTAGCCTTATGGAATACGATTGGAGAATAAAAGGTAACGAATGACATACCGCAAACTACTCAGTCATTACGTAGCTGCACAGCTACATCTGGAGTTCAGCCTAGCGACTAGTCGTGTCATGCAATTTGTATCAAGCAGCAAACTGTTTGACACTCCAACGGATGGCATCAGACAGATTGTAGACGAAGGATACTACTGGCATAACTTCTTTAACAGAAATAAAACAATAGGAGGAAAAGTATTAAACAAGGTATTTAAGATTTCCTCACCATATCAAGATTCTAAACCAGCACCAGTATATCTATGGTTAGATGAGGATAAATTCGGTACAAAAAACTTTGCAATAACCGCTTGACTTGTATGTGAATGTGCTAATATTAGATAAGTAATGAGTACACGAGAAGAACTAGCATTGGAAATCGAGGAGCTGATCAATAGGTCAGACCTTCAGTTTAAAGATAAGGTCAATACTCTGGCCCAAGTGCTGATTGACATGGGAATCGCCATCGAGCCAGGAGTTAAAGGACCACTATCAGTAGAAGACATCAAAGACATAGAGAAACGATATATGTTAGAGCCTACGATAGGTCAGGCTCTGATACTACAGGGAAGCATAATGCTAACCTGGGGCACTTAAGCCCACCGATAAATGTAAGAAAAGTGGAGAAGCAATGAGTGACTTTGATAGTAGACCGCTTAGGTACGCTATATATAAAGGTATGAAGGGAAAGAACGGAGTACTACAGTTTGACATGAAGCCGTTTGAACCAGCTAATATCGAGCAAGAGATGTCAGCAGGTGCTAAAAGAAAGGCAGCAAAAGGCGCAGTATTCATTGATGCAGCAAAGGCAGTAGGAGAGAACGTTTACGACTACAAAAACGACATCAAGTTTGCAATGTCAGAAACAGATCTCGGACAGTTTCTTATTGGAACAAAGATGTTGTTAGGTGAGGGAACAGAACTGGTAAGTCTCTATCATAAAATCGAGAGGAATAATATCAAGCTGTCAAAATCACTGAAGGTTAAGCAGGGTCGTGAAGACCAAAAGGGCCTACCTACCTTCATGATTACACTAACAGAGAAGGGTGGAGACGAAGAGAAGTTTGTTACAGTTCCAGTATCTGCTTCAGAGATGCTTATTCTCAGAGAGCTATTCACAAAAGCAGTTACACGTATTCTAGGATGGTAGATGGAATTCTACATTGAAGCAAAACTATTTGAGGACGAAGGGGGTAAGGTTTGGCGTGGCAGAGCAATCCATATGGTCAGCCGCAAAGAACAAAACTTCCTACTTCCGCTAAACCCAGAGAGACCACTGGTCGAAGCAGAAACATCAACAGCATATGAGCTAGCTACAGCGCTACCATTCATTGTAGACCCAGCTGAGGCCGTGACTATGCTTGTTCGAGCCAAAGAAACAAAGAGTTCTGTCGAACAGTTATTGAGCGACCCAGTTGTTGCCGACATCATCAGCGACATCAATATCAACGTCGAGGTTTACTAATGCCAGTTAAGTTACTAAGACAAGACGGCACAGAAGTACCTCTGGACACACTGTTCAAAAAGATACTTGCTAAGTGTGATGAAGAAGGCAATGAATACAGCAGTGAGACCAAGTTCTGTTTACAGGAAGCTCATCGCATGATAATGATGCTTAGCCAGACTCCTCTTGTTTCAGCGCTATGCACTCTAAGTAAGGATATACCAAGAGTGTTAGCAACATTCTTTAGGATCGGTTTTATGTTAGGTAGAACAATCGATAATAATAGCCTAACGATCGAATGTACAGAGGAGGACGATGCAAGTACTAGTACAGATACTAAAAGCAACATTGCCGATAGTAATACCGATAACGGTAGACATACTGATCAAGCACTACAGTCGTAGAGAACCCTATCTTGTACATGACGAGGAGGAGCCAGAGACGGTTCCTCCCGTCCTTTTAAACACGAACGGAGCAACGGAAAATGGAAGGAATGGAAATCACAAACGTATTCTTTCGGGAAATGAACAAGCCGGGCAGCTCACTGAAGGCGTTTGCAAACGTAGAATTCAATGGGATCCTGGAAGTGAAGAACTGGAAGATATTCGAAGGCCGGAATGGAGTTTTCGCGAAAGTCCCGCAGGAAGGGAATGGGAAAGATTGGTTCGACACTGTAAGGTGGGCAGATAAGTCTTTCTACGGTGAGAATGCAAAGACCCATCCAATCCTCAACGAGCTTGTAGATAAGTGGAAGGCTTACAAGGGTAAGGCAAAGAGTTCTGCGCCAGCTCAATCTGATAGCAACAATGTGGTACAGCCCTGGGAGTAGGGCTGTACTCCACCTAAGGAGTCATTATGGGTAGTGATTACTTTAAGAACTTGAAGGCTGGCAAGAAAGTTATGATGGAGATCGAGGACTCCATTGGCAGTACCTACAAGATTGACGGAAAGACTCCTAAAGAGTGGCAAGCAGAGTTCAGCTTCACTGTTCCTTCAAACGCCACTACAGAAGATATCAAGCGCTGCAACGCTAAGCTTATCTACTTGCAAAATACAGCATCATTCTACCTTGCTAATGCTCAACTGATCAGTGACGCAATAGATCAGGGAGCACGAGATGAATACATTACAAAGTTTGAAGCCAAAGTACAAGAGTACGAACAAGCAGACAAGAGGCTGCCAGCACGAGATACTTTGAAGGACTTAGCAGACGCTGGCATGCGTGAGTTAAACGGTGCTAAGGCTAACGCATCGATGAAGCAGAGATTTTGGAAGCATCTGGTAGCTGGTCTAGCAGAGCAACGAAAATCATTAGAGCAGATCATGTGGTCGATTAGCACAGAGACAAAGGTGGAGATGAATAGATAATGAACGACATTGATGACAATGTAAATCTACCTGATATAAATCAAGATGAAGATGAACTACCAACAAAGCCAGCACGAGAACAGAAGAACATTGACTATGGCTTCTTAGCCTATATAGACGAGGCTGGTGAGTACAACATGGAGTTATACGGACAAGAACGAGGCAATCTTAATGGTCTATTAGGGCTGGCTGAACTTGCACGACAAAAGATTCTAACTATGTGGCAGAGTCAGCACGACCCATCTGCACAAGCTATTCTGAGAGATCTTGCAGTCATTAAGCGCGGGGACGCCAAACACGGAAGAGCCCTACAAGCGATTACTGACTTACTCAAGATCATCTACGCAGCACTGGGTGCAAATGAGCCAGATGGCGACGAGGCTGATGATGCTTCAGAAGCCTAGAATACGCTTCAAGCTGAATGACTCATTTGTAGATGAGTTTGCAGGCAAGCAACCGGACTGGGGTCCACTAGGCTATGTTATCTACAAACGTAGCTATAGTAGAGACATAGACAAGACCCCAGAACGGTGTGAAGAACTTGCACGAAGACATGGCCTAACTAATACAGAAGAATTCTGGCTTACATGTACGCGTGTAGTAGAGGGCATCTACAATATCCAAAAAGGTCATTGTGAAGCTCTGAAGCTACCGTGGAATAACGTCAAAGCACAGCTATCAGCTCAAGAAATGTTCCGTCGTATGTGGGACTTCAAGTGGACACCCCCTGGTAGAGGTCTTTACATGATGGGAACAGACATTCTCTGGGAGCTAGGTAGCGCACCAGTACTCAACTGCTGCATGGTCAGTACGGCAGACTTAAAAAGTAACTTCGCAGAACCATTCTGCTTTCTAATGGATATGTCGCTGCTTGGTGTCGGAGTAGGGTTTGATACCAAGGGTAAGGAATCTGTCCTAATTAGGCCACCCAAGTTTGGTACACAGGTACACGCAGTAGAAGACTCACGAGAAGGATGGGTGGAGTCTGTAAGACATCTTTTAGATGCATTCGTCGGCAAGAAAATGATGCCGCTAGCATTCGACTATACCCCTATCAGGGACAAAGGTGCCCCCATTAAACGTTTTGGCGGCACATGTCCTGGACCTATGCCACTTTACGAGTGCCACAAGGCACTCGTTGAGCTTTTCTATAATGGCTACTTGCAGCTGATTCCTGAACACAATGAACGCCACTACGGCCAGGAGATAGCAACACTTAGGTTCGGCAAAGCAGAGGAGTTCGAACCATATCACATCACCTCTACACAAATTGTTGACACATACAACATCATAGGCAAGTGTGTAGTAGCTGGTGGGAGACGACGCTCAGCTGAACTAGCCATTGGTGACTACTATGACGAGGAGTTCATCAGTCTTAAGCAAGACGTAGAAAAACTAGAAGAGTATAGATATATTAGCAACAACTCTGTCAGTGCAGAAATAGGCATGAACTATGAGGAGATAGCAGGACTAACAGCTAGCAATGGTGAACCAGGTTTCTTGTACCTAGAAAATGCACGTAAATTCGGAAGAATGATCGATCCACCAACGTGGAAAGACAAGCGTGTAGATGGATACAATCCATGTTTTCACAAGGATGCCCCCATAATCACTTCGCATGGTGTACGCAAGGTTGAAGACATTCAGCAAGGCGACATAGTATGGACAGGTAAAAGATGGTCTGCTATAGCAGCCAAACACGACTCTGGAATACAGCCATGTTTTGAGTATAGAACTGCAGCTGGTAGCTTTCTTGGTACAAGTAACCATCGAATTTTTGAAGCAGGAATTAAGGTTGAAGTCGGCGAAGCTTCTCTTGTAGACACCACGATGGGACCACCAAAACTAGCCTGGCTCGATCTTAAGGACGACATAGTTGACGGCATAGTTCTAGGACTAGGTAAGACGAGCCGAGGACTCGTTTTATTGTCAGGAACACACAAAAGAATTAACGAACTGTATCACCCCATACTACGTGATTATTTCGACGACAGTATAAAGTCACCACTACTCAACACACATGTAGTCAAGACCACCATTACAGCAGACGAACTCCCACCACATAGTGACCGTTATGTGCCAAATAGATTTATATATGGATCGTTTGGCAAAGTAGTTGGCATTCTAAAAGGACTATTCGCCAGCAAGGGTAGACTGTCCAAAATGAACGGATCAGCCTCATTGCTTCTGTACTCAAAGACAATGGCCAAACAGACTCAAGTACTATTATCTGCTATTGGTATTCGTTCATTTATGACCGAGAAGAACTTCCACAACAAAGCAGTGTATAGAGTGGTTGTATCAGCTGACATCAATCGGTTTAACGACATAGTAGGACTATCGCCATCACTACAACAACAACTTGATACCATCATTAAGACAAGAGAAGAACTCAACTCACTAGATAGCTCAACGGCATCTATGAGCTACAAGATAAACGAAGTCATTCCACTAGGAGACTGCCAGGTATATGACTTGACAGTAGAGGACGAAGAACATGCACTATGGTGCGGTGGACTAAAGGTAGCAAACTGTGGAGAGATTACACTAGAAAGCCACGAAACGTGCGTAAGCGGTGACACAGAAATACAAACAAAGACTGGTCTTAAGAACATTGCTAGTCTTGTAGGGAAAGATGTTGAAGTATGGAATGGTCAACAGTGGTCACAAGTACGTCCATTCAAAACAGCTGACAATGCAAAAATGGTACGAGTATGCTTCAGTGACGGCTCGCATCTCGACTGTACTGAATATCATCGCTTTTCAGTCAGAGCAAAAACTAGGCGACACTTCATAGCCAAGAAGGCACACGAACTTAAACCAAAAGATATCTTACCAACATTTGAACTAGGAGATCGAGAGACAGACATAACAGAAACACTAGCCTACGAATACGGACTATTTGCTGGTGATGGATACCTAGACCGTACTAAGAAAATGATCTGTATGAAGCAAGAAGATATCGAAAAAGCAAATCCACATGGAACACGATATAAACCGCACCAGCCAGACCGCTACAACTACCCTATGCAGCGTGTTAGTCTGCCACTCCATTATGGTATATGCGAACTAATTAAAAATAGGCGCTTTGGCTTACCAGAAGCAATAGCGCTATGGAATTCGAAGAGTATACTGGAGTTTTTCGCAGGGTGGATTGACAGCGATGGACACATCTCGAATCAAGGCAGAGATGGCTTTGAAAGCTATAGGATTTATGGCACAAAGAAGAATCTTGAAAGTGCACAGTTAATTCTACGCCGAGCAGACATCAACTATACATGTCTGAGTTTATTCGCTGAGGCAGGCGAAAAGACAAATATGGGTATCAGAAACTACGACCTGTGGTATCTAACTATCCACAGTCATGAATGCAGCAAAATTCCAACTAGAGTAAGAGTAGCGCAGTATTTTGCTACGGGACATGCAGCAAACAATAGACACCCAGGTTCAAGCATCAGCAACAAGCGAAATCAGACAGTTGTTAGCGTAACGCCAATTAAGAGCCAGCCTAGTTACTGTTTCTACGAGCCAAAAGAAGGTATGGGCGTCTTCAATAATGTGCTTACCTACCAATGTAATGTACCAGAGACATACCCATGTATGCATGAAGATCTAGATGACTATCTTAAAACACTGAAGTATGCCTACCTTTATGGAAAGACAGTATCTCTTCTACCATCACACAACGAGAGAACCAATATGGTCCAGATGCGCAACAGACGCATTGGACTAAGTCAGGCAGGTATTGTACAGAACATCAATAGAATAGGCTTTCGTGAGCACATGAGATGGTGTGATGAAGCCTACAAGTACATATGTAAACTGGATGCTAAATACAGTGAAGAGTGGTTGTGCGTACCAAAGTCACTCAAGAAAACATCGTGTAAACCTGGAGGCACAACTCCACTATTACCTGGTATCCAGGGAGGCATGAGACATCCAGAAAGCGAATACTACATTAAGAATGTCCGCATACCAGAGTGGTCTCCGATCGTTAAAGCCTGTCAGGATGCTGGCTACAAAGTAGAGAAGGCTATAGCAGAGCCGAATACCATGGTCATATCATTCCCGGTTAAGGAAAAGAACTTTGCCAAGTCAACACAAGACGTAACGATCTGGGAACAAATGGAGTTACTAGCACAGCTACAAGCCTACTGGGCAGACAACAGTGTCAGCTGTACAATCACAGTACAAGAGCATGAGAAGAAGGATATCCCTAAAGTACTAGAGATGTATGAGACACGTATCAAGGGTGTCAGCTTCCTGCCACTAGAAGATCATGGCTATAAGCAACCTCCGTTTATACCAATCACAGAAGAAGAATACATGGAGCTTAAGAAAGACCTAAAGCCACTTGATCTAAGTGAATCACAACATGAGGTAACTGAGAAGTTCTGTGATAGCGAGTCATGCATGCTAGGGGAGGTGGGCTGAAACAG
>Ga0209536_100015788_pt1 | contig 10761 bp, 8 predicted proteins | sample DeeMarSeWOR28_12_FD_187461 | JGI IMG/M metagenome (GOLD analysis project Ga0209536, IMG submission 187461) | Marine sediment microbial communities from White Oak River estuary, North Carolina - WOR-2-8_12 (SPAdes) (version 2) | ecosystem: Environmental > Aquatic > Marine > Intertidal zone >...
CGATCATCGCTCGGCTCAAGAGCCAGGGCCCCGAGGCCGAGTCCCATGGTGGGAACCGCCCGCAAATTGATTCCGCTGAAGATCCGTGGCCAGCGGCTCATGTCGTACGGGTAACGCTCGCGGCGGAGCTCGTCAGAATGCCACCCCGCTACCTGCTCCGGGTTGTCCATTCCCCGGATTGCCCGGGAGCAGGGCTCGACACCCTTGCCGGCAAGTGCGGCGGCAATCTCCGCGTGACGCGCTCCGGGTATGCGCTCCCCAAGCGCCTCGAGGGCGAAGAGAAGGGATCCGACACCCTGGGAGGCACGCATGATCCCGATCTCGGTCTCTCCATCCAAGAACCAGTCCCACTTGGGCAGGGAGAGGGCCACCTCAATTCCCTCGAGGACGAGCTCCGCCTTGGCCAGGTCTTCTGTGACAAGGTAGACGAGACTGAGCTCCTCAATCCTGCGAAATGTCTTTCCCAGATCGCTTACGACATCACCCGTCTCCTTGGGACGCAGGAGAATCTCGAGACTCTCCTCATCCGACTGCTGGAGCCATCCCTGAAAGATATCATGCAGGAGCGGAGATCGGGCATTCTCGCGGATGCGGGGGATCTCTTCATGATCGAAGAACAGTCTGTGGCTTGCCTGTGTGGTCCGGGGCCACGAACAGGCCTTCGAGCCGAGCAGCGCCAGGAGGAGTAGTCTCGGGGTGAGGCCAAGGAGTTCGCGTCGATCCATATGTGTTCCTCTGACTCTTCTTCGAAATCGTTTCTCTTGGTTTTGAGCCGTGGGCAGCTACCAGGGTGATACGGTGGTCCCGCCAATATACACTCCTGCCGCGGAGAATCCAGCTTTCGGGAATCCCGGAAGTGCCGGCTGCCGCAGCCCCCCTGATGTTTCAGGGAAGTGCGCTTGCACTTCACATCTCGAGCACCTAAATTTGGCCAGAGAAGCCCTCCAGCTGAGGTTCAATCTGCCCCTACAGCCCAACTACTCCGACGACACGAGCAAGGGGTGTCCATGACGCTCAAGTCTTCGCTGTCCTGTCTATGCCCCGAGTATTGCCCCCGAGCACCTATGCGGACAGTCGTTGTCGCACTCTCTCTCTGTTTTGCAGCGAACAATGCGCACTCCTGGATCTACCCCGAGCATCGTGACATCACTCTTGTCGGCATACAGTCTCTTGACGGGGAGCGACGAGTAGTGCTCGATCAGCTCTGGGCCTACGCTCGCGCTGGGCATGAGGGACGGTTGTGCCCGGTCCCGGCCGATGCAAACCAGGGCAGAAGTCCAGAGTGCCTCGATTATGCAGCCTGGCCGGCGATTGCGGGTGACCACTCCTGCTCGGGGGCCAACATGCTGCATAACATTCTCGAGACCGAATGGATACTCGGGGTCGCCGATGTTGCGGCTCGACTCAAACAAGAGCTTGCCGAGGCGACAAGCCGGGACCAGCGCATCAACGCCCTCAGGGATTCCGATGTGAAACTGCAGAGCACCGACCCTGAGTACGCGACACGGGCGGGCTCGAACAATGTCCATTTCTTGCTGGGCCGGCCTGAAGCGCAGATGGAGGCACGGGCCTATGCCCGGGCCTGCCTGAAGGAGGGAGCAGAGCTCAACGCAATCGGAGCGTATGCATGGTACCACATCAGCGCTCTTCTGAAAGCAGGCCGGCTGGCACGCGAAGATCTCACCCCCGAGCAGCGATCTGCCCTGGCAATTGCCGCCCTGGCCGATGAAGCGTTTGCTCTTCACTTCCTCGAAGATGTCTTCGCCTCGGGACATGTGGCCGGGACCTGGGGGCCCACTGCCATACGGAAGGGGACGCACGACTACTACAATGAAATCGGTCTGGAAACGGTGACGTGGTCGGGGAAGCATGTGGTGTTGACCGGTGATGCGTGGATGCGGTTCGAAGATGCCGAACGGGCGGGCAATGCGGTCCGCGTCAGCCTTGAGCAGGTCCTGGACGCAGCACGAGGGGTGGGCCCGGCGTCCGAGTTGGTGTCGCGCGAGGTGCTGGAAGACCGGACCGATGACTTTAACGTCTGTCGGACCGACACGTTGCCGCCTCGTGATGTGGATCCGGCAATCGGTCCGCTCCTCGCAGCGACGCTCAGCGACACGCCGATCCCGGGGCTTGCCCAGGGGCTGGGCGCGTTACCCCGGGCGCGCGCCGAGATTGGCCCCTTTATCGGCTTTGTCTCCTCGATATATGGTGATGGAATGAGCGGGGGGTTTGGACAGGACCAGTCCAACCCCGGCGCAACCGGCGGCCTGGGAGTTGCGCTCCGCCTGGGTCTCGGCTTGGAAGGGGTACTCCATTCAGCAGGGGATGGGCTGGTATTCCTCGATCTGGGATTCTGCCAGGACGCGCCCTCCACCATGAAATACGGGAGTTCCCCCCGTCTGATAGAGGCCGGCTCGATCTCCTCCGCTATTCCAGGACGGGGAGGCTACACCGGGCGACTGCGAATGCCCTTTTTCCTTCTTCCCTTCGACCTGCTGATTGCCGGACCGATTCTCCTGGTTGCCTCGCCCGAGGCTCTCACCAAGATGGCTGTGACGGCAGGCAACGGTGGCCTCATTCCATGGCAGACCGGCATCGCAACTCCCATTGGACGCTTCCAGTTCATCCTCGGCAGGGAGGTCGGTCTGACCTTCTACGGATACTCGGCGCAAGAGGACAGGCTGCTCATCCCGATGGAGATCAACGGGCAGGATCAAACCCTCTTGATCGGGCTCCGGTCGCTGAAGCTGGATTTTCCGGTTCTTGAGTATCGACCGTTTCGCACGTTCTCCCTGGAACAGAGCTCGAGCCTGGTCCTGCAGTTCAACGGAGGTGTTGATATCCCGACCCGCCTTTCGGTCGTCGCCCCTTCGGGCTCAAGCGAACCGGATCTAAGGCCGGTCTGGTTCATCGGCCTGCGGATGGCATTTGACTGGCGCTACTACTGGTAAGAGTGACCCTCTGCCAGGTCCGCTCGGTTGAGCCGGCTTGTGGAATCTGGATGACACTGTTGCGTCCGTCCTGCGTGCGCTCGAAGGCATGGCTTCCGGTTGCGCTCATGTGCGCGTGGTTTTCTCTGTGGTTCCCCTCTCCGGCAAGGGCCCAGTACTTCTTCAACCGAACTGAATCCCTGCCCGATTCCCTCTACTCCCTTGATGTGCAGCGAGTGTCATTTCCGCTCACCTTTGACAATGCGGCCTCCTCAGGAATGGGCAAGATCACCCTGCTGGATGTGGGAGGCAGGTCGCCGTACGAGAACAATCCGGCTCTGCTCGCCCGTGCGAGCGGGTTCGCCGGTTCATTCTGGGCGGATGCCAGGTCGCCCCTGGAAACGCTGGATGCAATTGTTTTTATCAATGAGAACGAGGGAGAATTTGAGAGTGGCTCGACGGCAAGACTGGTCGATGATGCGATTCGGCGCTATATCGACAATCCTTCCGTCAAGCCTGAGATCGGCGCTGCGATCGAGCGGCTTCTGGAGATCCCACGTCAGATGGTCACGAAAGCCATCGGGGATATTGCAGACCCCCGTCTCAACGGCGCCAACATCAATGTGAATCTGAAGGCACGGGCCGGTCACTGGGGATTCCACCTCTCCGGATTCGCACAAACGGCCTTTGCGATTCGCCTCGGGCCAGTGTATGGTGAGCTGATCGATATTCTCCTGACGACGAACTTCGCCGACAGCTCCTCTCTTGACTACGCGCTGGCCAGACTGGAGGGCCTGGGCGATCAGATCGTGGACCCCGTCACGGGGACTGTCTCAAGGGAGGCGTTTCCGGCAATATACTCCCTCAACTATGCAGACCTGGTTGTCTCGGTGGGCTACGGCTTTACGCCGGTGGAGAAGCTGGAGATCGGAGTGGCCGCGAGGATCCTGAACAGGCGCTTTGCCGTCGATAGAATCAACGTCGATGAGACCTCCGACCTGGCCAAACGGTGGCTGGCCGGTCTCAAGTCGGGATCGACAGGGCTGACGTTTGATCTGGGAGGAGTCTACAGGGTCAATTCCAGAGTGCAGCTTGCAGCGACGCTTCACAATCTGATTCCCACGCAGACACTGAGCTCAGCCTATTCGCTTGACTTTCTTCGCGTGCAGGTATTGCGGGATCAGGACAGCCTGGGACAGACCATTGTGGACGCTGACGGAGATACGGCCGTCGTTGTGCGGCGCCAGAAGGTTGTGGTGGAAGGTCCGGCAGAGCTCTCGTTGCCGTTCGTGGCCGATGCCGGCGTGGTCTATCGTGCGGTGGATGATCTCGACTTTGCATTCCAGCTGGTGGATATTGCTGCCCAGCAAGGGCGTTACCGCACCTACTTGGAACGATTTCGGTTTGGCGCGGAATACCGGTTCAAGTTTCTCGCCGGCGCTCTGGTGGTCCCTGTTCGCATGGGGCTCGCAGAGATGATCCCAACCTTTGGGATGGGCATTGGATACAGAGATCTCCTCCGAGTGGATGGAGGATACTTCGCGAGCTCCATTCAAAGGAATCGAAGCATCGGGCTCCAGATTACGGTCAACTGGTAGTGCATCGCGACTGTCTCCGGACAGGAGAGGAAGTGTCCCGGGAAGGCAGAAGAACTTGACTGCCGTCCCGAGAGTGCCTATATTGTCCCCCCCCGCGCCGGACGGTCAGGAAATCCGCCCTCAGATCGAGGGAATGGGGTGTCGCCTTCTATCCTCGGACGGCACCTAAGGAGCTTTCAGCGTCAAGACTAGCGTCCGCTCGACGAGCGACCGGTTCCTGCGTGAGAGACTAATTCGATGATGCCTCGAGAACAGATGAGTGCCCGAACGCTGCCGGGCCGCGTGGCCCGGATTCTCATCGTGGGGATGTTCCTCTTCGCTCCGTACGCTACGTTTGGGCAGGGGGAGCCTTCGACCAGGCCACACCTCTTCTTTCCCTCCCCGCTTCAGGAGCAGGCCTGGATGGTATCCGTCGGATTCACCCTGACGACGCCTCCCCGCGATCTGACCGAAGAGGCTGCTGTGCGGGCGCCCGCGTTCGATGCTCACGCACTCTACGGCCTTCCCGCCAATATCTATCTTGACGGGCGTGCAATCTCTCAGGTGGTCCAGAGCCGGTTCTCCCTCGGTGCGAAATGGGCGCACGCGATTGACCGGTTTTCGTTCGCCCTGGGCTATGACGTCGCCTGGTGGTTCGGCTTCCTGACCGTGGGAGGGTTCGACAGCAAGGCACGGGGGTGGGAGAACACCCCGAATATTACCGTGGGGTACGCACTCGACGACGTCCTTCTGAGCGTGAAAGTGGAGGCGATTCTGACTACCTCCTACAGCTCCTTTAACGGGGAAAACGAAGTGTCGAGCGATCAGGGCAGATTCTCGGGCATGGCCTATTCGTTCATCATCGAACAACCCGCCTGGAAGAATACGCATCTCACTCTCGGCTTCCGGGCTGCGTACACGAAGTTCCACTGGATGACGTGGGCGCTCTTTTCGACGTTTGACCGCTACCTCTTCTACCCTGAAGTAACCGTGGGGTTCATCCTGTGACCATTCGATCCTCCCTGGTCATCCTGGCCGCGCTGGCCGCCTGGTCATGCTCGCAGGATGCAGAAGTGGTCTCCCCGAGCAAGACTGCCGAGTGGTTCCTGTCGGAGACCAACCCGATCCGTCCGTCGATGCGTACGGCGATGGAAGGTGTCTACCGGGTCGTCGAGGGACAGGGGATGTTCGGCGACCTCGTCGCGCTGAAATGGAGCTATGTGGCCAACGGACCGGACACTACCTATTTGCTGTCCGGTTTCTTCGGCAGAGATGTCGCGTTCTTCGAGCTCGAGGGTGGCACCCTCGACAGTGTCTTCTTCTTTGCGGGGACTTGGCGAAAAATGGTGAACACCGAGACCGGTCTTGTTCGCCTCACCATTACGCGTTCACAGGGAGGAGCTCAACTCTTTCAGCCGCTGCCGGTCATCGGGAAAGACAGCATCACGTTTGTGGGTGGATGGGGCAGCGGCAATGACAACCCCTCCACTACGATGGTTCTCCGCTACGACCGTCCCCTCTATCAGGCAACACGGTTGGAGATCGTTGCGCACCGGGGGGGTGGGAGAACCTCCGATCTGTTGCCGGTCTCTGAAAACTCGGTGGAGATGGTCCGGTATACCGGGCGTCTGGGGTCGACGGGGATCGAGATCGACATCCACATTACCAGGGACGGGGTCCCGATTCTCTACCACGACAGCAATCTGAACCTTCGCCTTACGCAGAAGAGTGGGCTGGTCGGCCCGGTCGAGGAGTATACCTACGCACAGCTTCAGGGGCTGGTCCGCCTGATCAACGGTGAGCGCATTCCGACGCTGCAGGAAGTTCTTGATGCGGCACTCTACCAGACCGGACTCCGCTTCGTCTGGCTTGACATGAAAGCCGTCCAGGCTTCGATGCCCCTGATCCGCGAAATCCAGAAGGAGTACGTAGCAAAAGCAGCGGCGGCCGGCCGGGAGTTCGAAGTCCTCATCGGTCTTCCTACCCAGGACAAGGTCGATGAATTTCTCACGCTCCCCGACTATCAGCAGGCCGGGGCACTCTGCGAACTCGATGTCGAAAAGGTCCGTCAGACGAATGCCCGCGTCTGGGGTCCACGGTGGACCGAGGGGACCCAGGTCGAACTCGTCGCACAGATGCAGGGCGAGGGGAGGCGTGTTTTCGTCTGGACGCTGGATGTGCCGGCGTATGTCCAGGAGTACATTGCCAACGGTCGGTTTGACGGGATACTGTCCAACTATCCAACCATTGTGGCCTACTACCACTATGTTCGCTAGTCTCTCCAGGGCCGTAACGGTGGCTGCGCTCCTGTGGGCGGTGCTGACCGCCCCGGCCTTCGGCCAAACAGACAAGGCGGAGGCGGGGCCCTATGCGCTTGTGGCGTATGTCGGCGGAGGGCTTGCATACTACCCCATTACGCCAGGCTCTCCTCCTCCCGGCGTTCCCCACGACCTTACGCGCTTGGGCGGCTCGGGCACGTTGCGGGTGATGTGGCATCCGGATCATCTGATCCGCCTGGGGGTGGAGACAGGATGGACCACGTTCTATTCCTACAGGCTAACGCAGGCTCCGGGCGGGGAATTGCACCTCTCGGCGGTTCCGCTTCTCTGGGTTATGTCGATGGAGGTCTTCGGGGTCAATCTCTTCGCGGGATCAGGATACTACCTCCTCAACTCGAATCTCCAGTACGAGGGGACCGTGAATGTTCAGACCTGGAGCCTCGGCTGGATGCTGGCTGCCTCCTACGTCCGGCCGATCAGCGAGAACCTTGGTATCGCCGGTGAACTCAAGTGGGTGAATGCCTCGGAGCATGAGGAAGCGTCCCTTGCGCTGCAGGTCCAGCTGGTCTGGAAGATCATGGAATGGTAGCACACGCCGCACCCGGCCTCGGACGCTTCTCCTGCGAGATTGCTGGGCTGTCCAGCAACGCGGCTCCGCCTCAGTTTTGATGTTTTCGCCGTTTTTCCCTACCTAAGGTATCTGCGTCTCCAGCCCGAATCCTTCGGAGTCCGCATGGAATCCACTGCCGTCGTATTCACAGCACCGAAGACTGTTTCGGTCCAATCTGTCACCTGCCCGGACCCCGGCCCCCAAGACGTTGTTGTCAGAATCACGCACTCCTGGATCAGCAATGGCACGGAAGGCTCCTATCTTCGCGGGGAGCGTTCAGACGGGGATACTCCGTTCAAGACGGGCGACAAGGCCCCGTTCCCTGTGGTAGCAGGCTACCAGAAGATCGGCGTCGTGGAGTCCGTGGGAGAAGGCGTCGACGACTTCACGCCGGGAGAGACCGTCTTTGCCACCATTGGGCGCGTCGAGGGGATGCACCACTGGTACGCTGGCCAGGTCTCGCCCTCGGTCTGCCCGCACGGGGAGGTCTGGACGCTGCCCGCGCATGCCGATCCCCTTGCGTTTGCCGGAATGGTGCTCACACAGGTGGGCTACAACGCCGGCGTCCGTTCACACCTCGAGGTTGGAGATCTGGCAATCGTCTTCGGTGACGGGATGGTTGGCCAGTGGACTGCACAGACGCTTGCCTGGCGCGGCGCCGAGGTGGTGCTGGTGGGAAAGCACGATTACCGGCTGCAGCTGTTTGCCACCAAGCCCTTCCGTCACACCGTCAATGCAGCCCGGACGGACTGGAAGGCATGTGTGAGGGAGGCATTTGGAGAGCGGCGGTTTCAGGTTGCCGTGGACACCGTGGGCAGGACGGAGATCTTTGAGTCCGTACTCCCCTTCATGCGCCGCTTCGGGCACCTGGTATCAGCGGGATTCTACGGTGAGGCAGACCGGCTGGCACTCCAGCCTCCACGGTATGGCGAACACACGATTGACCTGGTCTCGGGATGGACTAGGGAACGGATGGAGGAGACGCTCCGACTTATCGCCGGCGGATATCTGCAGACCATTCCCCTCATCACGCACCATTTCCCAGTGACAAAGGCGGCGGAGGCCTGGGACCTCATTGAATCAAAAGCCGAACCGGTGCTCGGCGTGATACTTGATTGGTGATCAGATGAGAAACACCCCCACCACAACACGGCTGCTACAGTTCGAGGCTCCGGGACGTGCCATTTGGAAGGAGAGCCCTCTCCCCCCACTTGAGCCCGACGAGGTGTTGCTGAAGGTTGAAGGGATCACGACATGTCCGCACTGGGATCTCCATATGATGGATGGGATCCCGATGTTTCCGGGCGCACCGCTGGAGTACCCTCTCGTTCCGGGGCAGCCCGGCCACGAGGCCGTCGGAGAGGTTCTGGCCGTTGGCGCATCGGTTACAGCGCTCAAACCCGGGATGCGCGTGGCGGCGTGGCGGGATCCCGGAAACCGCAGAATGGGCTGCTATGCTCAATACGTCCCGATTCGGGCCGAAGACCTCCTGCCCGTCACTCCGACCTTCGCGGTCGAAGAGCTTGCCTCGCTGGAACTCGCCATGTGCGTTCAGGGATCGATCAGCCAGCTTCGCGTGCGGGGGGGAATCGAAGGGAAGAACGTTGCCGTGAGTGGGCTGGGACCGTCAGGGTTGATCGCCGTGCAACTGGCACGGGCATTTGGCGCAGGGACAGTCACTGCGCTGGACCCCCAGGAAGCTCGGCGTTCCCTGGCACTTGCGCTCGGCGCGGATGAGGCAGTGGATCCGCGCACCTTCAGTTGGCCTCAGGGGAGATTTCACGCACGGGCGTTTGATGCGGCGCTGGATACCACCGGGCTTCCCGTTTCAATCGAAGCGCTGATGAACGCGACGCGGGAGACCGTGGCGATCTTCGGCGTCCTGCGGGAGGCGGTGCGCTTTGGGCCCGAACAGTGGTGGGGCGGGTTTGGGCTCCTGGGGTATGCGACTCATACGCGTCAGGCGGCGGAGGAGGCCTATCAATGCATCCTGGACCAGAGGCTCACACTTGCCCCGCTGGTGAGCGCCAGGCTGCCCTTCAGCAGATACGCCGAGGGTGTCGAGATGCTCCGGTCGCAGCGTGCACTGAAAGTCCTGTTTGACCCGTGGGACTGAGTCGAGCAGATCCGTCACTGTTCTGATACTGAAGAACGAGGGAACACCGATGAACGATCGAATTCGAAGGAATCTCCTGCCAGGCAAGCGGTTCGGTCATCTGGGCGCGGGTCTCGCGATTGGCATCGGGGTGGGTGCGGCCCTGGGCATTGCCTTGAATAACGTTGCCGTAGGGGTCGCCGTCGGTGTTGCAGTCGGCATCGCGCTGGGAGCGGGTGCGAAGCAGCGGGCGAACAAAGGACCGGGCGCACGCGCCTGAGGCCCGTGCACCTCTCCTTCTCCGGTACAGTTGCGGAGCAGAGGGGAAAAAACTCGGCCCGAGCTACGTCTGGTCGGGTTGCTTTCCGTATTTCCTGTAAAACTCCTCGCGGGCACTTTCAACCCATCGCTCGCGACGAATCCTTCCCCGAAATCGCTTCAGGTGCGAATCCATCTGGTCGATCTCCTCGTCCGACCAGAGTGCCACCTGCCGGAAGGTATGGACCCCAAGGCCGTGGAGGAGCTGCTCCAGCTTGGGGCCGATCCCGGCAATGCGCTTGAGGTCATCCCACTCCTCGTCGGTCGAAGTGTTCTCGGTGGGGGAAGGCGTTCCCCCGCTGGTCTTCCCCCCACTGTCAGCATGAGCTCGGGCGCTTGAGCCTGGCGCCTGTCTGTGCTGGTGAGGCTCCACCTCCCGGAGCGTGGCCCAGAGGTCTTCGAGTTCAGCCTCTCGATCCCGAAGTGTCCGTTGGTATCCTTCGGCCTCTTCTCGCAGTTGCTCCGCCGCGTTGCGCAACTCACCGAGCTTCGCTTCGAGCGCTGCGGCGTGCTCCTGGGCGGCGAGGAGCTCGGCAGTCTTCTCGGTCAGGACAGACTGATACTTGGACTCCACCTCGGCAATGCGAGCGTGTAGTCGGTCGATCTCCCGGGATCGTTCGGCCAGCGCTGTAACGCTCACGGTCTGCGACTGCTTGAGTTCCTCGACGGTCTGATAGATCTGTGCGGCTGCTCGTTCCTGCTCGGACAGCTTCAGCCGTGCCTCCTCGGCCTGCGCGCAGGCTCCGACGAATTGCTCGCGGACTTCCTCAAGTTCCCGGGCGATCTCGTCCCGCTCTCTGGCCGCCGCTCCAAGCGTCTTGTCCGCCATGGATAGCCGCGCGTTCAGGCTGGAGAGTTCATTCTCCAGCGTCTGCGCTGCGATTGCCCGCGATCGGACATCGGTCTCAAGCACCTCTGCCCGTGCTGCATGAACCCTCGATTCCGCTTTGAC
>Ga0209536_100015789_pt1 | contig 10761 bp, 8 predicted proteins | sample DeeMarSeWOR28_12_FD_187461 | JGI IMG/M metagenome (GOLD analysis project Ga0209536, IMG submission 187461) | Marine sediment microbial communities from White Oak River estuary, North Carolina - WOR-2-8_12 (SPAdes) (version 2) | ecosystem: Environmental > Aquatic > Marine > Intertidal zone >...
GTCACCTATCGGGAGATGATGGAAATATATGCCAAGGTTCGCGGTCTGAAGCGGCTGATTATCACAGTACCGGTGCTGACACCTCGCCTTTCCACCTATTGGGTTAACTTGGTGACGCCGGTTCCTTCAGGTGTTGTCAACCCCTTGGTTGAAGGGTTGAAAAACGAGGTGATTTGCAGGGAAAATCGAATCCGTGAACTCATTCCTATGAACCTCATGCCTCTTGAGCAGTCAATCTGTATCGCTTTGCAGGAGGTGGAAAAAGGCCCGGGAAAACTCATTTCCCAACAGACTTGTTTGCTAAAGTAAAGAAGCCAGGTCCCTGCCTCCGGCCCAGAGGGCCTAGGGCCTCTCCGAGTCGTAGACTCTCACGAGTCAGAGACCGGCGGGAGAACTTAGCCACCCCTGGAGTGGTTTTCAATGGTCTTATTTTCATGACACCTGAAACCTGACACCTAAAACCATTACTCCACAATACCTTCTTTCAGGGCGTGGAGATGCGGAACCGGAACTGACATGCACTGGTCACGATCTGGGTTGTAGGCGAAACGATAGGACAATCCCAAGTTACCCTGGCGGTACATGACCTCCCAGCCTCTAACCAGAAACGGGCATGCATCGTTAAAACAGACAAACAAAAATTCCATGTCCCATTCAGTGAAGGGGTTCTGAGGCAGTGCCCACTTGAGTAAAGCCTCATTGCAGTGGGGACACTGTGATGTATCTTTTACCGCTCTTTTTCGGCGCGCAAGTTCCTCTGGATCTGGGAGATCCGTGAGGGGCCAAACCAATGAGAGATCAGGCCTTTTGCTCCTCCCCCCTCCGCTTTTCTCAGCATATACTGCGTAGATGGGGTCACTTGGAATCCCAAGATGAGTGTACTTGTCGTCCTTGGGCCTTGGCTTGCCCTTAGAAACGAACACTTGTGGACTAGTAAAAATCCCAACCCGGTTAAAAAACTCTTCAACCAGCAAAATCCGCTCTTCCTCTCCAGACTGACGCCAGATCTTAACCGCCTTTTCATCGAACATGCGATTGGAAAAAATTACCAGGAACAAACCTCCTGGTTTGAGAATTCTGCCCACCTCGCGAAAAACCTCGAGAGGTCTAGTCATGTAGTCTACGGATACCACATTGAGCACAGCATCAAAGGTGCTGTCTGGAAAGGGTAAAGAGTGGTCTTTATTCAAATCGTGATAAACACGATCAGTGAGGGCTTTATTGCACGAGAGTTCATTGCGGTTGAGACCAAGTCCCACAACTCTCTCGGCCTGAATGGTGAGTGGAATGTGGGAGTCCCATCCGGCCATCAGGTCTAGGATAACTGGACTCTCCTCAACCACAAGTTCTCCAATTATCCTTTCTACAGTCTTCAGGGCAAGAGAATCGATATGATGAACGAATCGATCAGTAGCATAGAAAATGGCGTCATCTGATTCGTCCAGCCTGGAAAATGAATCGTCACTGAGGAAAGACCTGCGGGAAGAAAATTCGCTTTGAGCATTGGACCTCTCTGTCTGTCCCTCTTTCATCTTATTCATCCTCCAGCGCCTCCAGAACCTTAGGAACTGTATCTTTGGGGCTAACCTTGTACCAGGTCTGCGATACTTTCCCCTCCTCGTCCAGGAGCAAAGCAGAGCGGATGATACCCTCATATTTTTTGCCGTACATAGATTTTTCTCCCCAGGCGCCGTAGGCTTTGGCCACTTTGTTGTCCTGGTCGGCCAGCAAGGTAAAATCCAGACCGTACTTTTCATCGAATTTTTTCTGCTTGCCAGGAGCATCCGGACTGATTCCAATTACATCGACGCCGAGATCGGCCAGCTCCGCCCTGGCGTCTCTCACATTGCACGCCTGTTTGGTGCAACCAGGGGTATCCGCCTTAGGATAAAAATAAACAAGCACTTTTTTCCCTTTGTAATCTTCAAGATTAACTTCTTTTTCATTCTGATCAGCAAGCTTAAAAGTAGGAGCTTGATCCCCTGAATTTAATTTTGCCATGTAAATATCTCCTTCCAAACGAATGTCTCAAACATAATATCGAAAATTTAATCAGACTAGCTCCTTTGTCAATAAGCAGTCAAAGAGCAGCAAGGGCCAACCCCCAAAAGCAAAGGGTTGTTAGAACCTCCCCAGGAGGTATGTCTAGAGGAACTTCTTCTCCGCACAAGTTATAAGATGATTCAGACTGATTGACCGCAGTGGACAAGCTACACTTTTTGTAGACAAGAGAGGGGCGAGGTTTAGATTCGCTTTTCATATGGTAAGCTATTGAAACTTAATATATTAACAAGCTATCGCAATTATTCATCCGGAAGATTCTTGCCCATCATTTTGTGCCGAGTTCTCAGAAGCTGGAAGTGTTGAGGATGTCATTCGCATTTTACTGTCATCGCTCATAAGAAAACAACATGAAGCCAAACCACCACATGTTCCCTTTCATGGCTGTTGACCCATAAGGCTCTTTTTTCTTATACTTCCAGCCATCGAAAGGGAGTTCCTATCAGTCAAAAGTGAGTGCTCATTCGATGTTATTGAAGAATCTTTGTAGGTGGTGTCTGTGTGTTTTCTTGATTGTGGGGCTGCCGTTCCTATGCCTAGCGCAGGAGTTAGAGCCCCGGCGATGGAGCCACCTTCCGACAGGAGCGAATTTTGCCGGCCTAGGCTATGCTTACACCCAGGCGGACATATCCTTCGATCCTGTTCTCCGGATCGAGAATGCTGAAATGGAGATGCATACTTGGGCGGCTAAGTATATACGCACCTTTGAACTGTTTCAGAAATCCGCACGAATCGATCTTCTTCAAGGCTACCAAAAGGGACATTGGAAAGGATTGGTCGATGGCGTTCCCAGGGCCATCAGACGAAGTGGTTTGTCAGACTCGGTCCTGCGATTCGCCATAAATCTCTATGGAGCTCCACCCCTAAAGGGTAAGGAATTCGCGGCTTACCGGGCGAAGGTCCATGTTGAAACCATCGTCGGAACGGCGTTGGTGGTGCAACTTCCGACCGGTGAATACATGGACGATAAACTCATCAATCTCGGCACCAACCGATATACCTTTCGGCCTCAGCTCGGGGTGGTGCATAACCGGGGAAAGTGGTCAATGGAATTAACTGGCGCAGTTTATATTTACACGGACAACAATGATTTCTACAATGGAAACAAGCTTGAGAACGATCCGCTCTACACCCTCCAAACTCACCTCGTTTATACTTTTCGCCCGGGGTTATGGGCAGCAGCGGGTGCTGGCTATGGCTATGGCGGGGAATCCACCGTGAATGGAGAAGAGAAGAACGACCGGAAGGAAAACATAGGTTGGGCGTTTGGTTTTGGCTATCCGATCACGCCCCAGTTGGGTGTCAAAGTCGTTTATCTGGGAATTCGCAGTCAAGAATCGATTGGTCAGGATTCTGACAGTATCGGTGTGGCCTTCTCTGTCTTTTGGTGATATTGCCGAGATAATTTTAGAAATGAAGATTCAGCAATGACGGACGTAGGTAACACCCAAAGGTTCTTTTCTTGGTCATTTGTTGTCAGCCTTCACAATTCGAGGTTTGCGATTTACGGTTACACATAATAGCCCCAGGGTTGCGAACGACTCGCTCATCGTGAATGACGGTATCAGGGACTATCCCATATCGCTTTTTGAAGGGGAACTAAGAATTATTAATGCGCGGTAAGTTGATATGTGGCGCTCGGCCATGGATCGGTGGTCGACCCAAGTCAATGAATTCATATGACAATGAAGAAGCAGTATACTCTGACTATTGTTTGCCCATCGAGTATCTGCCATAATGTTTGACATTCCAACTCAAAATGATTCTCATTGTTGAGACGCAGATTGCCACAACCGTATAGTTATTTGTCAGATAATGGTCTATCAATATCAAACGGTCGATCAAAGGCGTGGTGACGATTAAGCTTTGCTGGGTTGGAATTTTAAAATAATCGTGTCTCCTCAAGCTCTCCACCTCAAGTAAGATTTGCACATCAAGCTTTTAATTATTTAGTTGCTGTCTAAGGGTGTAGGAGTATTTTCACTACGCGATGCCTTGGATGTTTGAGGCCTGTTATGAGAATTGCTGCAAAGAACATCTTAAGTGTTCTATTCCCAATGCTGATCATTTCCATCCTAGTGTTTGCAGACGGACAACTGGTCGCACAGGAGCCCAAAGGTTCACAGCCTTCTGTTGGGGAAAAAGAGAAACCTCCTGCAATACCTAATCTCGCAGATCTTATTCCCTTGGCAACAGAATTATCCGGCCGGTTGGCCGTCTTGGAGAACAAGCTTGCTGCTGGGTTGGATTTATCTGAGATTGAGAAAAGCTTTTCTAAGATTGAAGAAGACCTTGCGAATTATTCCGCTCAGTTGAAAAAACTGGAGGCTACGGAGGACTATCGCTACCCCAAGCTTGTCCAACTTGAGACGGAAGTTGAGGCCCAAGCTGTTTCGCTGGGAAAGGTCGGCAAAAAGTTAACCGAGGCAATTCGCACACTTGGCAATACGAGGCAGCAGTGGTTGGCGGAGCAGAAACAGTGGGATCAGTGGCAATCCGCACTCCTTAAAGACGAGTCATTGAGTGAAATCAAAGCCACCTTTGCCCAGGCGCAAGAAACCATCAACAAAGCACTGAATTTGACTGTTGATAAGCTGAAGCCGATGCTGGCTGTGCAGAAGAATGTCGGGAATATCCAGGCTAGGATAAATACCATCACCGCTAGCATAGATGGGTTGCTCTCGGTCCTGCGGGGCGGCGTCCTAATTGATTCTTCTCCTCCCATGTATTCGTCCGAATATTTTTCTCAATTACGGAGCGAGTTGTCGTACCGAATGCAAAGAGGCTTTGACCAGGTATCCTGGTCTCCAAGGCCGTTTTTTGCCCGAGAAGGATGGAAAGTCCTCCTCCAGTTTTTGCTTTCCCTTTTCGTGATCATCGCTATCTTCCAGAACCAGCAGAAGTTGAAGGACCTGGAGCGCTGGCGCTTTGTTGCCAAGAGGCCACTTTCCACTGGTATCTTTGTGGGCTTTATCACCTTGCTCCCTTTCTATGAAGGGAATCCGGTCACATGGTATTTTCCTCTTACGGCGGTTTTGGTCATCTCTACTGCTCGACTTATAGGAGTCTTAATTGAAGTTTCCTGGAAAAGGCACTTTGTCTATGGCCTGGCGATCTTTCTGCTTGCCAGCAAATTTCTCCAATTGGTCGCCCTGCCACTTCCACTTCTCCGTCTTTACATGTGCCTGGCGGCACTGGTTGGCCTTGTCTTCTGTCTGTGGTTGTCTTGGATAAGAGGCCGTGGAGGAGATTCACCTTTATATACCTTGGGACTTCGCTTGGGTGCTTTATATCTTCTCGTTGTTGTGATCGTTAATCTTTGGGGTAAATCAAGACTGGCTGGATATCTACTGGATTCGACGCTGAGGACGATAGCATTCTTAATCATGCTGTGGCTGTTCATGCACCTAGTTCATGGAGGTTTGGAATGGGTTTTTAACAAATCATTTCTTCTACGGGTCACTCCATTGCGCGAAAATGCAGCTTTAATCACGCGGAAGTTAGCTCTCCTATTTGACTTCGTCGTGGGTGCGCTCGTACTATCTGCGGTTCTTGTGATCTGGAGGGTGCACAGTGGCACTGCCGAGGCCTTGAAAGCTATTTTGTCATTCGGATTCAGCCTCGGATCGCAGCGGATTAGTGTGGGGTTGGTAGTTGTGGCGGTAGGCATCATTTATGGCGCATTTGTTATATCTTGGAGCGTCCAAAAGCTTATCGTGGATGAAATTCTTACCAAACGCCAGGTAGACCTCGGCGTCCGGCTGTCAATTGGCCGATTGGTCCACTATGCTCTCATACTATTAGGCTTCTTTTTGGCCCTTCTGGAACTGGGATTTGAACTCACAAAAATCACGATAATTCTAAGTGCTTTGGGAATTGGTATCGGCTTTGGTCTTCAGGGAATAGTGAATAATTTCGTCTCCGGCCTCGTTCTACTCTTTGAACGACCCATTAGGGTTGGGGACTATGTACAGCTTGGTGACAAATGGGCCGCGATCAAGAAAATTGGGTTGCGCGCAACTGTGGTGGAGACATTCGATCAGGCGGAGGTCGTTGTTCCCAATGCGGATCTTGTCTCAACTCAGGTAACCAACTGGACGCTTTCGCACCGCAGGGCGAGGCTTATCATTCCAGTGGGGGTGGAGTATGGTTCCGACGTTCTCTTGGTGAAAGAGACCCTCATTGAGTGCGCCATGGCAAGCTCCAAGGTTTTGAAAATGCCGAGGCCCCAGGTATTGTTTTTGAGGTTTGGAGAGAGTTCTCTCGATTTTGAACTTCGTGTCTGGATCTCAGATATTGACGAGAGACTCCTGGTAACGAGTGAACTGCACGAGGAAATTGACCGAAGATTCCGCGAAGCGCAAATCGTAATCGCCTTCCCCCAAAGAGATCTCCATTTGCGCAGTGTGGATGAATCCCCTGGCTCCATCTTAACACCACCTGGAGATCACCGCCCCGACCTCGTAGTGGTACCGAGGAAGGAGAAAGATGAGGAGGACGAGAAAGACCAATAGAAAATAAATATCTTGCCATATCCTCCTTGTCAAAATAAATAATTACAGTCGATTAGTACAAGGTGATCGTCGAAAAAGCATGATCCAAAAGTCCTGAGCACAATATATCGTACTGACGAAATAGCCGCGCTAAATTAACAGTTCTGCTATTAATAACAAATTCTGGAACACCAGAAATCTAAAGAGCTTCAGAGCATATATAACGTAGAGGTGAATTTATCTTAACCGTTCTTGTGGGCGATAGATGTCATAGAGAAGGGAATATAGAGTTTTATCAAGCTCAAGACAATGGGATTTATCTTGTGCAGTTTAATATATGCAAGAAAAGGAGGTAAAGGATGAAACGAGCAACCTATTCGGTAATCTTACTGCTGCTGACCGCGCTTCTGGCAGGACCCGCTCTGGCGCAGGAATTTATGATCTATCCCGCTCAGGGTCAAAGCCAGGAGCAGATGGAAAAGGACAAATTCGAGTGCTACAGCTGGGCCAAGAACCAGACTGGATTTGATCCCATGCAACTACCCCAAGCAACCGCACCGCAGCCCAAAAAGAGTGCTCCCAAAGGAGGGGTGATCCGCGGAGGGGCTGGTGGTGCAGCAGTTGGTGCCGTAGGTGGGGCCATTGCCGGTAACGCCGGAAAGGGAGCGGCCATTGGCGCTGCCACCGGTGGCCTGATTGGCGGCATGCGAAGACAGGAGCAGAAAAGGCAAGAGCAGCATGCGCAGAAGCAGTGGGAGCAGGAGCAAGTCAATGCATACGCCCAGAAGCGCAATACCTATAACCGCGCCTATTCCGCCTGTCTGGAAGGTCGCGGCTACACAGTAAAGTAGTTAGATGGAGGGAGAGATGAACAAGTTGAAACTGATGGGATTGGTCTTGCTGGGAATCTGGTTGGCGCCTTATGCCGCAGCGGCAGGGGACTTCGACGGCTCGCAGCCTTTGCTGTGCGCTTCCATGGATATCATCGAGTGCGACGCTGGAGGCGAGTGCTTTCGAGTGACGGCCCAGAGCATCAGCGCGCCTCGGTTTCTCAGGATCGACTTCAAAAAGAAAAGCATCAGGGCGACACAGGCAAGCAAAGATGAGCGCACAACCATAATTGAACGCATTGAGCGGGTTGATGGCAAGTTGATCATCCAGGGCGCGGAGGACGGAATTGAAGGAGTCAGAGATGGCCTGGGCTGGACTCTCGCCATTGCGGAAGAGAGCGGCAATATGGTGCTAACCGGTTCCGGTGATGAGGTGGCATTCGTGGTGTTTGGTGCCTGTACGCCTCTTTAGGCTCATTTTTGCTGAGCAGAGCGTAGTTCGGGAGCCGAACTCCTAAAATTGAAAGGGCTGGGAAACCATCATTTGAATCCCTACCGCCTCGGCGGACACCGCAGTGTCGATGCGTACCGTCAACCCCTTGAGAAATGCCCTTATTCCGAGCCCCGCATCCCATTTCATATCGGAGTGTAACCGACTTATGGTCCAGTGAGGGGCCACCCGTCCAACCTCCACGAAAGGGACGACTTGAAGCCACTGAACCCCCAGGTGTTCCTGCAACCATGGCCAATCTTCGAATGGATTCCACCTGGGGATGGCCCGGTATTCGGCTCCGTAATAAATAGCTGCCTTGTCACTGAACCTCTGGGAAGGATAACCTCGTAGCTTCCATAGACCCCCGAGGGTGGCGCCGGCATAGGCGGGCGGCCGGTTGTCGATGTCGCCGTTCTCCTTCTCATTCCATGATGGGGAATAGGCCGTCCAGAAATCAAGGGCGATTACCCGCTGCCGGAACCAGTCTGATGAGCCCATTGAGAAGTACGTATCAAATTCACCCTGGATTGCCGTCCAAGAATTCGAGCTGTCGAACCAGCCAAAGTCGCGAGATACCGAGAGACGAAGTCCATTGCCAGCGGAAGGGTTAAGAGAAAAATCCCGGTTATCCCAAAACAGGGAGAAGTCGACTCCGTTGGTTTTCAGGTCCACCTTTTGTTCATCGGTGTCCAGTTGCTGCCAGCGGTAGAAAGGCGCAAACTCCAGGTAGGTCCGGCCGCTGGCGAAAGGGTTCCAGGATTCACCCCCTGTGGCGCCGGAGACGAGTAGTCCCCTGTCCAGAACAATCGTGTTGATGATCTGCTCTTGGCTGTGACCGATGGGCAGGAGATATTTGAATCTCAGGCGGTAAAGGTTGTCCCACCCCTCCCCTTCGATAAAGTTGTCTTCGTCGGAGTCGTTGCTACCGGCGCGCTCATCGGGAAAATCCACGTTGCCGTCGCTGTAGCTTTCGTTTTCTCCAAAATAGCCCATAGAGACGATAGGGTCCAGAAATAACCGTTCGGAGATAGGCAGCCGAATATCCCGACCCAAGAGAAATCCCATGGCAGCCGTTCTGGTGCCCACCATGGCCGTGGCAAGAAGAAGCGACTGTTTCTGGGGATAACCAGTAACTCCGTAAACGTAGGCAGCTGCAAGACCGAACTTTTCGTTGTAAAAACCGTAGGGAAGACTGAGAGTCTGTTTAGTATGTTGCCCATCCGGTCCGACGTAAACGGACTGGCCGAAAGCCGTCTGGCAGGGGAGAAAAAGAATCAGAAGTAGAAATGGCCAAATTAGTCGGCTGGGCATAAAAGCGCCTCAGCTGATTAACTCTTGGCCTGTAGGCCTCAAATAAGGATAACATCAGACGGAACTTCAAACTGGTTCTATCGTGACAGATGAAATTAGATCATTTTTGTCGTCAAGTCAATTGGATGGCTATCAGGGCGACTTGCAATTCGAATGAGCGTTTTCGAAGGTTCCTCTGCAAAAATTGACAGGAAGCAATCCGATGGTTAAGGTCCTTCGGAGAGTCGGTGAAGTTTACTAGAGGGAGGTGCAGTGTGAAAAATGGTTTTTCGATTCTAGCCGCTTTGCTAGTAGCGATCGGTTTAACAACGTCAGGATGGTTCGTAGGCAGTGGCTTCATGAAAGGTCGTGCTGCCGATCGCTTTGTTACAGTGAAGGGGGTATCTGAGCGTGATGTAAAGGCGGACATTGCACTCTGGCCTCTTCGTTTTGTGGCTACCGATGACGACCTGGGACAGGCACAGAAAAAGATAGAGAGCAGTAATAAAACCATAGTTCAATTTCTTGAGAAATACGGCATCGAAGCATCGAAAGCGGAACTTCAAACCCTTGAGGTGACAGACATCTTGGCCAATCCTTATAGAAGCGGTCCCACTACAAGCCGGTTTATCGTCAGCCAGACTCTCATGGTACGTTCGGAGGATCCTGAGTTGATCCGTGCTGCAAGTCAGAAGGTGGGTGAACTGGTGGATGCTGGGGTGGTATTGTCTTCAAGCCATGGCCTTAGCAGTGGACCGACCTATCTATATACACACCTTAGTGACATCAAGCCCGATATGATTGCTGAGGCGACAGCCAATGCTCGCAAAGCTGCAGATCAATTTGCTTTGGACTCCGGGAGCCAAATTTCGGGCATCCGGCGGGCACATCAGGGCCTGTTTGTGATCAAGCCGCGAGACCAAGCACCAGGGATTATGGAGACCAATCAACTCAATAAAACGGTAAGAGTAGTTTCGACAATCGAGTACTATTTAAGAGACTAATGAAATCGAACCCTCAAAATCTTAAGATCTGAATCACATTTACTTTATCGCGTTGAACCTGATCTGGAGAAGGCAATTCCTAAGGGGCGGGGGGAAAGAATTACGTCTCGTGATCCCACCTCCCTTGGCTTGTGAAAACATGTCATACGTTGGAGAGAAAAGTGTACCGGAAGGAAACGAGTTTTAGTGGGCACGGAAAGCAAGCCTAATGAGAACTAAGAGTGTTTGATGACAATCCCCAAATAGCCATCCACGGCAAGTTCATCACTTTACATGGAGCTCCATAACGTTTTGGAATCTCCTCACCAGGTAGTAGGTTTTCACCTCCACCCCCAGAAGAGCACATGCTGGGGATCGGACAAATTCTTCCAACATTGGGTGTTTGGCCAGGTAAATGGCGAGGACCTCATCTCGCTTTGAATCCGCCACCGCTTTCGCTGTGCCGATTGCGGTAACAGCTGCCGCTTGAGAAAAATCAGAGTCCTGATTCGAACGATTGTCAATCAACACTGTTACTCTGGCATCAGCCTCGATGTTGGCATACTTGCGGGTAGCGCGAGCTGTGGCAAAGTACAAACTCTTCAGGTCGT
>Ga0209536_100015790_pt1 | contig 10761 bp, 13 predicted proteins | sample DeeMarSeWOR28_12_FD_187461 | JGI IMG/M metagenome (GOLD analysis project Ga0209536, IMG submission 187461) | Marine sediment microbial communities from White Oak River estuary, North Carolina - WOR-2-8_12 (SPAdes) (version 2) | ecosystem: Environmental > Aquatic > Marine > Intertidal zone >...
ATGATCTTCGTCATGGCCTACGGGAGCGTCATCGCGTGGATCTGATGGCATCCGGCGTGAAGACCATCCTGTCGACGTCCTTCGACGTGCTGCCGATCATCCTGTTCATCTTCCTGTTCCAGGTGTTCGTTATCCGGCAGCCGATACGCGACCTGCGCCGCCTCATCGCGGGCATCGTGTTCACGATACTCGGCCTCGGGCTGTTCCTCGTCGGACTGGAACAGGCGCTGTTCCCGCTCGGCCGGCTGATGGCGGAGCAGCTGACACACCCGGAATTCCTCATGCAGGGGGCGACGACGCTCGATTTCCACTGGCGCAATTACTCCTGGGTATACGTGTTCGCGTTCGCCATCGGCTTTGCGACGACGATCGCCGAGCCGGCATTGCTGGCCGTCGCAATGAAGGCCAACGAAACGTCCGGCGGCGCGATCCATGTCTGGGGCCTGAGGGTCGCGGTAGCCATCGGGGTTGCGGTTGGCGTGAGCCTCGGCTGTTTCCGGATAGTCACGGGCCTGCCGCTGCAGGGGTTCATTCTCGCTGGCTACATCATTGTCGTTGTCCAGACCATCTGGTCGCCGAGGTTGATCATCCCGCTCGCCTACGATTCCGGCGGCGTCACTACGTCGACGGTGACGGTGCCACTGATCACCGCGCTGGGCCTCGGCCTGGCGGAAACCGTGCCCGGCCGAAGTCCGCTGCTCGATGGATTCGGTCTCGTCGCGTTTGCAAGCCTGTTTCCGATTATTTCTGTACTGGCGTATGCCCAGCTGAGCGTGCTCCGCGAGCGTTATGCGAGCCGCCGCAAACTCGCGCCGCGATATGACGCAGAATCGATTTCCAAGGAGGTAAACTGATGCAATTCAAGCTACTCATCGTCTTCGTGGAGGACACGAAGACCACGGCGATCATCGAGGCGGCGCGTGCCGCCGGTGCGACCGGTTGTACGGTGATCAATCATGCCCGTGGCGAGGGGTTCGAAGGCCACAGGAGTTTCTTCGGCCTTTCGCTCGTGAGCCAGACGGATGTCGTCATGCTGCTGGTCGAGCGGCACATGGCCCGGGATATCCTCGAGCAGATCGGCTCGGTGGGAGAGTTCGATGAAAAGCCGGGGACAGGGCTCGCCATGCAGATCGATGTGGAAGACGCCATCGGCGTCATGCGCCAGGCGGAAGAACTGGCGGAAATTGTGGAGGAACAGCTATGAGCCAGCCCATCTGGTTGCCCGTGCGCGACATCATGCGCAAGGACGTCACCTTTATCCCGGGCCGCACCAGCGTGCTCGATGCGATGCGCGTGATGAAGCGTGTCGAGGCAACGGTCCTGATGGTCGAGAAACGCGATGAGCAGGACGAATACGGGATGGTATCTTTCGCGGATATCGCCAAGCAGGTGATCGCGAAGGATCGCGCGCCGGAACGCGTCAACGCCTACGAGATCATGGCGAAGCCCGTCATTGCCGTGAGACCGGACATGAATACCCGCTATTGCGCACGGCTGTTCGACAACTTCGGCATCAGTCACGCGCCGGTCATCGAAAACGAGGAAGTGCTCGGCATCGTCAGCTATTACCTGATCGCCCTGCACGGACTGCCCGACCTCGACTGACGGACGACGGCCATGGACCTTCAGGCGAGCCGAGCTCCGTTCGGTACCGCACTGTCGACGGTCGCGAGCACGACCTTGCCATCGTCACGGTGGAACCCGGTGACGAGGCACTCCGACATGAACGGACCGATTTGCTTGGGCGGAAAATTGACCACGGCGACGACCTGTTTGCCGACCAGTTCCTGTACCTCATAAAGGTCCGTGATCTGCGCGCTCGACTTCCTGTGCCCGATGTCCGCGCCGAAATCGACCAGTAGCTTGTAGGCCGGTACGCGAGCTTCCGGAAAGGCCTCTGCGCTGAGGATCGTCCCGGCCCTCAACTCGACCCGCTCGAAGTCGCTCCACTCGATTCGATCCATTCAGTCCTCCTCGTCGGCCTGGTGCTGGATTTCTTCCTCGTACACTTGCGAGGCTGTGTGTGCCGTCGCCAGCGCATCGCCGAACGACATGTGCGCCTCGTCGGGCGCGCTCTCACGACGCAGCATGCGGTAGCCAACGAACGCGACGAGGCACAGGTGCACGATGCCCGTATAAGCGTACAGCCCTGCCGCGTTGGTCCAGGTCATGATCGTGGACGCGACGAAAGGTCCGGCGATCGCGCCGACGCCGTACATGAGCAACAGCCCGCTTGAGATCATCACGTAGTCGTTGGCCTCCGCGAAATCATTGGCGTGCGCTACGGCTATCGCGTACAGGGGGAACGCCACCGCGCCCCACATCAGCCCCGCGATACAGGCCGAAACGAAATTCATGCTGTCGAGTGACGCCACAAACACGACCGACACGCCGGCACCGATCGTGGCCGCGGCGATGATGATCTTGCGGCGCCCGATGCGGTCGGAGAGGTAGCCCAGCGGCCACTGCAGCAATGCGCCGCCGATCACGCTTGCCGTCATGAACCAGGCCGGCAGCGACGGGTCGCCTCCCAGAGTGACCGCAAACACCGGCGCCAGCGACCAGAACGCTCCATTCGCCAGTCCGGTCGCGAGGCACCCTACGGTCGCCGCCGGCGAAATGCGATACAGGCGCCGCAGATCGACGTCGACGGACTGCGGAATCTCGGGAGAAGGCGACGTCGACAAGGCGACGGGGAGTGCGCCCAGCGATACGAGCACGGACGCGATCGCGAACAGCTGCAGGCCGAAGGGATCGTACAGCAGCGTCATCATCTGACCGGCGGCCAGCACTGTCAGCGAAATCATCGCGTAAAGCGAGAAGATGGCGCCTCGGTTCTCGTTGGTCGAGGCCTCGTTCAGCCAGCTTTCGATGACGACATAGAGCACCGCGAAGCAGAACCCCGAGACCATGCGCAGGAAGGCCCACCCGACGGGGCTCAGGAAAAGGCCGTGCACCAGCGGCGCGGCTGAGCCGAGCGCGGTCATTGCCAGGAACACACGCACATGGCCGACCCGGCGGACCAGTTCGCCACCGCGCAGGCAGCCGAGCGTGAAGCCGAAGAAATAAGCGGCGCCCATGACGCCGATCGATACCGTGGAGAATTCTTCCAGCGCGGCACGCACGGGCAGCAGAGTGCCCTGCAGCCCCTGGCCGGTCAGCAAGATGGAGACACCGATCAGGAGGGCGGCTACAGGCGCGAGAGCGTGTTTCATGGGGCCGCATTCTGTTACGTCGACCGTCTTTTTGGAAGGAAAAAACCGGACAGTTGACCGGAAATGACCACTCCCGGGAGCCACGGGACAAGAGCGTTCAGGCCGGTTTCCGGATCATAGGAATCGTTGCCGATGCGCGTCATCGGCCAGGATGGAGACCGACTATGACGAGCAACGATGAACCGACATTGCGCCACCGGCTCCCGGGCTGGCTCTGGGTTTGGGCTGCATTCGTTGTGTATTTCGCGCTCGAAGCGATGAGGCTGTCATGAACACGTCGAACGCAAAGATCTGGGTATACGACGAGAACGCCCTCGACGTGGTTCCGCCGTTCCTGGTGGCAGAAGCGGCGGGCAGCCTGATGATCGACGCGGATCGCGAACAGTTGCGGCAATTCGCCGAGTCCATATTCGAATGGCTCGCGCGGACCGAGCAGCGGGGCGGCGCCAGGATTTACCGATTGCCGTGATTCACCCGGATGCGACTCAGCCCTCGCGGCTGCGCATGATCGGTCGCGCGACGCCGACGGTGAGCTTCTCGCCGAGCACCTCGCGGCGGAAGCGGAACAGCTCTGCAGGCCGCCCCCGGCCCACGGTGGATGTACGACCGACGGGTTCGACGAGGTCCGCGGACGTAACCAGCCGGCGGAAGTTCTGCTTGTGCAGTTTCGCACCGGACAGCGCCTCGACGACCCGTTGCAGCTGCAGCAGCGTGAATTCTCCTGGCATCAGGTCGAAAACAACGGGGCGGTACGCCAGCTTGCCGCGCAGCCGCCCGAGCGCGGTGGCCAGTATGCGGCGATGATCCGAGGCGAGCGGTATGCCCATGTCGGCGTATGCCGAAACGTCTTCCGGACCGGCTTCATGCCGCGCCGCAGAAGCATCCCGGGCGGCTTCGTAGACCAGTCCTGCCTCGTAAAGCAGCTCGTAACGCTCGTGTGCCAGCACCGCATCCATGTCCGAGGCTTCCGCGCCGCCAAAGGTCACGTTGACGCGTTCCTGCCGCTCCCTGCGCTTCGGTTCCTTTTTCGCCCTGTTCACCCAGGCCTGCAGCGAAGGCTGGATATGACGGTCGAGCACGGCCGGCCTGCCACGGCGCCAGTCCTCCCAGGGCATGAAGCTGTACCAGTCGTGCCATTCGGCGTCATAGGACTCGACTGCGTCCTCGTGCGTCAATGCGATGTAGGCCACCGAGACGACGCGGGGGCCGCCGTCGATTTCCACGGGATCGCGGAAACGGTTACCGAAGGTATAGAGCTGCTCGACGTAATAGAGGTCCAGGCCGGTCTGCGCTTCGACCCAGCGTCGCAGGCTGCTCTCCAGGCTCGGGTGACTGGCAGGCTCGAACGGGCCGTTCGGCAGCGCGAGGGGCGTGTGGCCGGGCGTCGAGGCTTCGCCCTGGTCGACGATCACGAGGCGCGGCGTCTCGTCGGTGACGGCGACGATGACGGCGATCAGGTTGATGACGGTTTCCGTAACGTTCTGTTTCACGGGTCGTTTTTACCTTGCTTCCTGCGGCAGACCATCTCCGGCTTGACACACTATATGCTCTGGGTGAGTATAACCGAATATGCTCAGTTGGAGCATAAATAGTTTGCCCCCATATACAGACGACAGGGCCGCGAAGCGCGGGTGAATCATGCTTGCCAATCCTGACTATACGCCGGAGGTCGCTGCCGCGACCGCCAAGGTCTACGAGCACGTAAAAGACGTTATTCCCGCGTTCGAGTGGCCGGTCCATGCGCCGTACGTTGCCGCGATCAACACGCTCAAGAAGGAGCGCAACGCGGTCGTGCTGGCCCACAACTACATGACGCCGGAGATATTCCACTGTGTCGCCGATATCACCGGCGACTCCCTTGCGCTGGCGCGCCGCGCCGCGGAAACGGACGCCGAGGTCATCGTCCTCGCCGGCGTGCACTTCATGGCGGAGACCGCGAAGCTGCTCAATCCCGGCAAGACGGTGCTGATCCCGGACATGCGCGCGGGCTGCTCGCTTGCCGAGTCGATTACCGCGGCCGATATCCGCAAGTTGCGAGAGAAGCACCCGGGCGTACCGGTCGTCACTTACGTGAACACGTCCGCCGAGGTCAAGGCCGAGTCGGACATCTGTTGCACCTCGGGCAATGCGGTCGAGATCGTCGAGTCGCTCGGCTGCAAGGAAGTCATCTTCCTGCCCGACGAATACCTCGCGAATTACGTCGCTCAGCAGACCGACGTCCGGATCATTACCTGGAAAGGGCATTGCGAGGTTCATGAGCGCTTCACGGCGCAGGAGCTGCAGGACTACCGGGCGAGCTATGAGGACCTGACGATCATCGCGCACCCGGAATGCCCGCCGGATGTGCTCGAAGTGGCGGATTTCGTCGGCTCGACCGCGCAGATGAGCCGCTTCGTCGAGACCCGGCGGCCGAAGCGGGTGCTGATGGTCACGGAGTGCTCGATGAGCGACAACGTCGCCGCCGACATCACCGACGTGCAGTTCATACGACCCTGCAACCTTTGCCCGCACATGAAGCGCATTACGCTGGCAAAAATCTACGAATCGCTTGACAAGCTGCAGCCGCGCGTCGAGATCGATCCCCGCGTTGCGGAAAAAGCGCGCCGCGCCGTGGAACGCATGCTCGAGCACGGTTAGGAGTACGTTGATGCCTGAACAACGATCCCCCAGGGTTGCAGCCGATGACATCGTCGTTGTCGGTACGGGTATGGCAGGACTGATCACCGCACTGTCGCTGGCACCGCGACCGGTGACGCTGATCACCAAGACGCCGACGCTCGAGAGCGGGTCGAGCCTGTGGGCGAAAGGCGGCATCGCCGCAGCCGTGGGGCCGGGCGATTCACCGGAGGCCCATGCGGAAGACACCCTGACGGCGGGTGCGGGGCTGAGCGACCGGCGCCGTGCACTCGCGTTGACGCGAGAAGGTGCCGATAGCCTGCGGCTCCTGATTCATGAAGGCGTGCCGTTCGACAGGGCGCTCGACGGCACGCTCGAACTGGCCCGGGAGGCCGCGCATGGCCGGCCCCGCATCGTACACGCGGGCGGCGATGCGACCGGCCGGGTGATCATGAGCGCACTGATCGAACGGGCCCGCAGAACCCCGTCAATCACCATTCTCAGGAGCACCTTCGCGCACGAGCTCGTCGTGCAGGACGGCGCGGTGCGCGGCTTGCTGGTCTTCGAGCACGGCAAAGGCTGGAGCCAGCGACACGCGTCGCACGTGGTGCTGGCGACGGGCGGCATCGGCATGGCCTGGTGGCACACCACCAACCCGGCTGAATCCACCGGTGACGGCCTGGCCATTGCGGCGCGGGCCGGTGCCGAACTGACCGACCTCGAATTCATGCAATTCCATCCCACGGCGCTGGCCGTGAACACGGACTCGGGGAATGCGAATTTACCGTTGCTGACGGAGGCGCTGCGCGGGGCAGGGGCCCTGCTCGTCGACCAGGCGGGCAACCGGTTCATGACCTCGGTTCACCCGGCGGCCGAGCTGGCGCCGCGCGACGTCGTGGCGCGCGCCATCGAACAGAAAATATCGGCCGGTGGCAGCGTGTACCTCGATATGCGGCCCGTGGTCGCAAACGGGCTCGCAGGAGAATTTCCCGAGGCCGTGCACGCGTGCCGCGATGCCGGGCTCGATCCCGCGAAGGACTTGTTGCCGATCGTACCGGCCGCTCACTACCACATGGGCGGCATTCACGTTGACGATGACGGCCACACTTCGCTCGAAGGGTTGTGGGCCTGCGGAGAAGTCGCGAATACCGGCGTCCACGGCGCCAACCGGCTTGCAAGCAACTCGCTGCTCGAAGCGGTGGTCTACGCAAGAAGGGTCGCGGCCGGCATTCAGCGTGCGCCGGCTCTGCGCGACGAGCAGCCGTTGCCGATACAGGAAGCCCCGCGCGCGCCGCTTCCGGGCACCGGGAAGGAGCTGGAAGAGATCATCGCGGCGACACGCAGGACGGTGTCGAAACACGTGGGAATCGTGCGTTCCGGTACCGGCCTGCAGCGTGCGCTGCGAAGATTCCGTGAGCTGGATCGGCGCTTGCGGAACCTGGCGCTCGGTGCCGTGCACGATCCCGCGGACGAATTCATCCGCGTCCTGCGGTGGAGCGAGGCACGCAACCTGTTGCTGGTGGCGCGGCTGGTTACGCTGGCCGCACTCGATCGCGAGGAAAGTCGCGGGGCGCATTACCGCGAAGACTTCCCGAATCCGCTGCCCGAGTGGCGGCGCCACCAGTCGCTGACCGTGGACCGCCTGGCTTAGTCAGTTCGCGGCTGCAGTCTCGGAATCTGCGGACTGACAGGGCGCTGCCGATCGCCGAAACTCGTATCATTACACGACATTCCGGCGGAGTTTTTCCATGGCAGTGGGGCTTTTGAATCGCGCGATCGCGTCGGCAATGCCGTTGGTGCCCCGGCCGCTGGTCTGGCGTTTCTCGCGGCGTTATATCGCCGGTGTCGATCTGCATGACGCCTTCCGCACGGTAGCCGAATTGAACGCGTCGGGCTGCAAGGCAACCATCGACGTGCTCGGCGAAGATGTTACCGATCCCGGGGAGGTGCAATCAGCGGTCGATCTTTACCTTGACGCTATCCAGGGCATCCACGAGGAATCCCTGCAATGCGGTATCTCGGTGAAGCTGTCCGAGCTGGGATTGCGCATCGACCTCGGGCGCTGCCGGGAAGCGACCCGTGCACTTGCGGCAAGCGCCGCGGAGCATGGACAGTTCGTTCGAATCGATATGGAAGACTCGAGCGTGACGTCGGTGACGCTGGACGTCTATCGCGCCATGCGACGCGAGTTCGACAACGTCGGGATCGTCATCCAGTCGTGCCTGCGGCGCAGCGCAGACGATATTGCCGAGCTAATGGATGAGGCGGCGACGGATGTACGCCTCTGCAAGGGCATCTACATCGAGCCCGAGGAAATCGCGTTCGTCGATGCTGACGAAATTCGCGAATCTTTCAATAGCTTGCTGGAGCAGCTTTTCGAGGGTGGTGCGCGGCGGGTCGCCATCGCCACGCACGACCCGTTGCTCGTCGAGCATGCCGAAGCGCTGATCAGCAGGATGGCGGTGGCCGCGGATCGTTACGAGTTCCAGATGTTGCTGGGCGTCGCCGGCACCCTGCGTCGCGAACTCGTCGCACGTGGCCATCCGATGCGGGTATACGTGCCATTCGGCGACCGCTGGTACGCGTACTCGATGCGGCGGCTGCGGGAAAACCCGAATATCGCCGGGCATGTAGTCAGCAACCTGTTGAGCCGCAGCTGATACGCATCGCGCCGACCGAGGCCCGCTCCTGCAATCTTGATTCGCATTGTAGGAGCGCTTCTCGAAGCGCGAAGAAGGTGGGTAACTGGATTTGATTCGCGGCTGCGCCGCTCACCCCTGCGGGGCGCACTCGCTTCGCTCGCGCGTCCAAAATCGCTGCGCGATTTTGTGAACCGCTTGGGCTAGTTCCATCCGCCCGACCATCCCAACGAAAAACGGCCGCCCTCACAATTCAGGGGCGGCCGTTTTTCGTTGGGATGGTCGGGGTAACTGGATTCGAACCAGCGACTTCTACCTCCCGAAGATAGCGCTCTACCAGGCTGAGCTATACCCCGATGCGGATTTCAGGAGCGTCGCCGCACCGAGAATTCGGCGATGGCGATGAGGGCTTGCTTGTAGTCCGAGTCGGGAATTTCGGACAAGGCGTCGATCGCAACGTCGGCGGCTTCCTGAGCGCGCGCCGCAGTGTACTGGAGCGCCCCCGTGGATTCAATGACTGACCGGACACTTTCGAGGTCATCGAGTCCGCCCTCGAGGATCGCGTTTCGGATCAGCTCGCGCTGCGCCGAATCGCCGCGCTGCATCGCGTAAATCAGGGGCAGCGTGGCCTTGCCTTCCGCAAGGTCGTCACCGAGGTTCTTGCCGAGTTCCTCGGGCGACGCGTCGAAATCGAGCGCATCGTCCACGAGCTGGAAGGCCACGCCCAGATTTCGACCGTATTCGATCATCGCCGCTTCCTCGGACCCGGGCCGTTCCGCGAGCACCGCGGCGATCTGCGCGCCGGCCTCGAACAGCCGGGCCGTCTTGCGATAGATGACCTGGCGGTAGGATTCCTCGGTGGTGTCCGGGTCGTGCACATTCATGAGCTGCAGCACCTCGCCTGCGGCGATCGTGTTGGTTGCATCGGCGAGTATCTGCATGACCCGCATGCTGCCAATATCGACCATCATCTGGAAGGAGCGCGAGTACAGGAAGTCGCCGACCAGCACGCTGGCCTGGTTGCCGAAGACGGTGTTGGCCGAGTCCCTGCCGCGTCGCCGCGATGACGAGTCCACCACGTCGTCGTGCAGCAGCGTCGCCGTGTGGATGAACTCGATGATGGCCGCTGCCCGGACATGTTGTTCGCCCTTGTAGCCGAAGGCGCGCGCCGCCAGCAAGACGATGAGCGGCCGCAGCCGCTTGCCACCGCTTGCGACAATGTACCGGGACACCTGCGACACGAGCGCAACATCGCTTTCGAGACTGGCGGAGATCAGGCGATCGACCGCCTGCATGTCATCCCGGGCGAGGTTGCTGACGGCGTCGAAGGTGACGGATTCGAGTGGTTGTTCTGCCGCGTGCATAGGTTTCGGATAATGCCTGAAAGAATCGTTCCAAGCGACCCGGGAAGGCCCATATACGGCGCCGCTTTCGGCCCCGCAAGCCTTTGAAAAGAAGCCGGAATTCGCAGCCGACCGGCGTTGACCCCGGGCGGTGGAATCTATAGAATTCCCGCTCTTTTGCGATGCCCGCTGCACGAGAGATCCGGTTGGAACTCGAGGCGCCCGCAAAAAATGCTTATTTCTCAGTAAGTTGCGTGATTCGAGCGGCTTACGCAACGGAGCAAACACGATGTATGCGGTTTTTCGCACCGGCGGCAAACAGTACCGCGCGGCAAAAGGTGACGTCCTGCGTCTCGAAAAAATCGAGGCTGACGAGGGCGCGACGGTTACGTTCGACGAGGTCCTGCTGATTGGCGAGGGCGCTGACGTGAAAGTCGGCGATCCGTTGCTGGACGGCGGTACCGTCAGCGGCAAGGTTCTGAGCCAGGGCAAGACCAAGAAGGTCAACGTCATCAAGTTCAAGCGGCGCCAGAATTACCTCCGCATGGGCTCGCACCGGCAGTTCTACACCGAGGTGGAGATCACCGATATCAGCGGTTCCGGCGCGAAGAAGGCTGCACCGAAGAAAGCGGCGGCAGAGGACCAGGCGGCGGAGACCGCGGCCGTCGAAAAACCGGCGGCGAAAAAGAAAGTCGCGAAGAAGGCTGCGGCGAAGAAGACCAGCAAGAAGAAGACTGCCGCGAAAAAGACCGCGGCGAAAAAGAAGGCTGCAAAAAAGACTTCTTAACAGGACAGGTACAGATCAATGGCACACAAAAAGGCAGGCGGCAGCAGTAAGAACGGCCGCGATTCAGAAAGTAAACGACTGGGCGTGAAGATTTTCGGCGGTCAGCAGGTTACCGCGGGCAACATCATCGTGCGTCAGCGCGGCACCCGGTTTCATCCCGG
>Ga0209536_100015791_pt1 | contig 10760 bp, 8 predicted proteins | sample DeeMarSeWOR28_12_FD_187461 | JGI IMG/M metagenome (GOLD analysis project Ga0209536, IMG submission 187461) | Marine sediment microbial communities from White Oak River estuary, North Carolina - WOR-2-8_12 (SPAdes) (version 2) | ecosystem: Environmental > Aquatic > Marine > Intertidal zone >...
GAGCCACGGCCAGCTGTACCAGCAAGATCACCTTCATCGACGGCAACGAGGGCATCCTCCGCTACCGTGGTTACCCGATCGAGCAGTTGGCGGAGAAGAGCACGTTTGTCGAGGTCGCTTACCTCCTGCTGAACGGCGAACTGCCCTCCGAAACCGAGCTGAACCAGTTTCGTGACGAGCTGACCTATCACACGATGATTCACGAGCGGTTGAATCACTTCATTTCGGGCTTCCATTACGACGCGCATCCGATGGCCATGATGGCCGGAGTCGTCGGCTCGCTGGCCGCGTTCTACCACAACAAGCTGGACATGGAGAACCCGGAAGACCGGGTTTTATCCGCCAAGCGCATGATCGCGAAGATGCCGACCATCGCCGCCGCCTGCTATCGCCATCACATGGGCTGGCCGATCGCCTACCCGAAAAACCAGCTGCGCTTCAGCGAGCGTTTCCTCGACATGATGTTCTCGGTGCCCTCCGAGAACTACGAGGTCAGCGAGGTGGCGGCTCGGGCGCTCGACCTGTTGTTCATACTGCACGCGGATCACGAACAGAACGCCAGCACTTCGACGGTGCGGATGGTGGGCTCCACCGGCGCCAATCCCTATGCCTGCGTGGCGGCCGGCATATCGGCGCTATGGGGTCCGGCGCACGGTGGCGCGAACGAGGCCGTGCTGGCCATGCTGACCGAGATCGCGTCGATCAGGAATGTCCCCAAATTTATCGAGCGCGCCAAGGACAAGGACGATCCGTTCCGGTTGATGGGCTTCGGGCATCGCGTTTACAAGAACTACGATCCGCGTGCCGCGATCATTCGGCGGGCGTGCTACGAGGTGTTGGACGAACTGGGCAAGGACGACCCCATGATGGATCTGGCCATGGAGTTGGAACGTATCGCTCTGGAGGACGACTACTTCGTCGAGAAGAAACTGTACCCCAACGTCGATTTCTACTCGGGCATCATTTACAAGGCGCTCGGCATCCCGATCAGCATGTTTACGGTCATGTTCGCGATCGCCCGGACCGTGGGCTGGGTTTCACAGTGGGTCGAACAGAGCGAAGCCCCGACCAAGATCGGCAGGCCGCGCCAGGTATACAAGGGGCCCAAGGAGCGCGAGTACCAGGCACTGCATCGGCGCGACTAGGAAGTTCCCTGCGCCAGCAGATATTCCACCTCGGCCAGGCTGGCCCGGTGTTGCGGCCTGCCGTCGATCGGGCTGGGCGGTGACTGCCGCAGGTTGATCGGCTCGAACACCACCAATTCGACGTCTACCCCGTCGAACTCGAATACCAGCACCTGCACCAGCCGGTGCTGTCCGTTGAACCAGCGGATGGGCCGCTGCTCCTGGTCGAACCCGACGTTGCGATCGGCCAGGAACAGGATGGCGGTTTCCACCGAATCCGCGAAGATGTGCAGGGCGATGCGCGAATGGGCATTCGCGGTGCCGTCCAGCACCGAGCCCACCAGCCGCGGCTGGAAAGCCTCAAGCAGGCGCATGACCCGCGCTGCTGCCTGGCGCAAGCCGTCGATCGTGTCGCGGTGCTCGGGGCCCCCATACAGGGCCTGGTAGGTGCGCAGAGCGTCCTTCACTTCGAGATTGCTCGGTAACGCCAGGCGTTCGCTTACCCCGATCCGTTCCGCGGCCTTCTTCTTCGCGGCATGGTAGTTGTGTTGTCCCTCGGTGGCGAGTATGCGCGCGGCCTCCGCGGCCACCTCCCGCCGCACCTGCTTCATTTTCCGGATGTGCCTGGGCTCCGGCTGGTCAGTAAATCTCGTACGGATCTTCTTCGAGCGGGGCATCGTCGATTTCCCCCTGGCCTGTATCGGGCATGGGCGGCAGTCTTCCTGCCTGGAATATTTCCATGATTGCGTCGTCGTCATCAAGTCGGGCCAGCATGCCGGTGTCCGCATCGATCCGCGCGCGGGCCAGCCCCTCGGGCATGACGGGTGGTGTGTCCTCGACATTCGCGAGGGCTACAGCCATGTAATCGATCCACACCGGCAGCGCCGCCCGGCCGCCCAGTTCGCGCCGGCCGAGCGGTTCGTGGTTGTCGAATCCGACCCAAACCGAGGTGACCACGTGGTCGTTGTAGCCGGAAAACCAGGCGTCACGCTGCTCGTTCGTCGTCCCGGTCTTGCCGGCCAGGTCGTTGCGGCCCAATTCCATGGCCCGCGCGCCGGTGCCTCTGCGGACCACGTCCATCATCATGGAGCGGACCAGGTACGCGTTTTGCGGCGTGATGACCTGTTGCGCGTACTGCATGCCGTCGTCGACTTGCCCTGGTTCGAACTCGTGGCCGGCTGTTGTCGCCTCCAGTTCGGGACTGGCGGAAGAGATTTCGAGGGGCTTGAAAGCGGGCTCCGTAACTTCCGGCTCCAACATCGGGGGGGCGTCGGACTCCGCCGGTTCACATTCCTCACAGATGATCGTGGGGTGGGATTCGAACACGGTCGCGCCCGACATGTCGGTGATTGTTCGAACGTACCGCGGCTCCACCAGGTAGCCGCCGTTTGCGAATACCGCGTAACCCCGGGCCATGGACAGGGGCGTGAGAGAAGCACTGCCGAGCGCCATCGTCAGGTTGGCGGGCAGTTCTTCCCGTTCGAACCCGAACCGGGCGACATAGTCGCGCGCATTCTCTATGCCGATGCTGCGCAGCAGCCGGATGGAGACCAGGTTGCGGGAGTTGACCATGGCCTCGCGCAAACGGGTCGGGCCGTAGAACTTCTCGCTGAAATTCTGTGGCTTCCAGGTGCGCTCCAGTTCTGAATCCTCGAATACGATCGGTGCGTCGTTGACCAGGCTGGCGACCGTGAAGCCATTTTCGAGCGCCGCTGAGTAGATGAACGGCTTGAAACTCGAACCGGGTTGCCTGCGGCCCTGCGTGACGCGGTTGTACTTGCTGCGGGCAAAGTCATAGCCGCCGACCAGGGCCTTGATGTCGCCCGTGGTCGGGTCCAGGGACACCAGGGCGGCCTCGACCTCGGGAAGCTGACCCAGCCGCCAGGTGCCGTCGTCGTGCAGGCGGGCGCGGATGATGTCTCCTACCTGCATGATGTCGGCTACCGACTCAGGCTTGTTGCCGGTTCGGTCGCGCGTGATGAACGGCGCCGCCCATCTCATGTTGTCCAGCGTCAGGGCCACTGTCTGGCCGTTGCGCAGGTACACGACGGCGAGCGTGTCGGCAACCTCGGTCACCAGGCCGGGTTCGAGCCCGGAGATGGGCCGGTAAGGCGTCAATGCCTCGAGCCAGTCCGCGGTCGTTTGCTTGTCCGCGAGATCGATATGCGCTTCGGGTCCGCGAAATCCATGCCGCTGGTCGTATTCTTCGAGGCCGGTGGACACGGCCTGGTTGGCCGCCATCTGAAGTCGGCTGTCGATGGTCGTGATGACTTTGTAGCCGCCCTCGTACGCCTCCGTTCCCAACAGCTCCAAGGCCGTCGCGCGAACCATTTCAGCGACGTACGGCGCCGAAACCTCGGCGATGGCGCCATGGTAGTAGGCTCGGTCGGGTTCGGCCACCGCGGCCTCGAAGGCTGCCTGCTCGATGTAATCCAATTCCAGCATGCGGCTGAGCACATAGTCCCGCCGTTCCAGGGCGCGCTCGGGAGACGTGATCGGGTTGATGCGCGACGGCGCTTTGGGCAGCGCCGCGATCATGGCGCATTGAGCCAGTGACAGTTGCTGCGGTGATTTGCCGTAATAGACTTCGGCGGCCGCGCCCACGCCGTAGGCGCGGTAGCCGAGAAAAATCTTGTTCATGTAGAGTTCGAGAATCTGGTCCTTGTCCAGCTCCCGTTCAATCTGCAGCGCCAGGAAGATTTCCTTGATCTTGCGGGTGAAGGTCTTCTCGGAGGTCAGGAAGAAGTTCCTGGCCAGCTGTTGCGTGATCGTGCTGCCGCCGATGGTTTTCTCGCCGGTCGTCAGCAGCGCCAGCGCAGCCCGGGTGATGCCCTGGTAGTCGACGCCGGGATGTTCGTAAAACCGGGCGTCTTCCCCCGCGATGAACGCCTGCTCGAGGCAATCCGGCACGTCGTCGATGGCCACCGGAATTCGCCGCTTTTCGCCGAAAATACCGATCAGCCGCCCGTCCTCGGTAAAGACGCGCAAGGGCACCTGGAGCTGCACGTCCCGCAGCGCCTCCACGTCCGGCAGGTCCCGGCCAAAAAGGAACCAGGCCACGCCCAAGCCGAGAACGCCCAGCAGCGAAGAAACCAGGATAGCGACCAACAACCAACGAAACAGTTTCTTCACGTAAAAATCCTGCTATGCTAATCACGAAGATGGAACTTCGGATTTAAAGGGCCCTGTCCGAGACGGGGCACGCCTAGGGTACGATAACCAGTGGCGGGCATGGAAGCGGCCACTAGACCACCCACGTGAGAAATCACGGGCACGCATTGCTTCCTCAGCCGACCAGTGTTGCTTCCCGAACAAGTTCGACTGCCGTCAGCGGCAAGGGTTCGGTCAAAAATGTTTGCCACGGCATTGAGAAACAATTGAATATCTGTTAAAACCCAGTTCAGGAAGTGTCAATAAACCATTGTCGAGCAAAGGATTGAGGGCAATTTGAAACTATTCGGCACAAAATCACCGCCCGTAATGGGTTTGGATATCGGGTCTTCAAGCATACGCTTGTTGCAGCTTTCCCGGCATGGCTCATCATACCGGATCGATCATTTCGCGATCGAGCCGCTGCCGCCCGGCGTGATCGTTGAAAAGTCGGTGCAGGACATCGAGGCCATTTCGGATGCGATCCGGGCCGCAGTCCGAAACTCGGGATCCAGTTCCCGATTCTGCGCCGTGGCCGTTTCCGGGTCCGCCGTATTCACCAAGACCATCAGCCTGCCTTCCAACCTGGCCGAAGCAGACATCGAAAGCCAGGTTCAGATCGAGGCCAATCAGTATATCCCCTATCCGCTGGATGAGATCAGCCTGGACTTCGAAGTGCTCGGACCTTCGCCGAGAAACGCGGACATGGTCGATATCCTGTTGGCGGCCAGCAAGAACGAGAACGTCGAAAGCCGTCAGGACGCGCTGGAGTCGCTCGGTCTGAAGGCGAGGGTGGTGGACGTGGAATCGTTCGCCATCGCCAATGCGTTCGAACTCATTCGTGAGCGCGAAGGCATCCGCAGCACCGAGACGGTCGGCATATTCGACATCGGCAACGACCTCTCGACCCTGCTCATCCTTCGTAACGGGCGCGTAGTGTACACGCGCGACCATCCCTTCGGCGGCAACCAGCTGACCGAGGAGATCATGCGCCGTTACGAGATGTCCCCCGAACAAGCCAGTTTCTTCGTGCGCGGCGAGCCCGGACCGGAGAATTTCGAGGACGAGGTGCTCGAGCCGTTCATGCTCAATGTCGTGCACCAGATCAGCCGCGCCCTGCAGTTCTACAGCTCCAGTGCGGAGTTTTCCAACATCAGAACGATTTACCTGTCTGGCTCGATGGCCTCGATCAAGGGCCTGGCCGACGTGGTGGAGCAGGAGCTCGGCATGAAGGCCGCTATCGCGGACCCCGTGGCCGGATTGGATGTGGCGCCCAACGTGGCCGTCGCCGCGCTCAAGAGGAACGCGCCCAACCTGATGGTCGCCATGGGCCTTGCGTTGAGAGGGTTTGACTGATGGCCAGAATCAATCTTCTGCCATGGCGCGAGGAAGCCCGCAGAGAACGCCAGCGCCAATTCCTGTATTCGCTGATGGGGACCCTGGTCCTCGGCGCCATCCTGGTGTTGATCGTCGGGATGTTTTTCGATCAGCGCATCAGTCTCCAGGAGTCACGCAATCAGAAAATCCAGGTCGAGATCGACCGGCTCGAGAAGCGGATCGCCCGCATCTCCGAACTCGAGCGGACGCGCAGCCGCCTCATCTCGCGCAAGCAGATCATCGAGTCCCTGCAGGCCAGCCGTTCACTCACCGTGGAACTGCTCGACAAGCTGGCCAAGACCATACCGGTGGGAATCACCCTGACCAGCGTCCGCCAGCAGGGCAACCGTCTGACACTCCTCGGCTTCAGCCAGTCCAACGCGAGGGTGTCCGCCTATCTGCAGAGCCTCGAAGGCATGGATCTGTTCGTCCGGCCCGAACTGCGTTACGTGAGGGCCTCGCAGAGACCGGCGAACCGGACCGAACCCTACGAGTTCTCGATTTCTGTCAGGCTGGATAACACGCGCGAGGAAGACAAGGAAGCCGGCACGGAGCAGGAGGGAGCAGGCTGATGCTCAACGAATTACGCGACCTGGACCTGAACGACATCGGCAGCGCGCCCGCGTCGGTCCGCTTCGTCATTCTCGGGGTTCTGCTGGCCATCATTCTCACCATTGGTTATTTCCTGCTTATCCAGGCCAAGACCGAGCAGTTGGAAATGGTTCAGGGCCTGGAGAACCGCCTGCGAGCGCAATTTGAGAAAAAGCAGGCCAAGGCGGCCAATCTCGAAGCCTACGAAGCGCAGCTCGCCGAGATGCAGGAATTGCTCGAAACCATGTTCAGGCAATTGCCCGGCCGCACTGAAATGGACAAGCTGCTGGTCGACGTCTCGCAAACCGCCCTCGGCGCGGGCATCGACGTCCAACTGTTCCAGCCCAACGCCGAGGCCTTTCACGATTTCTATGCGGAGCGGCCGATATCGGTGCGCATGTTGGGCGACTATCACCAGTTCGGCGAATTCGTCAGCGGCGTCGCATCCCTCCCCCGGGTTGTCATCCTGACCATGCACGACATCTCGCTGCGCCGGGCCGAAGCCCGTGACGTCGGGGCTTCCGGCGGCGACGGCCGCCTGATCCTGGAAGGGATAGTCAAGACCTACCGTTACATCGACGAAGACGAGGCCAACGCACGAAACCAGGAAGGTGCGCCATGAGAATGGCCGCAAGCCGCCGAACCCTCGCGATTTTGCTGGCCGCAACGGCGGCCGTGCTGCTCGTTTCCTGCGGTGGCCAGCAGGATGATCTCGACCGGTACATTGCGGAGGTCCAGGCCAGGCCGGCGACGCCGATCCCACCGATCCCGGCGGTGCGGACCTACACCCCCTACGTGTACGAGGGATTGACGGGACGCGATCCTTTCCGGACCTCGACCAGCGAGGGCGCCGATCAGGTTGCGCAGGAGGGATCGTCGGGCACGGCGGGTCCACGGCCCGACCTGCAGCGGCCGAAGGAATATCTGGAACGGTTCGATTTGGATACGCTGACGATGGTGGGTACTTTTTCCAGGGAATCCGCCGATTGGGCTCTTATTCAGGATCCCGATGGAGTCATCCACCGGGTCGCCGTCGGCAACTACATGGGCAAGAACCATGGCAAGGTCAGCGTGGTATCGACCAAAGAGGTTCAGTTGAGCGAGTTTATCGCCGATGGTGTTGGCGGCTGGCTGGTCCGTGATGCATCCATCGCCCTGGAGGAGAGCTAGGACCCGCCTCGCTCAAGCGACGGATCCGAAGAGGCAGCGCTATGAACAGCAACAAGGAAAGCTCAGTGATTCAACCGCAAACCCGTGTAAGAGGGCGCAGTATGCGTAGTAAAGGAAACGGACTTCTGAGAGCGCTGGCGCTGGTCCTTGCCATCATGCCCCTGGCGGCCGCGTTCGCGGCCACGAGCGTGACGGACATCGGCCATGCAGCCACCGCGGACGGCGGTGTGAGGATCACCCTGCAGGTCAGCGGGGACGACCCCCAGGTCAGCGTGTTCGCAACCGAGAATCCAGCACGGATCATACTCGACCTCGCCGGGACCGACTACGATGCCGGGTCGGGCGTCGTGCACGTGGGGCAGGGGTTGGTCCAGCAGTACGAAGCCGTTGCCGCGGGCGGCAGAACCCGACTGATAGTGGATATGTCAAAGGCGGCCGCATACGATTACAGCGCCAGCGGCGGGCAGGTGGTTCTGAGCATCGCCGGGGGCGGAGCCACGGCGTCCGCGACGGCCCGCCCAGCGGCCGCGGGCGGTGGTTACAGCGTGACCAACGTCGATTTTCGCCGGGGAGAGGAAGGTCAGGCGCGAATCATCGTCAGCCTGGATCGACCCGGCGCCAGCATGTCGGTCGTCGAGGGCACGAGTAAACTCAGTCTCGACATCTTCAACGCCAGTCTGCCGGAGTCTCTCGATCAGCGTCTCGACGTGATGGACTTCGCCACGCCGGTGCAATTCATCGACAGCTTCCTCGTGAGCTCCGGGGTACGCCTGGATATCGAGACCTCCGGTCTGTACGAATACCTCTCCTACGAATCGGGCAACGACATCGTTCTCGAAGTCACCGAGGTCGTCAAGAGCGCGGCGGCTGTCGAAGACATCGAAGTCAAGTTCTTCGAGGACAAGGTTTACGAAGGCACCAGGGTCACGTTCAATTTCCAGGACATCCCGGTTCGCTCCGTGCTGCAGTTGATCGCGGACGTCTCCGACCTGAATATCGTGGTGGCCGACAGTGTTCGTGGCAGGCTGACGCTGCGACTCACCAACGTGCCCTGGGACCAGGCACTCGACATCATCATGAACGCCCGGAACCTGGACATGCGCAAGAACGGCAACGTCCTGTGGATCGGCCCGACCGGGGAAATCGCCGCGCGGGAGCAGCAGTTGCTCCAGGCCCAGTTGGACCGCCGGATCCTCGAACCCTTGCAGACGGTGTTGATCCCGGTGAGCTATGCCAAGGCCGGCGACCTGAAGAAATTGATCCAGGACGCCACCAACGCGACCGACAGCGAATATGGCCTGTTGTCGGAGCGCGGGTCGGTCACGCTCGACGAGCGGACCAACACCCTGCTGGTCACCGATACGGCCGAGCGCATTCTCGAAATCCAGGAACTCATCACCGAACTGGACTACGCCGTGCGCCAGGTCCAGATCGAATCGCGTATCGTCGTCGCCAGCTCGGACTTCGCTCATGAACTGGGGGTTCGATTCGGCGTAACGGCTCTTCACCTGGGCAGCAACATCGGAGTGCTCGCCGCAGACGGCTCGGCGGCCGATATCGTCAATCCGGCCATCAATCCGCGCGGCGACGGACTGCTGGACATCCCCAGCTATCCGAACCGGTACCAGGTCAACCTGCCTGCCCCGTCGCAGAATGCTTCGACGCTTGGCCTTTCATTCCTGTCCGGCGACGTCATTCTCGACCTGGAATTGTCGGCCCTGGAAGCCGAAGGTGAAGGCGAAGTGATTTCGACGCCCCGGGTCATTACCGCAAACCAGGCGGAGGCGTATGTCCAGCAGGGTGTCGAAATCCCTTACGAGAATTCGACCTCGTCCGGCGCGACGGCCGTGCAGTTCAAGGAAGCGGTGCTGGAACTCAGGGTTACGCCGTTGATCACGCCGGACAACCGGGTGCAGATGGACTTGAACGTCAAGCAGGATACGGTTGGCGAGATTTTCCAGACTTCCCGCGGTGGTTCGGTGCCATCGATCGACACGCGTCAACTGGAAACCACGGTGCTGGTCGCCAACGGTGACACGGTGGTGCTGGGTGGCATTTTCCAGGACGAAAATGCATCGAGGGAGGAGAAGGTGCCCTGGCTCGGTGATATCCCGGTGGCGGGAGCGCTGTTCCGGCGTCGCGCCAACGAGAACAAGAAGCGCGAACTGCTGATCTTCGTCACACCGACCATCGTGGAAGAACGCCCGGTCCTTTGAGCCCGGAACCGGACCGACGCACCAGCCCGGGCAGAGCCCGGGCTTTTGTTTGAGGCCAGGACATGCCAGAACTTCCCAAAACTGCGGAGTTGCCATTCGCCGAGGCATGCGAGCGAAATCGGGGGCCGATCCTCGAAGCCTTGCTGAGGCGGTTGCCCGATCGCGGACTCGTGCTGGAAATCGGGTCGGGCACCGGCCAGCACGTGGTCCATTTTGCGCCTCGGTTCCCGCGGCTCAGCTGGCAACCGAGCGATCGCCGGGAGAACTTGCCGGGTCTCGGTGCCCGCATCCGGTCGGAGGGCAACGCCAATGTCCTGCCCGCCATCGAGCTGGACGTGGGCGGTGCCTGGCCCGACCGGCGCTTCGTGGCTGTCTACTCGGCCAACACGGCGCATATCATGGGCTGGCCGGCCGTCTGCGACATGGTTGCCGGAATCGGGCGCCGGCTCGAACCCGGCGGGCGGTTCTTCCTTTACGGCCCCTTCAACGTGGGCGGCGCGGCGACGGCCGCGAGCAACGCGGAGTTCGACCGGCAGTTACGCGCGCGGGACCCGGTCATGGGCCTGCGTGACGTAGAGGCGCTGGGATCGCTCGCCAGACAGCACCAGATGATCCTGCTGGAGAAGATCGCGATGCCGGCCAACAACCAGCTGCTGGTGTTCGGCCGGCACGAAGTGGGTTGATTTGATGAGCGAGCCGTTCGAATTGCAGGGTACGGACCGGGAGAGCCTGCTGGCGCAGGCCACGGCCCTGCTGGAGGGTCAGCGTGATCTCGTGGCCAACGCGGCGAACCTGTCCGCGCTGTTGTTCCACGCCCTGGAAGACGTGAACTGGGCTGGCTTCTATTTCGTCAAGGGGGGCGAACTCGTTGTCGGCCCGTTCCAGGGCAAGCCGGCTTGTGTCACCATCCCGCTGGGCCGGGGTGTCTGCGGCACGGCCGCCGCCAGCCGGGAAATCCAGCGCGTCGCCGACGTGCACGCTTTCGACGGACACATCGCGTGCGACGCCGAATCCCGTTCTGAAATCGTTCTTCCCCTGGTATTCGAAGGGGACGTGCGCGGCGTCCTCGACATCGACAGCCCGGTGCCGGATCGATTCGATCAACAGGACCAGGATATGCTGCGCGAAATCG
>Ga0209536_100015792_pt1 | contig 10760 bp, 8 predicted proteins | sample DeeMarSeWOR28_12_FD_187461 | JGI IMG/M metagenome (GOLD analysis project Ga0209536, IMG submission 187461) | Marine sediment microbial communities from White Oak River estuary, North Carolina - WOR-2-8_12 (SPAdes) (version 2) | ecosystem: Environmental > Aquatic > Marine > Intertidal zone >...
GTCGAAGCACATCGCCAGGAGCATATCCCTGTCTTTGTCGACGCCTGAAAGAAAGACCTTATCATCCTGGATAATTGGCGTAGCTGCCGAGCATCCCGCCAAATCGACGCTCCAGGCGACGTTCTCGGTCCGGCTCCAAGTTGAAGGAAGGTCCTTTTCATCAGTGGAGCCATTGAAGTAAGGACCACGCCATTGCGGCCAATTGCTCCCAAAAGCTACAGATGCGGCTACAAATATCAGAAAAATACCATATTTAGGCATGACAACCTCCCACAATAAAATACATCCTTAATTTCGCAAAGCTATATTTAGATTTACAGACTCGAAATCGAGCACTGTGATGGTACTTTATTGGGCACAAATTATCAAGTCCAATCCTTATTCATAAAATACAGTAAAACCGTTTTGCATATTTTCAAAAAATATATCGGTATACATATTTGCGGTCGTTACGGGCAGCCAAGCTTTAGGGCATATTGCGAATCCCCTAATAAAAGACAAGCAGAGAACTTTATCCAGATTGTCACTTCATAACGTCCGCTGCTTTCCAATATGCGGCGGCAGCAGGCGCCTGATAAAGCAGGTGGTATGTCTGAATCGGAGTGGTCTGAAAAGTGTCCCAATACTCAGGGTATCGGCCGTTTGGATCCTTACAGTTAGTGCGCAGGAAATATAATGCCCGGCGCACAATGTCCAGCCAATGATTGTTTGCATCCACATTGTACAGGTCAACATAAGCATCGACCATATCGAATCCACCCCACTGGCCTGTCTCACCGAAAGCCCCGTGCATGTTGATCCATTTTGTTTCCATCGCTACAGCAAGACGCTGAGCCTCTGCAAGATAACTTGCATCCCCAAGTACTTGATAAAAAAGCAGGCATGCACGAAGAGGGACTGCTGTCTGATATCCCCGGTATCCCCAGATGACATTCAACGCCGAATCACAGCCCTGATGATACAGTCCGGTTTGAGCATCCTGAATGCCGATGGCCGGATTTGTAATCCAGTTGTAAAGGCGAACGGCATCAACAAGGTAATCTTCGATGCCGGTTGCCTGGTAAAGCAACAGGTTTCCGACAATGGCCGGTGCAGTAGAGCAAACCATAGTGCTGTCCGAACCCTCATCCCACGCAATACCACTTTGTGGTTCTGCGTTTTCGCCACTCATTACAAAGTTCATCGTATCCTTTGCACGTTGCAGGTAGAGACTGTTGCTATCGGTTAGCTTATACAGTTGCATGTAATCCAAGACTATCCAAGCATTGTCGTCATAGAAACGGGTGCCACCTGTAACGCTTGAGTCATAGCCCCAAATGCCGTTCTTATAGCTCCAATAGCTGTTGTTCAATTCTTCAGCAAAGTCTTTAAGCTGTTTGAGGTATGTATCCCGGTTGACTCCAGCGGCATTGTTTAGCGCGTGAAATTGAATGCCCTGTGGCCAGATGTAGGCTGTTTGCGATTGTCCGCCGCCAATTGTTGCATACTCAGCATAAAGTGCGCTTCCCGGCTTTCTCAGGTCGTTTTCTATCTGCTGAAGCGTCTCTGCTCCCCATTGCTCAAAATCCTCGTACGGATAATAGACAAAATTCCACACATCGCCTTTGTGTTCTTTGGATCCGCTGACTGTATCAATCCGCCAGTAGTAAGTGGTTCCCTGCTCAAGGCCACACGGATCATTGTCGGTAGTATTATAGCTATTTACGCTCCAAGAACCCTTGTATACGCCATTGGGATTGTAAATCGTACTATTTGCGTTGTTAACATCGTTGAAATCACTTCCTATATATACGTCGTGCTGGGTAGCAACCGGTATCGGTTCCCATCCAAGAACAACCGGCGATTCCCAGACTGCTTCGCTGTCAGCGGGAGAGGGAGTACTGGCTTTTTTGAAGGAACCAATATAAATGGACTCGATTTCTTCTTCGCTCAACGCGGCGTCATAGATGCGGAAATCGTCAATCCGACCGCCGTAATTCTCCTGGCCGTTAGTATTGGAGCCAATCCTGAAAGAAACCGGAGTGCTCAATTGCCTGTATTTGCCGGTAGAACTTGCCCACAGAGATCCGTTAAGGTATATCTTCATTGTACCGGCAACAGCATCTTTTGTGAATGCCCAATGGTTCCACCGCCCCTTGTATTCATCGGACTGTGCTGACTTGCTGACCCGCTCCCACTGACCGGCATTGACCGTATCCCAATAAACCGTTCCGTACCACGCGATCTGGGCGCTAATGACTCTGTCGCCCGACGAAGAAGTCGCTTGAAAAGCGGTCGTATCCGGGGGCTGATCAATATCACCATACTGCCACATCGTAACCGTCACATGGTTGCCACCCGCAATCGGTACCAGCGCAGCCGCATTGATTGTGACATATCTGCCTGAACCGTAAAAGTCAAGTGAGTTACCGACTATACCCTCGGTCCAGACCGCGCCTGTGATTATTCCATTATGTCCTCTCCCAGACGAGTCAGTAGTAATACTGCCGGCACCCTCATCGAACTTCCATCGGCCGATAAGGTGCGGCGCAGGAATAGTCATCCAATGCCGTGCAAGTAAGGCAAAATCCGCAAAGTTGATGATATTGTCATTGTTGAAGTCGGCTCCGCCACAACTACTCACCGAACAATTGGTCAGCCATCGGTCGGACAATACTGAAAGGTCAGACCAGTCAATGTAATTGTCCTCGATCAGGTCGTAATCAACAGCCGGTACCGAACCGCAAAAAGCAGCCAGTAATAGAAGGATTAATCCTGTCAAATAACGTTTTTCACTATATGCAGAGAAAAAAACCATTTCTTGTCAAAGTATTGTACAATTGAGCCACATTTCCCTCGCTCCCTAAAAAACCAAAGATATTCTCTCTCCTCAATAAACACCAGAACAACCTATTCTGAAATTCCTATATTAAACGCATAGTTATACAACCGGACAATCCGATATTCTTATAATACCATAATATTACTTGAATTGCAACGTTTTACGCCATTGATAAAGATACGTTAATGGTCTTTGAGCCAATGAAGCTCAATAATTGCAAAGCTTTTGAAGTCAACTCTGCAGCCGCCGTTTATAATGCCGACAAAAGTGGTTTCTCAGGATGGTTCACCAAAATATGATTTACTTTCTTCCTTTGTTCCGCCATAAGTAGATAGTCTATCGTTCTTCGATTAGGTGTGTTGTAAGACATCTCTTAAAGGCATAAGGGCCTGATAAATAAGTTTTATACAACTAAAAGTACCCCTATGTCCCAAATCGGACCGGGTGTCAACCGTGATACTAATTATTCCGCTCTCGCAAAATTCTCAATTCCGTGTTTTAACATCCAAGCCGAAGAACTATTCAACGCCTTCCATCCATTGGTTTGCCGTGATTGCTATATCAAGGAAGTTGACCATTCCGTCTTTGTTTATATCTGAAGGCAGGTACAATCTGAGGTATGGGTATGTCTGGTTTCTTCCTATGTTCCAAACATTGATGAAATCCCAGCCGATAAAGGTGGACCGGCGTTTCATCTGGGCGGTTGTTCTGCCCGAACCACCGCCGCCGGATATTCGGCCGGAAGTTTCTTTATTCCAGAAACAATTGCTGACAGTACCGTATGTGCTATCTCCGATAAGGGCGCGGACATTGGACGAGCCAGTTTCGCCGGAAACCGGCCCTATTGAATAGCATTTGTCGATTAAGTTGTTATTGATACCGACCAAGCCACCGAGAGCAGTTGAATTAGAACCGCCGGAAACAGAACAAGTGCTGTAACAATTGCTGATGATGCCATCATTATATCCGACCAACCCGCCGAGAGCAATTGAATTAATGCCGCCAGCAACAGAGCCAGTGCTGTAGCAATTGCTGATAGTGCCACCATTATTTTCCGCGGCCAACGCGGCTTCTGCATACCCGTCCCGGTTACTCGTACTATTTATGCCTACAATATTCATGGTCTCGATGCCAAGATTACTGATCTTTGAACCAATAATTTGTCCAAACAAAGCGAGGAAATCATTATCAACCCCGGCGGTATTAATTGTCAAGTTGCTGATAACGAAACCGGAGCCATCGAATGTGCCGGTAAAAGCTATGCCATCAAAATATCGATTTGAGTTATTCACATCCGGAGCAATGACAGCCGTGCTATAAATTCTCCCAGCCAGATTAACATCCGTTTCCAACCTTGTATAGTCGTCCCAGTAATTAGCATCAGCAGAAAAGTCATTGAAGTCATCCAACGACTTTATCCGCCAAGGGTCTTCCTCAGTCCCTGAGCCAGACAAAGCCAGAGCGGTATTTACGACAAAGCTAACCATTACCAATATAGCGATTTTCCCTAACAGATTTGAATTTCTTTTCTCACTCATCCGTTTTATCTCCTTCGAGCCATTGGTTTGCTGTGATACTTAAATCAAGGAAATTGACTATTCCGTCTTTGTTGATATCGCCAGCAAGGTAGGTTCTTAAATAGGGGTAAGTCTGGTTTTCGCCTATGTTCCAGACGTTTATGAAGTCCCATCCGGAGAATGTGGACTGCTGGTAAAGTTGGGAAGTGGGGAGACCTATGCCACCATCACTCTCTTCTTGTCCGCTGGTATCCATATCCCAGAAAGACGATTCGGGGTTTCCAAGTTCACTATATCCAACTAATCCGCCGATACTCGAATCTCCCTGAACACTGCCTATAGAATAGCAATTAAATATATAGCCAGGGTACTCTTTACCATGAAAGATGTCAATCCAACCATTTTGGCCCACCAAACCGCCAACCCATTCATAACCACTGACATCGCATTTTGAATAACAATCCGAGACAAAGCCTGTATGCCACCCCATCAAGCCACCTGCCCAGTAACCGGTTACGGCGACAGAACCTGTAGAATAGCAGTTCGACACATTGCCAGTATTATTATTTCCCCCCACAAGCCCACCGGCTACGTCTTTGCCACTTACACTACAATTAGAATGACAGTTCGATATATTGCCACCAACATTTCCCCCCACAAGCCCACCGACATCATAAATACCGACTACATTTCCTGAAGAGTAACATTTCGACACCTTTCCCCTGTTAAATCCAACCAGGCCACCAACATAGTAGGAGGTTCCAGCGACAGAGCCAGTAGAATAGCAGTTCGACACATTGCCGTACTCGTTTACCCCCAACAGCCCACCTACAGAGTCAGTACCTATGACCTCGCCAATAGAATAGCAGAACGAGATGCCACCATAGTAACTCCACCCCACTAAGCTGCCGACATAGTTATCACCACTGACAAAGCTACCTTCAAGACCCAGATACCTTATTTGACTATCTTCTTCTATATAGCTGAACAATCCCAGAAGGTCATTGAATCCGCCATTGATAGTTAGGTTCATTATCTTGTGGTCATTCCCATCAAACACCCCTGTGAAAGCAGTTCCCTGAAAACCATCCTCAGCATCATTCACATCCCAAGCAATCACAGCTCTCTCAAACACCATCCCAGCCAGATTAACATCTGTTTCCAACCTCGTGAAGCCCGCCCAGTAATTAGCATCAGCAGCAAAGTCATTGAAATCTTCTAATGACTGTATCCGCCAAGGATCTTCCTGTGTCCCTGAGCCATCCAAAGCAAGAGCAGTACTCACGACAAAGCTAACCATTACCAATATATTGACTTTCCCTAACAGATTTGAACTCCTCGCAATAACCATACGAACTACCTCCTGCCCCCCAAAGTTCCATTTTTGAGTCGTTTTCAGCTACACACGGCTCAAAAACGCACAAAACAGCAACGAAAACCTCTCAGATTTGCTAAAGAATTATTTTACCATAATTAAGTCACTTTGTCAACTGTCAAAACTACACAATATATTGCCACTATTAGATGGGAAAAGGGGGATTAGTATGTTTTTTAGGGGACTGAAATATTAAAAATAACGACAATAAAATGTTGAAAATGGAAAATGGTCAGATATAATAATCGCAGCAAGAATTCAAACGGGAAGACTATCGATCATAAACGACTTGAAATTAAAAGATATCGCATAGGAATAGTTGATTACTCGAGAGTTCTTGAACTCTCACTTATTGAATTCAGGAGGTAAAGGATGAGGGCTTTAAGATATTATGTTTTAATACTATTGGCTTGCATATTCTCAAGTTCAGCACATTCGGATATTATTGGCGGAACAGTCACTAAAATTACTCCGCCCCTGAATACGGGGAATGACAATCAACAAGTTAATGAGCTTCTCGGATTCGATGAGCTACAGAATGTGGTACTGACCAGTGATCTTGTTGTAGACAAACCCAGCGGCATCATACCAGCAGGGACGATAGTCAGCAGTCACTATATCATATACGATCCTCCCGGCACTTCTATGTCAATATTGGGTAATGTGATTGTAGACCAAAATGTGGTTGGGGTGATCTATAATACGAATAACCTTAACAACAGCGATTATCTTGGCTTGCCGACTACCAACTATCTGAATCCCTCCTTGAGAGGTTTTGAGGCAGTTGATTCTGCAACAATTGAAGATATAAACAGAGTATCCTTTGATCTTACGGCCGGAACACCAGGGGACTATGCACGGATTATCACAGCATCCGACTACACGATACAGGGACCCCAAGTTATGATGCGTGCTCCCCATGCAGCTCCGGGGGGTGTTCACACCAATGAAAGCGGTGTCGGTTCGGTTCGTTTATTGTTTAATCAAGCAATCAGTTTTGAGAGTGACGACATCACTGTCACCGATGAAAACAGTCAAAATGTGGTCGCCTATGCCACTGGGAGTGAAAGCCCATTTATGATAATCACCTTCGAGAGGATTCTGTTTGCCGACAAATATACGATTACAGTTCATGATACCGTAAACAGTACGGATACCGGCTCACCCATTGATGGAGATAACGATGGAAATGCCGGAGGGGATTACGTATTCATGATGGAGCATCGAAAGCGAACAGACAGCGATAATGACAATGATATTGATTTTATCGAATTGACAATATTAGCTGAGGACTGGTTGTGGGGGAAGTAGAGAAATCTTTACTTCTTACTGTTGGAGCGGAAAACAAATACAATGCTTTTTGAATGTATCTATAATATAATTTTTACCAGTTATGTCGAATTATTTAGTTTCCTCAACATTACCGATCCAAAGCAAAAGCAGTATTTACGCACAAGCTGACCATTACCAATATAGTGATTTTCCCTAACAGATTTGAATTCCTCGCTATAACCATTTTTCTACCTCCTGCCCTCCATTAATTATATTTACTCTCAGAAACAGTCAACTTGCACAAATCAAATCGGTATACTACATCTTAGGTGTCTATGTACGTTAACATATTTACACAGATTTGTCAACCGCGTTTACACAAGATTTTGTGTACATTAAGCTTGGTTTTAAGCACGATTTGTGAAAGAAGGCTAAACGATTACATTGAAATACAGCGAAAAAACACTATGGTTCTGATTTTTCTTTTCCCTAGCCATAGAAAAGTTTGAAAAGCAAATGTGATTTTGGTAATCTGCGAAACGCGCAAAATTTGCCCTATCATGAAAAGGGACTTTAATCTATGACGGCAAAAACAGGTTTTGACAACGAAAAGTATCTACACGAGCAGACGGACGCCATTCTTGAGCGGGTCAACAAGTTCAATAACAAGCTGTATCTTGAATTCGGCGGCAAGCTTCTGTTCGATTATCATGCGGCACGTGTGCTTCCCGGCTTTGATCCCAATGTCAAAATGCGTCTGTTGCAGAAAATACGCGACAAAATAGATGTTATCCTCTGTATTTTTGCCGGCGACATTGAGAGAAAAAAGGTCCGCGCCGACTTCGGTATTACCTATGATTCCGACGCCCTAAAAACAATCGATGACTTCCGGGAATGGGGCATCGAGATTACAGCCGTGGTCATTACACGCTACGATAACCAGCCCTCAGCCAGGGTATTCAAGAACAAGCTTGAACGGAGGGGAATAAGCGTTTACACGCACAATTCAACAAAGGGTTATCCTACCGACGTCGAAACTATTGTAAGCGACGATGGGTACGGCGCGAACCAACCGATACATACCCAACATCCGATCGTAGTTGTTACCGGGCCGGGACCGGGAAGCGGAAAACTGGCCACGTGTCTTTGCAATTTGTACCATGAATACAAAAACGGCAAAGAGGCCGGGTTTGCCAAGTTCGAAACATTCCCCATCTGGAACCTGCCATTGAAACATAAGGTAAACGTTGCCTACGAGGCCGCAACTGTCGATTTAAAAGATGCAAACGGCATCGACTATCACCATCTGGAAGCTTACGGCGAAACAACAGTCAATTATAATCGTGATATCGAAGCCTTTCCGCTGCTCAAGAGAATAATAGAAAAAATTACAGGCAGGGAATCTTTTTACAAATCTCCGACCGATATGGGCGTCAACCGTGCCGGCTATGGAATAGTGGATGACGAACTGGTGCAGGAAGCCGCACATCAGGAAATTATCAGGCGATATTTCAGGTGTGCCTGCGAGTATGCAATGGGATTCGTTGAAAGAGAAATCCTCGACAGGTCCGAGCTTATCATGGAACACATCGGTGCAAAAGTCGAAGACAGGCCCGTTGTATTACCGGCCCGAGAAGCGGCCCAAAGAGCACAGCAACTCGGCAAAGGTAACGAGGGTATTTTTTGCGGTGCTGCTATCAAACTCCCCGATGCCGCAATTATCACCGGCGAGAATTCTCCTCTTATGCACGCCGCCTCCAGCCTTGTTATAAACGCAACCAAGCATCTTGCCGGTCTGCCGAAAAAAATGCATCTTTTGCCCCAGAACATCACGGATTCTGTAAGATTCCTGAAAAAGGAAATCATGAACGGAAAAATGATAAGCCTTGACCTTGAAGAAACATTGATAGCTTTGAGCATCAGCGCCATATCGAATCCAGCCGCCCAGATGGCCGTCGAGCATTTAAAGGAACTGAAAGGGTGCGAAGTTCACATGACACACATTCCCACAACGGGTGATGAAGCCGGCTTAAGAAAACTGGGTGTTAATCTTACCTCGGATCCGGACTTTTCCTCGAAAAGTCTTTTTATTAACTGAAACCCCGTGATTAATATATGAAAATATTTTAATTCATCTCCAAGCCACTTTTTCGTTTTTACTATCCGAATCTCTATGCCCGCGCGTCTTTTGTGCTTTATCAAAATCCTATTTTCCCCTTGCTCCTATCGGCAAACATCGGTAGCCTATGGTGACATACTGTAGAAATTATGGAAAGGTAAACAGCATGAAAGAGGCAAGAACCTATGATAGTTTCCCGGCGCCGATGGTTTCACTGGTAATTCTTGTTTCATTGCTCATTTATGCTCTTGGTACTTACATTCTTGCAGTTCTCGAAATTTGGCTCTCAATACCTTATGTCTTGTATTGTGCCTGGATTGAGTTTAGAATCCTGAAATACAGTTGTGTTGACTGTTATTACTACGGGCAGCTTTGCGGCTTGGGCAGAGGCAAACTGTGCGCACTATTGTTTAAAAAAGGGGATCCTCAGAGATTCGTTGAAAAGGAAATTTCCTGGCCCGACCTTCTACCGGATTTCATGGTTTCCATCTTCCCGGCGATTGGAGGGATAATTCTGCTGATCAAGGACTTCAGTTGGTTCATCCTATTTCTGCTGATTGTCCTTTTGGCTCTTTCCTTCGGAGGCAACGCCGTAATCAGAGGTTCGTTTGCATGCAGGCATTGTAAACAACGCGAGATTGGATGTCCGGCAGAAAGATTATTCAGTAAAGAATCCCCAAAAACGGATTAACAGGCAGATTAACAAAACATACTGATGACAGCGAAGATATAGAGTAAACGAATCTTTTTTTACAGTGGCAGTGTTGATTTCAAATATGTAGAATGTATAAGTGCAATGTTCAGGCAAGTATAAATTAAAACAAAATTTATTTACGAAAGGAGCAAAAGTGAAGAAGGTAATTGTGTTGACGATGGTTAGTTGTTTGATACTGGCGCAATCCTGCGAGGAGAAAACTTCCATCCCTCCTAAAGCTCATCCGAATGTTAGCCAATGGCAGGACCTGTTCGCCGCGGACCTGTCCAACGCCACTTATCCCGATGGCGTCTGGACATTTGAGGACGGCGTCCTTACCGCCAGCGAAGACCAGGTCATCTGGACCAAAAAAGATTATGACAATTTTATTATCGACCTGGAATTCAAGACCGAAGACGGCACAAACAGCGGCGTGATAGTCTATTGTACCAACATGGAGAACTGGATTCCAAATTCCGTAGAGATACAGATAGCCGATGATTTTTCAGAGAAATGGGCGAAGATGCCCAAGACCTGGCAGTGCGGCGCGATTTTCGGCCACCTGGCCGCCTCGAAAAGCATGGTCAAGAAACCGGGGCAATGGAACCGTTTTACCATAACCTGCAAGGATAAAATGATATACGTCATGCTCAACGGCGTAATGGTCACCGAAATGAATATGGACCTCTGGACGAGTGCTACAAAAAATCCCGACGGAAGCGAAATTCCCTCGTGGCTAAGCACTCCTTTTGCCGAGCTTGCTACTCATGGCAATATTGGCCTGCAGGGCAAGCACGCCGGGGCGCCGATATACTTTAGAAACATGAAAATCAAAGAGTTAGACTGACTCCAAACGGGCAAGATCTAATAAAGAAGGTGATTGTACAGAATCTATCCCTTCTCATCTTTTTCGGAGCGTTTCTCGCCGGCACGTGTTTTCCCTCGCTTCGGCTCCGACGGGA
>Ga0209536_100015793_pt1 | contig 10760 bp, 11 predicted proteins | sample DeeMarSeWOR28_12_FD_187461 | JGI IMG/M metagenome (GOLD analysis project Ga0209536, IMG submission 187461) | Marine sediment microbial communities from White Oak River estuary, North Carolina - WOR-2-8_12 (SPAdes) (version 2) | ecosystem: Environmental > Aquatic > Marine > Intertidal zone >...
ACGGCCAGGACTACCATACGGCACTCCATCGAGTACTGGCACAACAATGAGAGAGGAGGGGGGTGTCTATCCCACATAGGTTCTCTCGCCGCCGGGGTCATGTCTCCTAGATCTTTAGTACATCTGATTTAATCTGATGCCTAAAGGCCACTCTTCCGTCGATTCCCATTGTTTTTAAGGTTATTTGCGGTGCAGGTTGAGTCTGCCAATCGATTTCCACCAACCCAAAATTTAAATCGACATAGGGTCCAGCTATGCGGAAGGAATTCGGAGCGTTAGCGTAGTCTTCATTGACATGGGTCAGCCCGCTGGATGTAAAGTCGTAGAGAGGGTAGGGTCCTTCATCCGTTGCGGAAAGCTCTGCAAAATGCACATTCCCGCTTAGCAGTATCACACCATTAGCACCGGATGAGTTAATCAGGTCAAACAATCGTTGACGGTCTGCCGGATAGTCACCCCACTCATCCATACCCTTTTCATTAGCCACAATTTGGGTACTGGACACGATGAAGCGAATCTCCGCCGGGTGCTTCAGTTGCTCTTCCAGCCACTGCCACTGAACCTCACGCAGAAGAGTGGCACCTGGATCGGTATTGGGGATATATCTCCCCACCTTTCCAATCTTCTCGAGTTCTTCTTTGGTGCGTGGATCATTCTTGAAAGGACTCTTAAACCAGCGGGTATCCAGCAAAATGATCTGGACGCGCCTGCCTTCGGGACCGAAGATCCTTGCGTCATAGATGCCGGGTGTCATGCGGCGTTCGGAATCATTTGGCTCGCCGAAGAAATCCAAGAAATGCTTCTTTGTGAGCTCCTTCTTGGAAAACTCCACCCCGCCGTCGTGCTTGCCGTAATCGTGATTATCCCACGTTGCCAGGAGTGGCACGCGTGCTCGAAATCGTCTGAATCCCGGGATCGCTGCGAGCTTCCCCCAGTCTCTGGACAGCGTCTCTTCGGTAACCTCGAAGGCCTTTCCACCGTCCCAATCCCCGTAGATCGCGTCGCCGATGAACAGAAAAAGGTCCGGATTGGAATGCTCGATGGTGTTCCAGATCGGCTGGTCCAGCCATTGCATGGCGCATGAGCCGAAAGCTATGCGCTGCACGGGCCTGTCTGATGCTGCTGGTTGCGATGCACAGCTTACTACTAACAGAGACAATGAAATGGCCAGCAAAAGAGAGTTTAGATGGAGAGATTGGATCATGGTTCGATCGAATAAGAGAGCGGGACACCGAGTTGCCCCGCTCTCGTCCACAGGTGCTACATGGGCCAAGAATAGCCCGACGGCGTCAAACCTCCCCGGTAAGATTCGTGGCTGGGTGGCACAAGGGGAGGCGTGTCGCATACGGATCTTGCTGGATTGTCCCACCCATCACCATTCTTCGATGCCCACATTTCTGACAGCGTCGAGCTGTGTTTCCGGATCAATGACCCGGCCGTTGAGAATAACGACGTGACAGTCTGTATCCTGCTGTCCGCAGGCAACAATGCCTGCCATATTCAGAACTGCAAATGAATTGACCAGTTGTTTCATTTGCTGATTCCTGTAAATCCTCTTTTTCCAACGTCAGAATGTACTACGTAGATTCTGAAACAAGTCCAGAGTGACAATCAAGAATCTTCAAAAACGAGTCCCGGGCACCTGATTTCACCAGGGTGCTCTGATAACTGGTGAAATCTGAAAAAAGACTCCCCAATCTGATCCCACTTCATCCGGCCTTGTGACAAAATACTGGACCTGTGCAGTTGTTTTGAGCGGCATGGATCCAATCATAAATGTCTTTGCCACGCCAAGATTTATGGGAAACGTAATATCAAGCCCTGAAACTGTTGCATAGTTGGCTGTGGGGATCGGGGAGCCACCGACCTGCCAGCCGTCGCCCAGGCCGAACCAATAGAACAACTGAATATTTCCGATATTTACCGCTTCTTCCCCCTCGGCAGGATTCAAGCCCCACCAGTGTTGCCAGAATCCGCCAATGATTCCCCAATCCTGCATATAGGCCAGTATGGCTGCCGGTCCTAACTGAAATTGTTTTTTACCCAATCCTTCGGCCGCAGTAGGAAAAACAGATGTGGCACCGAAGCTCCAGATAAGACCCGACTTTTCTGATCTGCCCCAGCTGGTGATCAATACCATATCGCCAAAGCCGTATTTCTTGTCCCACTGGCCCTCGCTGGTCAGCATCGGCGCCCCGGCAAAGGGGAAACTGGGCCGCACAATCAGGTTCCCCTCCCATACTTTGAAAGGAAGGGTTGGCATAAATATGAAGGCACCAGAGGTCTGATCTTCTGCACCGGGAAGTGATCCACCCCACTGTGTCCATGTTGCCTGAAAAACCAAACTGGCCAGACTGCCTACTGGATTTGACAGTTCCCTGGCAATTTCATCGGCACTTTTGGCCTTGCTCTCCTGTGCAGGAAGAATTGGGGCCATCATCATAAGTACCAAAATGAAATACCACAGTTTGAAAGATCTTTCTTCACGATGTAACATTTTCATTTCATTCATCACTCATGCACATCAATCTCGTTTTGGCTGTCCGACCAAGGCATGCATCAATTGCGCATACGCCCGCTGGCTTTTTTTGAAACTCTCAATGCGCATGAATTCATTGTCTGCATGAAATCTTTCATCAAAACGCTGAAAACCGAATGTAACCAGGTCCGGGCCACCGGCGGCAGGCACGCCCATTATCAGAAAGGATAGAAATACCGCCAGCGATTGTGAGAGGATGATCGGTCTCAAGATCATTGCTCGATCCAACGAAGAGAGCGGGACATTGAAATGTCCCGCTCTCGAAGCCACGTGCTACATGGACCAGGAATAGCCTGACGGTGCCAGACCACCCCGGTAGGATTTGTGAGTGGGCGGCACAAGAAGATTCTTGTACGACTTTCCGTCCTTCATGATGAAGAGCAGATTGTCGGCCTCCAGAATCAACTTCACGTTCTGCGTGGGATCACCTTTCCAGATCAGGATATCTGCCCAGGCACCTTCTTCAACCACACCTAGTTTTGCACCTTTGAACGGGTTACGTGAGGGAGCAGAGAGTTCACGCAACGCCTGTCCTGCTGCTGAAGTCGAATACTTCATTGCATCCAAGGAGGTGAATTCTCCGCCGGGGAGTTCCACGGGGTAGGTGACGTTCACCAGCGCGTTGTGCCAGTTGTCCCAGCCAAACATATCTGATCCAACAAACATCTTCACACCATGCTTCTTCATCCATTTCGGAACCTGGACGGCCCCATTTGCTACAAGCGCCCCTTTTTCGCGCATGTCGGCGGTGAACCAGTCTGGGAAGTTCCCCATGCCAAAGGTGTTGTAACTGCCGTACGGCTGCCAGGACCACCAGACACCCTCCTTGGCCATCCGTTTTACAGTTTCCTCAGAAACCAGAAAACCATGTTCGAACGACCTCACGCCGGCATCCATCGATTTGTTGTACGCGGCATCGGTGTACCCATGAATAGCAACGTACCCGCCATACTCATTGGCGACCTGCACGGCAGCTTTCATCTCCTCGAGAGAGGGGGAATTCAGATCGATCGGATCGAACTCACTGGCTACTCCACCGCCGGACATTACCTTCAGAAAATCTCCTCCGTTTCTGAATATCCAGCGCCCTGCGCGAAGCCACGCATCGACACCATCAACAACCATCGTGTTGTGGACTTTGATCTGATAGCTGGACTCGCCTGGCGCAGCGACACGGCTACCCCAGTCGCTATGCCCACCCGTCGGACCCATTGCTGGTCCGCTGGTGTACATTCTTGGTCCGGGCAGATTCCCCATGTTGATTGCTCGCTTCAATCCGATAGAGTTGCCAGCGATATCACGAACCGTGGTGAATCCGCTGCGCAGCAGATACTCTGCGGCCCGTGACGCATGTGCACCTTGAACGTAGGAATCCCAATTGTTGCCGGCGCTCGTCCCCCCGTTGAGCATCAGATGCTGGTGCATATCAATCAGGCCGGGAGTGACCACTCCGCCCTTGCCGTCAATGACAACTGCATCTGCGGCGCTGATTCCTTTTGCCACTCTTGTGATTTTGTTGCCTTCCACCAGAACATCAGCCTCCACCGTCTTGTCGCTGGTGCCGTCCCAGACCTTCACGTTCGTGATGAGCACCTGCGGTGGCGCAGCATTCTCCTGAGCTAGTGCCGGCTGTGTCATCAGGAATGAAAACACAGCAATGAAGACTGCTGCTATGATGCGAGTGAATTGATGCATAGTGAGACCTCCCTGTGAATTATTGATTGTATCGTGTGAACGTGCAAGTCAGGAATCTGATTCGCCGAGGCATTTAACCGAGAGTACCGGCATGTGCAAATCGTAGATGGTATTCAGGACCCCCGCAAGCGCAGCTTGATCTTGTAGTTCACCAATCAAGGTGGTGACAATATCGTTCGCGCCAGAGCGTGCCGCGGTAATATTCATCCCCCCCATACTAGCTGACCATTTCGAGTCGAGCCTGCCACCCACCTGTATTAGGTAGACGGCTGGCCCGTCCGCCCTCAAGCCCTCGTGTCGGTTCGTCATGCGTATTTCTCGGGTGCCTGGATTGTCCGACTGGATACAATTCTTGGATTAACGGCAGCAAATATATGGACCTTCCGGTGCGGGGCGAAATACCCCCGAGGGGGTAAAAGAAGGGGTAAAAGGGGGTAGTGGTGGTGGGGTTCAGCTATTGCGGTGCTCAGGACGGAGCAAGATACCCAGTTCACGCGCCTTGGCCACTGCGGGTGATCTACCGCTGACCTCGAGCTTGCGATAGATATTCTTTGTATGCCGCTTGACAGTTTCCGTCGAAATGAAAAGTCTTGCCGCAATATCCTTATTGCTGAGGCTCTGCTCGAGGAGACGCAAGATATCGAGTTCGCGCGCGGTCAAGGTAGTCGTTGTGCTCGAGGAGCCTAGAAGACTTGGGTAGGTTGGAGGGAGGTCGGCTTTCCTGAAGGCTTCTAGGATGTTGTCGATATGCTGTGCTTTTCCTTTCTCACGTGCGTAGGCCTCTAGAAGCTTCCGCATCTTGGGACCAGCCTCGAGATACAAGCTCACGACTCCTCTCCGTGCTGCGAGCTGGAGGCTACTGTGAAGTTGCTTCAGAGCCAGATCGTGACTATTCAGATCCCAATTCAGAATTGCCCGCAAGGCGAGTGCTTCTGACAGAAACATTGGGTAATTGATAGAACGCGCGAACTTCTCCAGTTTCGCGAGACAGGATTGGGCCCTTTTCCTGGCGGAAGTCGTCTCTTCGTAGATTAGGACTTTGGGAAGTACCAGCGAATACTGATAGGAATTTGATGGTGGCACCAGGGGAAACTCTTCTGTCTTCTGTGCCCACTCTTGCGCTATTGCCAGTTTGCCTGTAGCCAATGCTAAGTCAGCATCAAGCGCCCGCTTTACAAGAACGTAGAAGTAGTTCCCCTGCGCATTGACGTATTCGGAGAGAGTTCCTAACATGGAGACCATCTTTTCATGCTGTCGATTCCGCAATGCCACCTGCGCCAGCGAAACAATAGTGAAGATGTGGATTGCCCCAATAGTGTGATAGCGGAGTTCGAACGCACGGTCTAGAAATTCTTCTGCCTTACCATACTGTCCTTGTTGGTAAGACCGGATGCCAAGAAAATGGTGTGCGTTTGCCACCGCCTCATTGATACCAGCGTCCTCTCCAAGGTTCAGAAGCTGGAGCGCAATCTCTCCTAGATGTGTGAGGTCAGCCTCGATCCAATGCAAGTACGAGAGTCCAAGGTACAAGTGGCTCTTCACGAGAGGGTTGCTCGATGCTCCAATAGCGGAGTGCAATTCGCGAAAGGCTTCGTTGGTGTCTCCTTTCATATGAAGGCCTACACTATGGAACAGCCTTGCCATACCCTCAGGGTAGTAATTCGCGGGCGCCAGGTTCTTCAAGGATGCGCGGGCGTGGTGGAGGACACCATCAACGTGGATACGACCTTGTTGATCGGAAGAGTTGTAGACCCTGTATGCATTCAGTACATGCAATTCGCCAGATAGGTTCTTCGTATACTGCGCATCCCCAGGGTTCTCCGCCAAAACGTGTTCGATGTGAGGGAGAGACTTGAACATGTCAAACACCCTTCCCTGATACATCAGTACCCACGCCCTGGTGATCAACAGAACGACATGTCGCTGCTCGATATCAGTTCCAAACAGGTCAAGGAGTCGGCCGAGAGTTAGCCATTCCGCCCTCTTGAGCAGGCCTTGTCGGTGTTTTGAGAAAGTTTCGATGGCACTGTGCTCATCTCCCGCCGCCACAAAATGCACTATGGCATCCCCAAGATGGCCATTCTCACGAAGCCAGATTCCGGCCCTCTGGTGAAGTGACCTAATCTCATGCGGGGCCTTCCTCCTCAGCAGCTCTTGATAAAGCAAGTCTTTGAATAGATGATGGAATCTAAACCATGTGAGTTGGCTGTCCAGAGAGTAAACAAACAGGTTGTTATCTTGAATCCACCGGACGAAGGCCTCTCCCTGCTTGGAAGATACATCTGTTGTGGTATTAGGGTCAGCCAATGCTGAACAGAGAGGTGCGCAGAAGCGACTCAAGACGGATGAGGATAGCAGTTGGCTCTGGAACACACCCGGCAACGATGAGAGGATTTCTTCGACGATATATTCCTGTATGTATTGGTTCTGAATCAAAGTAATATCGGACAATGCTGGCGTTCCACCCCGATTGCGCATGTAAAATGCTAGAAGACGCAAACCAGCAATCCATCCCTCAGTCCTTTCCTCCAGAGTGGCTACGTAGGTGCCATCCAGGGACTTCTGCAGCTGGCTTCCCATGAACTCAGTGATTTCCTCCTTTGAGAAGCGCAGGTCACGCATTCGAACTTCGAGCAATTGATTTCTGCTGCGGTAAGATGACAGGGGTAGTGGTGGATCGTGCCGCCCTGTCAGGATGAGGTGAAATGACGCAGGGGCAAGGCGAATCAGGTCGTTCATGGTAGAATGGACGTTCTCTGAACGAACATAATGAAAATCGTCAATTGCCAGGATAAAGGGCTGATCGATGTCTGCAATATCATTTATCAAGCTCTTGGATAGGGCGGTTGTGGGTAGGGAATCTCTTGCCTCAAGAAGAACGAGGGTCCCTTCGCAAGCGTCAGGATGAATGGTCTGAATGGCCGCGACCACGTAACGGAAGAAGAGCCGAAAGTCATTGTCGTCATCATCTAGTGACAGCCATGCATGAGGTGCCTCACACGATTCCAGGAACGCGCTAAGAAGGGTAGTCTTGCCGAAACCGGCAGGTGCTGAAATGAGCGTCAACGGCATGTCAAGTGCCTGACTAAGGCGCTTGAGGAGCTGAGGCCGCCGGACTAGATCCCCCGTTACAGGCGGTCGGTGAAGCTTCGTGCGGGTGAGCTCAGAAGTCATGGACCTGGCAGAGGGTGGCCATAACCGGGTGTCTGCAGAGAGGAGAAGTCAAGGTTCGCGGCACTACTATAGTGCGCTTTCTAGTCAGATGCAACCAACGGACTGAGAGGTAACTTCTTCATTTGGGGACCTCCCCAATCGTCGAAATCTGTACAAGTTGACATTCTTGGCCGTCCTGCTTACAGTCCCAAGGGCGAGGAAAGTCTTGCGGGCAGTGGAATCCGGGGAACGTCGGTCTTCTGCAAGGACTTCATTGTGGATTACCGCAGTCAACCTCCCCAATGTGGCGTCAGTAGGAGGTGCTTCCGGGTTCGAACCTCGGCCGCGACGTTTGCAGGGCACATTCCTGACGAACATTGTCCACCCCGTAGGGACGGGCCCCGCGCTGCTGACCTTTGCAGCTCATAGTGGTCCTAGGTGGCTTTGTGACATCTAGCGACAAACTTGTCAGTTGGGCGGAAGACAGGCAGTACTCCCTCGTGACGGGGGGGATGTTCTATTGCCTCATGACGAAGATTGGCATTGTCCGAGGCGATCGGCGCAGGCTGGCTTTGCGGGCGCTGCTATTTGCGGCCGTCGCATGGCTGCCGCTGGCAATTGTGACACTGATCAACGGGACGTTCTCCGGGGAGGGTGTGCAGCTATCATTCATCGAGGATTTCGCGGTCCACATTCGTCTCCTTTTGGTCATTCCTTTCTTCATCTGGGTAGAGACTATTGTCGACCCGGCGTTTGATACCGACATGAATCAGACAAGGCGGTTGGTCCCTCCTGACGCAGAGAAAAGATTCGAACGCATTGTCCGCACGACGGACAGCCTTTCGAATTCATGGATTCCGGAGATTGTTTTTCTCATCGGAATCTATGCTCTCTACCTCTTCAGCGGGGAATCGCTGCAGATAGAGGGTTCTCATTGGTCCGGTGGAATGCCGGGCTCTGGTGATGAGATTGCCGCTGGGTACTACCTTCTTGTTGCCGTCCCCATCTATCAGCTTCTGACAGCGCACTGGCTATGGAGATGGATTGTCTGGGGCTATTCTGTTCTTAGGGCTTCCTTTCTACCTTTGCGGATCGATGCGGCCCATGCCGATAAAATGGCAGGGCTTGGGTATATGACACTCGTTCCCGCAGCCTTTTCAATGGTGTGCCTGGGGTTCTCCCTTGTTTTCACAGCGTGGATAGCAGAGCAGATTCTCTACGGTGGGTCAACTCTAGACGGGTTCTATTTGCCGGTGGGCGCTTTTGTGGTTTCCATACCATTGGCTACTCATCTCCCGCTATTGTCCTTCACGCCCATGATGATCCGTGAGAAGGTACATGCGATGAGCAGATATGGGAGCCTACTCCAGTATCATAACAATCTCTTCCGAGCCAAATGGCTTGAGGGGAATCTGCCAGACGAGAGTTCACTTGGGAGTCTTGATAACTCTTCGATTGCTGATATTAATTCGTCGTATCAGCAGGCAATCCGCGACATGCAGCTATTCCCTTTCACTCGGGCCTCGATCGTGTATCCGATTCTTCTGTTGTTTCTCCCCTTCACGCCTCTAGTATTCACTGTCTACTCACTACCCGAGCTCGTTTCCACTCTTGCACAGATTCTTGGTGGTTGAGGAATAATCGTCAAGTACTGGAGGTATTGCTGAGGAAGGTCAATGAAGGGGAGCAGGATAGTGTGACAGATTTGAGACAGTTTTTGTGAACTACGTGGACTGCTGTGTAACACCTGGACGTGAACTGAAGTCAAATTGGCCAAAACAGGCGCACCCACCGGACTCGAAGGAGGTTCGAGTCCTGGTGGGTGCCCGAGAAGAAATCGTCGTTGGTCATCGATAGCTGAGTATCAGCCCCGGCAATTACCGGGGCTCTTCGTTCCCTACCCACACCCTCCTTCGCTAACTTTAGCCCCTCCTTCGTCGATGCCATGCTCCACCACTGCAAGCGCGGCATGACTCCGGATGTGGGGCGCACTTCGCACGTGGCCAATTACTCTGTACTCTCCAGTATCTCTAGGGCGACACTGATCGTGGTGCCCTGTCCTTTCTCCTCGAGGGGCGGATTCCCGACCCAGAGGGGCAGCCAGAGTGTCCATACAGCGTCCTGTCGGAGGCAGACAAGAGGCGCCTGCGGAGATCGTTCAGCTCGTCCCGGAGAATGCGGTCGACTTCCAGCAGTCCTTCCTCACCGACGTAGGCGCACTCATCCACCCAGGAAGCGACAGGGTACTGCTCAAATTCGCCGCCGAGCACATGTGCCCCGACGATGTCGATATCCGCGCGGTGCATCCCTCGCTCCTTGGAGAGACGCTTCCGAGTGACTTTGAATCGTGACGGTATATGGCTCGAAGGCGTCATCTGGCTCCGGGACGCGCGGCTGAGGGAGGCAGATCAGACGAGAGGAGCACGGCCCGGGGTTGTGACGGCCGGGCCTTGCACGTATGCGACCTTGGCCCCAACGGGTGGTGAGGATTCTCGAGGCAGTCCCGGACTCATCGATGGTTGAGAGTGATGGGTGGGTGCTCTCTCGATCCTAATGACAATGTCCCCTTGTCCCGCTACAGGCTAGCACGGTCCAGAGATGAGACAAGAACTTTGCTGAAGGCGCGGAGGTGATTCTCTGATCCCCAGACGAGATTGGTGTACACCCGAACAATGTCGCGATTGTCTGTCCTGGCGATGGCGTCCCTGATATCCGTGATGTCTTTTTGCTCAATCAGCACGCCAACGCGGAGTGCTTCTTCCAGCGATGTGTTCCCTTGGGTGATGAGCTGTTCATAGAGATCCTGAAGTTGAGGATTCGTGAAGACACCGACGCCGTTCTCCCCGACGGGATCTGGGATGGCATACCGTTCGAGGAGCCTCAGCAGAGCAGCCATGTGTGTCTCTTCACTTTGCGCGATGTTGAGGAAGACGAGGTGGCCCCAGCGTTCGTGCATCACCGCGTAAACGTCACGAGCCAGTTTTTCTTCTTCGCGCATGAAGACCAGGTCCTCGGCCTCTTCCGTCGAGATGGTTCCTTGCGACCCGCCGCGGCCCACATCCGTCAGAGCATCATCTTTGGCGAGGGATTGATGGGCGGCAAAGTCTGAGGGAGGGCCTGTCGGGTCGGCGTCATGACAGCCGAGTGTGAATCCGCTGAAGCCGAGAACAAGCAAAAGTGCCGACAGGGAAAGGTGGCGATTCATGGTGATATTCCTTTCGTGGTGAAATGGTAGTTTCGCTTCGGCCCACCATGCCAAATCCCGTGCCAGCGAAACAGCGCCTATTTATCCATCCAAGAGACACTGATGGGTGGGGTGAGAATGGTTTCGACAATAGCGACGAGTGGACCCGGCACCATTGTCGAATTCACA
>Ga0209536_100015795_pt1 | contig 10760 bp, 9 predicted proteins | sample DeeMarSeWOR28_12_FD_187461 | JGI IMG/M metagenome (GOLD analysis project Ga0209536, IMG submission 187461) | Marine sediment microbial communities from White Oak River estuary, North Carolina - WOR-2-8_12 (SPAdes) (version 2) | ecosystem: Environmental > Aquatic > Marine > Intertidal zone >...
TCCAGATACCATCGCGGCTGAAGCCGCTCCTACCAGATAGACGCCATTCCGGGTAGGAGCGAATTCATTCGCGATTGGGGCGCACTGATGTCCAGTGCTACTCCTGGTGATAGTAGTCGTACTTCTTCAGGAGGTCGAAGGTAAATCCCCAGGCCTCGTTGTACGACAGGCCGCTGTCATCCGGGATGATGACCTTCACGTAGAGCTTGCCGGCGTACTTCTCTTTCAGCTCCGACAGCTGCTGGTGCAGCTGCTTGCGATTGACCGTCTGGTAGGACTCCTCGTCCATGTCCCTGATACGGATCTGGTAATACTTGTCTTCTTTCCAGTAGCGCACCGAGACCACGTGCTTGCCCTGGGCGGAGCGCGCCGGCTTGATGAGCTTGTCGTACTTGACGCGCAGGTCATCGAAGTCGCCCTGCAGCATCGCGAACTGCTGCTCCGATACGGAAAACTTCTGCCTGAGTTCGGCCAGTTCCCCGGTCTGCGCGTCCCGCGCCTGTTCCAGCTGCTGCACCTCGGCCAGTGTCTCCTGCAGTCGCTGTTCCAGCGTCGCCTGCGCATCTGACAGCTGCCGGGAACGGTCCTCGGCCAGGCGCACCTCGCGCTGCGACTGCTGCAGGCTGGTTGCGACCCGGTCTCGCTCGGTTTCGGTCGCCAGCAGCTTCTGTTCCGTCTCACCCAGTCGCTGCTGCGTCGACTGGTTCATTTCACTGGCACGCATCAGCTGCATGCGAAGTTCGGAGATGTCATGCTGTGCCTGCGCCAGCCGTTCCTCCAGCGTTGCACTGGTCTCGGTCATCGAACGCGCCAGCGCCTCCGCCTCGCGTTCCGCCTCGATCGTGGCGCGCAGCTCCCGGACCAGGTCCCAGTTGCGTACCATCAGCAGGGTGCTGGCCAGCATGAAGATCATCACCACGACCATCATGATGTCGGTAAACGACGGCCAGAAGCTGTCGTTGCCGTTGCCGGCATCCCCCTGGTAACGCAGGTCGACGAAGCCCTCGTCCACCCTCAGTCACCCGCTGCCGGCAGGCGGAAGCCTTCGCGCAGGACCTGCTTGATCGTCTCGAGATCCCCGGCCGTGGCAGTCACCCGCGTGTTCAGCTCATCGAGGGTGTCATGCAGCCTGCTGCCAACGTCGGCAAAGTCCTGCTGGATATTCTTCATGCCGGCGGCGGCCTGTCGCAAGCCGTGGATCAGGCCGGCGACCTCATGCAGCATGCTCTCGCTGTCATGCGAGAACGCCGGCAGCAGGTAGACCGAGGTGACCTCCTCGATGCTGCCCAGCAGGTGCGACTGGGCATCGTTCAGCTTCAGGTTGAAATACCCGTAGAACAGGTAGCAGACGATGGCCGTGATGGTTGTCGACAGGGCCGTCGACATGCCGTGGATGACCAGCCCCATGTTGCCCGTGCCCGGCGTGCCGTCGAGCAGGTCGGAGGCGCCCAGCAGGGCGATCGACAGCGACACGATGGTGCCGAAGACGCCGGTCAGGATCAGGATATTGTTGACGTAGCGCGCGAAGCTGGTGCGGGTGCTCTCGTTCGCCAGCAGCGTCGAGGCCAGCGCACTGTGGTTGATCCTGGCGTGCTTCTCGCCGAGCTGGGAAAGGGTGTTGTAGCGCTGCGCGATGATGGAGCGTGCGCTGACACCCTTCAGCGGATTCTCGTGCTCCTTCTGCAGGTGACGCACCACCCGCGTCAGTGCCGCCTCCTCGCGCATGTAGCGCAGCAGCGAGGAAATGATCTTGACCAGTCCCAGCAGGAATATACCGACTATGCTGCCGTTGATGACCAGTCCGGCGGAAGTCAGCTGCCGGTTGAAGTAGAGTTCGTTGACGAACGTGATGTTGGCAAACACGATTGCCAGCACGACGAGGCCGAGCACAACAAGCCGTAGCAGCATGCGACTGCTGAAGTTGCTGTTTACATCGATCATGGGTGTTCCTTCCTGAATGGTTGGCAGTCCCTGCCGCCGGCCGTTGCCGGGCCGGCGTCAGAGTTTGCGGTAGATTTCGGTGCCCTGCTCCACGAACTCGGCAGACTTGTCAGACATGCCCTGCTCGATGGCCACGCCGACATCGCCGATGCCCTTGCTGGCCGCATACTCGCGCACGTCCTGGCTGATTTTCATGGAGCAGAATTTCGGCCCGCACATGGAACAGAAGTGTGCCACCTTGGCCGAGTCCTTCGGCAGGGTCTTGTCGTGGAACTCGCGCGCCTTCTCCGGGTCGAGCCCGAGGTTGAACTGGTCCTCCCAGCGAAACTCGAAACGCGCCTTCGACAGGGCGTTGTCGCGCAGCTGCGCGCCGGGATGCCCCTTGGCCAGGTCCGCGGCATGCGCGGCGAGCTTGTAGGTGATGATCCCCTCGCGCACATCTTCCTTGTCGGGCAGGCCCAGGTGCTCCTTCGGCGTGACGTAGCACAGCATGGCGGTACCGTACCAGCCGATCTGGGCGGCACCGATGGCCGAGGTGATGTGGTCATAGCCCGGCGCGATGTCGGTGGTCAGCGGCCCCAGCGTGTAGAACGGTGCCTCGTGACAGTCGGCCAGTTCCTTCTCCATGTTCTCCTTGATGAGCTGCATGGGCACGTGGCCTGGCCCCTCGATCATGACCTGCACGTCGTGCTCCCAGGCGACCCGGGTCAGCTCACCGAGCGTCTCCAGCTCGCCGAACTGGGCGGCATCGTTGGCATCGGCAATGGAGCCGGGGCGCAGGCCGTCGCCCAGCGAGAACGACACGTCGTAGGCCTTCATGATTTCGCAGATCTCGGCGAAGTTCGTATAGAGGAAGCTTTCCTCGTGGTGCGCCAGGCACCACTTGGCCATGATGGAGCCGCCACGCGAGACGATGCCGGTGACTCGCTGCGCGGTCAGCGGCACATAGCGCAGCAGTACGCCGGCATGAATGGTGAAATAGTCCACGCCCTGCTCGGCCTGCTCGATCAGGGTGTCGCGGAAGATGTCCCAGTTGAGCTCCTCGGCACGCCCCTCGACCTTCTCCAGCGCCTGGTAGATCGGCACGGTACCGACCGGCACCGGCGAGTTGCGCAGGATCCACTCACGGGTCTCGTGGATGTTCTTGCCGGTCGACAGGTCCATGACGGTGTCGCCGCCCCAGCGGGCCGACCATACCATCTTCTCCACCTCTTCCTCGATCGACGAGGTCACGGCGGAGTTGCCGATGTTGGTGTTCACCTTCACCAGGAAGTTGCGGCCGATGATCATCGGCTCGAGTTCCGGGTGGTTGATGTTCGCCGGGATGATGGCACGCCCGCGGGCGATCTCGTCGCGCACGAACCCGGGGGTCACGCGCCCGGGTATGGCCGCGCCGAAGCTGTTGCCGCGATGCTGCACCAGCAGGCCACTGTCACGGTACTCCTCCAGCCGGAGGTTTTCGCGGATGGCGGCAAACTCCATTTCCGGGGTGATGATGCCCTGCCTCGCGTAGTGCATCTGGGTGACATTGGCACCGGCCTTCGCGCGCCGTGGCTGACGGATGTGCTCGAAACGCAGCTGCGCCAGTTCCGGGCTGGTCTGCCGCTGGCGGCCAAACTCGGAACTCGGGCCGTCCAGCAGTTCGGTGTCAGCACGCTCACGGATCCAGGCCGTGCGCACCTCCGGCAGGCCCTGCAGCAGGTTGATGCTCGCATCGGGGTCCGTGTAGGGACCCGAGGTGTCGTAGACGGTGATGGCCGGGTTCTTTTCCATGCCGAAGCTTGCCGGGGTGTCACTCTGCTCGACCTCGCGCATGGGAACGCGCAGGTCGTCGCGCGAGCCCTGCACATAGATCTTGCGGGAATTCGGAAACGGCCGCGTCACCGCGTCGGAGAGCTGCGCCGTCTTCTTGATAAAGTCTTCTGGAATGGCACTCATGGCACCGTCCTGTCATGTGAAATGGATTCAACGCCGGCCGGTGTGCGAGCTTCCCTACGCCGGTGTCAGCCGGATCAGGTTCGAAGGGTTTTTCTCAGCCCGACAGGGCACCCCCAGCTACGGAGGCAACACGTTAGCGAATGGCCTGCTCCATTGCAAGCATGCCGGTCATGCAGGTTTTTACAAGCCATTGATTTATATACTGCGCCGTCATGCCCGGCCGGCCGGATTATTGCCTGCCGGGGCCAAACACCGTACCCTTGGCCGCCACGTAAAAACAAACGGGCAGTTGCGCTTATGAACCAGATGGATTTCGAACAGGCACGTTTCAACATGATCGAGCAGCAGGTGCGTCCCTGGGACGTGCTCGACCAGCAGGTCCTCGACGTCATGGGCAACGTCCCCCGCGAGGCCTACGTGCCGGAGAAATACCGCGCCCTGGCCTTCGCCGATATCAACATCCCGCTGGGACACGACCAGGTCATGATGGCCCCCAGGGTCGAAGGCCGCCTGCTGCAGGCGCTGGCGATCCGGCAAAGCGACTCGGTGCTGGAGATCGGCACCGGCAGCGGCTATCTCACGGCCTGCCTTGCCGCGCTCGGCAACCACGTCACCAGCTACGAGATCTTCCCGGACCTGAGCCAGGCCGCCGGCGAAAAACTCACGGCAAACGGCTGCCGCAATGTCACCCTGATCGAGGCAGATGCGGCCGATGGCATCAATAGCGGCAACCGCTACGACGTCATCGCCGTGACCGGTTCCCTGCCGGAACTGCACACGACCTTCCACAACAACCTGACCCACGGCGGTCGCCTGTTCCTGATCACCGGCACCCCGCCCGTCATGGAGGCCCTGCTGGTGACCCGTATCGATGATGACAACTGGAGAACCGAAAGCCTGTTCGAGACCTCGCTGCCGCCGCTGGTGAATGCCGCCGGTGCGAAGCGCTTTGCGCTGTAGGGAAGACGTGGGACCTGCCGAAGCCTGCCACGGAAGCACACGGAAATGACGATATGAAAATGATTGCAGGAGCGGCTTTAGCCGCGATCAGTCATTCCAGCCTGGTCTGTTAAATCAAGCAATCGCGAATGAATTCGCTCCTGCCGTGCTATTTGGTTCCGTGTGCTTGCGTGGCGAGTGATTCTGGAATGCTCAACCCATTGAGACGACCCAAGACGCCATGACCAATCCCGAGTTACCCGAACAACTACCCGGCTTTGACGAGCCGCTTGCGCTGCTGCGCGCCTGCCACGGCAAAATCGTTGAACACTGCGAGCTGATCGAGGAGATCGTCAGGGCGCTGCAGGGCAACAGGGATGAGCTCGACACCCGGCAGGCGGCCCGCAAAGCCATTACCTACTTTACCTCCAGCGCCCGCCAGCACCACGAGGACGAGGAACAGAACCTGTTCCCCCTGCTCATCCGGCAGTCCCTGAAGCTGGCCGACCTGGTCAACAGCCTGAAACAGGAACACAGGACGCTGGATGAACTCTGGCTGGCCATCGAGCCCGAACTGCGACGCATGCCGGAGCCGGCCGACCCCGACGCCTTCATCAGCGCGGCATCGGCCTTCTGCAAGCTGAACCGGGAGCACGTGCTTCGCGAGAACACGGACTTCCTGCCGCTTGCCCAGAGCAGCCTCAGCAGCCAGCAGATCAGGGACATCGGCCGGGCCATGGCGCAGCGCCGCGGCGCACGCTATCCGTCATAGGTAGCGCTCGACCATCGCCAGCACGCTGTCCAGCGCGCCGCGATTCCTCTCCACCGCCTGACTGCCCCGGCGCCCCGCCTGCCGGCGTTCATCGGCATGCAGCAGCCAGTGGCTGACGGCCGCCGCCAGGCCCGAGACATTCTCCACCCGGCGGCAGGCACCGACCCGTTCGAGCAACTCGCAGATATCCTGGAAATTCGCCACATGCGGGCCGGTCACCAGCGGGATGCCGGCTGCCGCCGGCTCCAGCAGGTTGTGGCCACCCCGGTGCACCAGGCTGCCGCCGACGAAGGCAACATCGGCCGCGGCATAGAACAGCATCAGCTCGCCCATGGTGTCACCGACGAATATGCCGGTGTCCCCCGTGCAGGGTATGCCCTCGCTGCGCAGTACCGTCCGGTAGCCACGCCGGCGGCACAACGCGGCAACGTCCGCAAACCGCTCCGGGTGGCGCGGCACCAGCACCAGCAGGCAGTCCGGCAACCGCCGGCGGACCTGCCGGAAGGCGTCCAGCACGAGTTCATCCTCACCCTCGTGGGTGCTGCCGGCAATCCATACCGGGCGTGTCTCACCCCACAGGCGGCGCTGCTCCCTGGCCTGGTCCGTCAGTCCGGGTGAAAGTTCCTGCTCGTACTTCAGGTTCCCGGTCACGGTGATCCGGCCGGGGTCGGCGCCCAGCGAGGCGAACCGCCTTGCATCACGCGGCGACTGGGCCGCAATCGCCGTGACCGCGGCCAGCGTCTTTGCCACCAGGCGGGGCACCCGCCGGTAGCCCGCCGTCGAGCGGGCCGACAGTCGGCCGTTGACCAGCAGCAGGGGTATATCGCGCTTGCGGCAGCCATTGAACAGGTTTGGCCACAGTTCCGTCTCCATGACGATGGCAAGCTGCGGCTGGATGCGATCGAGAAACCGCGCCACCGCACCCGGCAGGTCATACGGGGCATACAACTGCTCCACCTCTTCACCGAACAGCTCAGCCACGCGCGCCGAACCGGTGGGCGTGGCAGTGGTGACCAGCAGGGAGACCTCGGGCTTCTGCAGCAGGGCCCGGACCAGCGGCGCCGCCGCCTGGACCTCGCCGACGGACACGGCATGCAGCCAGACGACCCGCGCGCCAATGGCCGGCCGGATCGAGCCGAACCGCTCTGGCCAGCGCCTCCAGTAGCCCGGCGCACGCAGGCCGCGCCATGCCAGCCGCAGCAGCACCAGCGGCGCCAGCAGGTAGAGCAGGAGCGTGTAGAGCCTTCTCATGGCCCGCCACGGGACCACATGCCGTCAGTCATGCCGGTGCAGCCAGTCCAGGTAACGCGGCACCCCGACCTCGACCGGCATGAACGGCGCAGCGTAACCCGCCGCGCGCAGGGCCGAGATGTCCGCCTCGGTGTAACTCTGGTAGCAGCCCCGCAGGGTATCCGGAAACGCTATGTACTCGACCGCGCCCCTGCCGTGCCAGCCAATCACGGCCTGCGCGACCTCGTTGAAGCTCTGGCAGCGACCGGTGCCGACATTGAAGATGCCGCACCTGCCGGGATGGTCCATGAACCAGAGATTCACCGCCACGGCATCATCGACATGGATGAAGTCGCGCCGCTGCTCGCCATCGGCATAACCGTCGCTGCCGGCAAACAGGCACGGGTTGCCACCGGCGCCCAGCTGTCCGTCAAGGTGACTGGCGACGCTGGCCATGCTGCCCTTGTGCTGTTCGCGTGGCCCGTAGACATTGAAGTAGCGGAACCCGGCCACCTGGGTAACCGCCTGCGGCAGGATGCGTCGCACGTACTGGTCGAACAGGAACTTGGAGTAGCCATAGATGTTCAGCGGTGCCTCGTGCTCGCAGGACTCCCGGAATACATTGCCGTCCCCGTAGACCGACGCCGACGAGGCATACAGGAAGGCGGCACCGTGTTCCATGCTGAAATGCAGCAGACGCCTCGAGTACTCGTAGTTGTTCGCCAGCATGTAGCGGGCGTCCCATTCGGTAGTGCTCGAACAGGCGCCCTCGTGAAATACGGTCTCGATCCTCTCGCCGCGCAGTGTTGCGTCATCCAGCGAGGCGAGGAAGTCGTCCTTGTCGACGAGGTCGAGACAGGCGCAATCGGCAAGGTTGGCGAGCTTGGCCTCGTCACCCGGCTCATCGACCACCAGGATATCCTCCCGGCCACGCTCGTTGAGCGCCCTGACGATGTTGCTGCCGATAAACCCGGCACCGCCGGTGACTATGATCATTGGCTTATTGAGATGCAAGATTCGTTGTTGGTAAATTCTTTTACCGCAGGGACGCAGAGTTCAAGAAAGGCATCACATAAATTACTGCGCCACAGCTGTCTTCGTATACTCTCTGATATCCGACGTCAAACTGCCCAAAGAGTGGTGCAGGAGCGAATTTATTCGCGATCACGGATCGTGAACATCACAAACACTATCGCGGCTAAAGCCGCTCCTGCAACATCAATTAATCATAAGCGGAGGTAAACATCATTCCCGGGATCGTATTCGCTCGATGATATCGGACGTTGAGCATCCCGCCTCGTAATCCAGCACCACCACCTCGCCGCCGCTGCGTTCCACGCAGTCATGGCCGGCGATGTCGCGTGGACGGTAATCACCACCCTTGACCAGCACGTCCGGGCTGACTTCACAGATCAGGCGTTCGGGTGTGTTCTCGGAAAACGGCACCACCCAGTCCACGCACTCCAGGGCTGCCAGCACTGCCATGCGCCGCTCGACCGGGTTTACCGGCCGGCCGTCCCCCTTGAGCCGGGCTACCGAGGCATCGTCGTTGACGGCAACCACCAGCCTGTCGCCCAGCCGGCGCGCCTTGGCAAGGTAGGCCACGTGTCCGGCGTGCAGGATATCGAAGCAGCCGTTGGTCATGATGATGCGTTCACCGCGGGCCCGCGCCTCGCCCAGCGCCAGCAACAGCTGTTCCTCGTTCATGTCACCGCAGCCGGCGGTGTGCGCGCCCTGCGCGGCGCGGGACAATTCCGGCACCGAAACGCTGGCCGTACCCAGTCGGCTGACGACAATACCGGCCGCGAGGTTGGCCAGTGACATGGCCGCGGGCAACGCCTCACCGGCCGCCATGGCTGCCGCCAGCACCGCAATGACGGTATCGCCCGCGCCGGTCACATCAAACACCTCGCGCGCCTGCGTTGGCAGGTGCCGCTCCGGCTCACCAGGGCGGAACAGCGTCATGCCATGTTCACCACGGGTCAGCAGGATTGCCGCCAGCTGATGGCGGGCAAGCATCTCCGCGGCCTGGCCCGCAAGCGCCTGTTCCGTTCCAGCCCTGCCAGCCGCGCGCTCGAACTCGGCCAGGTTTGGCGTAATGATGCTCGCGCCCCGATAGGCACTGAAATCGGCCCCACAGGGATCGACCAGCACCGGTTTGCCGGCCTTGCGCGCCGCGGCAATCAGTTCACCGGCCTGAAAAAGCGTGCCCTTGCCGTAGTCGGAGAGCACCACGACATCACATGCCTGCAAGGCGTCGCGATACACCGGCAACAGGCCTTCGGCCTCAACGGCCTGAAAGCCGTCCTCGAAATCAAGCCGTATCAATTGCTGCTGACGGCTGATGACCCGCAGCTTGGTTACCGTGCCGCTGTCGGGGTGCCTGTGCAGGGCGTGTGCAACACCGGCGGAATCCAGCTTCGCCTCGAGTGAAACGGCGGCGGCATCCTGACCGACAATCCCCAGCAGGCGGGTCTGTGCGCCCAGTGCCGCCGTGTTGAGCGCCACGTTGGCCGCACCGCCGGGACGCTCCTCCGTGTCGGCAACGCGCACCACGGGAACCGGTGCCTCCGGCGAGATACGGCTGGCGTCGCCATGCCAGTAACGGTCCAGCATGACGTCACCGATGACAAGGACGCGTCCGTTCTTGAATACAGGAATCTGAATATCCATGGTAATCGGCCCATCATACCGCCGGCCCGGTCCCGATTCATCGTTTGTTGCCGCACGCCCGGCTGGATACACTGCCGTGCATACCGCACGATAATACGAATATGCCCGCGACCCTGCCTTCTCACCTGCTCCTGCCACGCTACTGGCCGACATGGCTGATGCTGGGTTCGCTGTGGTGCGTTACGCGCCTGCCCTATGCCTGGCAACTGGCGCTGGGGCGCGCTATCGGCCAGCTGGCACCGCGCCTTGGCAGGCGCCGCCGCCGTATCGCCGAGACCAACCTGAAGCTGTGCTTCCCTGCAATGACGGATACGCAACGCCAGCAGCTGTTGCGCGAGCACTTCGCCTCGCTTGGCATCGCGCTGGTCGAGTTCGCACTCGGCTGGTGGGGGTCGGATGCGAAGCTGGAACCGCTGGCGAAAATCCAGGGGCTGGAGCACCTGCAGTCCGCCCTGCAGGAAGGCAGCGGTGTCATCCTGCTAAGCGCACATTTCACCACCCTGGAGATTGGCGGCCGGCTGCTGTCCCGCCACGCGCCGTTCCATGTCCTGTACCGCGAGCACAAGAACCCGGTCATCGAGCATGTCATGGGCAAGGCGCGCAGCCGCTGGTATGAGAAGGCCATCCCGCGCGGTGACATGAGCGGCCTGCTGAAAAGCCTGAAAGAAAACCGGGCCGTCTGGTATGCGCCCGACCAGGACCACGGCACCGGTAACAGCGTGTTTGTGCCGTTCTTCGGCATTCCGGCCGCAACCCTCACGACAACCTCGCGCATCGCCGCTATCAGCGGCGCACGGGTCGTGCCGTTCTTCCAGCATCGCCTGCCCGGCAAGCGCGGCTACGAACTGGAACTCCTGCCCGCACTGGAAGATTTCCCTGGCGATGATATGGCCAGAGACACCGCACGCATCATGCGGCTGATCGAGGCACAGGTCAGGCAACGGCCTGAGCAGTATCTCTGGGTGCACCGGCGATTCAAGACCCGGCCCGCAGGTGAGCCACCGGTTTACGATGAATAGCGCCACCACGACATGCATGGCCAGAAGCCACAACTGCAGGAGCGGCTTCAGCCGCGATGGACGTCTGAACCAATCGCGAATGAATTCGCTCCTGCAATGGAAGGTGAGACTACCCGTAGGAGCGGCTTCAGCCGCGACAGCAGCGCCAACCAATCGCGAATGAATTCCGCCCCTACATCGGAAGGTGAATCTGCCTGTAGGAGCGGCTTCAGCCGCGACAGCAGCGCCAACCAATCGCGAATGAATTC
>Ga0209536_100015796_pt1 | contig 10760 bp, 14 predicted proteins | sample DeeMarSeWOR28_12_FD_187461 | JGI IMG/M metagenome (GOLD analysis project Ga0209536, IMG submission 187461) | Marine sediment microbial communities from White Oak River estuary, North Carolina - WOR-2-8_12 (SPAdes) (version 2) | ecosystem: Environmental > Aquatic > Marine > Intertidal zone >...
CATCGCCCTGCTGGACGCGCGCAAGGGACTGAAAATGTTTGAGAAGGTCGAGGTGCCGGTACTGGGCATCATCGAGAACATGAGCATCCACATCTGCAGCAACTGCGGCCACGAGGAGCACATCTTCGGCGAAGGCGGCGGCGAGCGCATGTCGGAAGAAAACAACGTGGATTTCCTCGGCGCGCTGCCGCTGGACAAGCGCATCCGCGAGGAGACGGATTCCGGCAAGCCCACCGTGGTGGCGGAACCGGAAGCGCGGATTTCACAGATCTACCGCGAGATCGCGCGGCGCACTGCCGCCAAGCTGTCGCTGAAGTCCAAGGATTACGCGGCGCGCTTCCCGCAGATCGTGATCTCGAATGACTAAATCAATGGGGTCAGACTCGACTGATTTTTTGACCGATACACAAGACACGATCACTATTTTTCAAAATCAATCGAGTCTGACCCCATCGATTCATAACTGAGATGTCCATCAAGTCCGACAAGTGGATTCGCCGCATGGCGCTGGAGCACGGCATGATCGAGCCGTTCGAGTCCGGCCAGGTGCGGGAGAACGGCAACGGCCGCATCGTTTCCTATGGCACTTCCAGCTACGGTTACGACATACGCTGTTCCGATGAATTCAAGATATTCACGAACATCAACTCGGCCATCGTTGATCCCAAGAACTTCGATGCCAACAGCTTTGTCGACGTGAAGTCGGATGTCTGCATCATCCCGCCGAACTCGTTCGCACTGGCGCGCACCGTGGAATACTTCAGGATACCGCGCAACGTGTTGACAATCTGCCTGGGCAAGTCCACCTACGCACGCTGCGGCATCATCGTCAACGTCACCCCGTTCGAGCCCGAGTGGGAAGGGCACGTGACACTGGAGTTTTCCAACACCACGCCGCTGCCCGCCAAGATCTACGCCAACGAGGGCGTGGCGCAGGTGCTGTTCCTCGAGTCCGACGAGGTCTGCGAGACCTCCTACAAGGACCGCGGCGGCAAGTACCAGGGGCAGCGCGGCGTGACCCTGCCGAAGACCTGAGCACCCGGGTCGCCGCAACAACCCGCCCCGGGCAGGGACGGCTACAGGCAAGGCATGGTTTAGAGGCCGGGATAGTGGCCCGGATGGCGTAAGGGCGGCACCAGATTACAATCCAGACACACAGCCCAGGCACACAGCAGGGAGTTTCAGGATGAATTTTCTAGAACTGCAGAAGATTGTGGATCAGTGGAGCAGCGGACACGGCAGGAACTGGGGAAAATTTGAAATCCTTGCGCGGCTGACCGAGGATCTTGGGGAAATTGCCACCACGCTGCAGCACACTGAAGGATTACGCACTGAGCAGGAGAACCTGAAACTGTCCGATGACATCGGTGATCTGCTCTTTACCCTGGCAGCCTTTGCCAACGCCAACGATCTTCGCCTGGGGGAGTGTGTCAATGGCGTGCTGGAAAAATACCGTACCGAAGAAAGTCGTGAATGGTAGCAAGCTGCAGGGCAGGATAATTTATTACCTGGCCGGGTAGTCGCAACCGGACTGCTGGCGCAGCAGCGAGTGCCCCCTGCTTAAAGACCAGTCAGCCAAACGGAATACCGGTTTTTGCCGAGATGTCCCGCAACTCCTCAATGACGGGTGCAATCAGGGGAATGCCATCCCTGCAGCGTTGCTGTTCCGCGGCACGTTCAGGGTCGCCCGGGACTAGGGGGCCGGGCGTGCCGGGAGCAGCCCGCGTGCTGCGCAGGACTTGTATATAATCATCAATCTGGCGTTTGAATTCGTCCGGTTCCTGGAATGCATCGATCCGCATGGCGCCGAAAAAATGCCCGATCCCCTTGCCGACGCTGCGTTCCGGCATCTCCTGGCGCAAGGCGAAGGGCGGTGCGAAGGGACCCCAGTTGGCGCCGCTGAGGACACAGGAAAGCACGTCCACCATGATGGCAAGGCAGGTCCCCTTGTGCCCGCCGCGCTCGCGTTCAGACCCCAGCGGCAACAGTGCGCCGCCTTGCAGCATGGCCTGTGGATCCGGGCTTTCGAGCCCTTCCGGGCCAACCGCCCAGCCGCCCGGCAGGGGTTCACCCTTGCGCAGCGCCATTTCAATTTTTCCATACGCCACGGCACTGGTTGCCATGTCGATAACAATAGGCGGCTCTGTCTTGCCGGGGAAGGCGATGGCTATGGGATTGGTGCCCAGTACGCGTTCGGCGCCCCATAACGGGGTGACGAGTTTCGTTGAGTTGGTCATTGCCCAGCCAATCAGGTCTTGCTGCAGCGCCTGCAGGACATAATAACCGGCAATACCGAAATGGTTCGTGTTACACACGCTCACCCAGCCCGTGCCCGCCGCTGCAGCCTTCTCGATTGCAAGTTTGTTTGCCTTCGGCGCAACCACCAGCCCCAGCCCGTTGTCACCATCGACGGTGGCGGTGCTGGCCGTCTCGCGCACAATCCGGACCTCGGGTACAGGGTTGATGCGGCCACAACTCAGCATGTCAAAGTAACTGTGCAGTCGTGCGACGCCGTGCGAGTCGATGCCGCGCAGGTCTGCTGCGGCCAGCACCTCCGCAGCCTGCCTGGCATCTGCATCGGGCACACCAAGCCGGGAAAACACCCTGCGGCTGAATTCCTGCAATTCTTCAACAGGGAAAACCCGGGCAGCAGTCGTTTGCATCAGTGTATTTGCCTGCTTGCCGGGTCCATGTCGCCCGACAGGGACCCGGCCTGCGGGATCTCCAGTTCATTGTCGTTGGGTTTCCAGGATACCGGTGGGAGGCTGCGGGACAGGTCCGCAGGCCAGCCTGCCCTGATGTGAGTAAGTGCCTTGCCGGCAGTGATCAGGATGTCCATGGCAACCCTGACTCTACCCGTAAGCTAGTCAAAAACCAACGGCTGCCGGTGTTGCCGGCAGTTGCGTTGCCAGTTGGCCGTTGCGGCCATGCATCGACGGTTCCCCGGTTGCTGCTGCTCTGCCTGGTTCCCGGTAAACTGCTACTTCACGGCACGCAGTGATTCGCTGAAACTCTCCAGTTCACTCAGGTATTCGGCATCGTCCTTTTCCCGCTGCCAGATGCGTACCGGCAGGTAGTTGAGGGCAGGGGCGCACCATATAAAGGTTTCGCGTTTCTTGTTGTCGCGCAGCTTGGTGACCTTCACGGTGTCGAATGTGCCGGCCGGCAGTTCCAGCGTTTCCTCTCCGACCACCCTGAAGCGGTATTCCCTGAGCTTGTCGTCGTCAGCGATTTTGAAGCTTATATCGGTCTCGCCGTCACGCAGGGCAAGCATCATGGCAAGCTGCGAGGCCAGCTTGTCCAGGGTGCCGGCGGGAATATCCATTTGCGAGCTGCTGACCCCGGGATTATTGCTGACGGTCATTGCCTGCCAGTCGAATTCCAGCTGTTCCTTGCGTTCCCTGCCGCCGCTGCGCAGGTAGTGATAGGTATCCGGGCGGACGCCGGCCCCGGCAAGCGTGCCTTTGCTGGTTTCATGCAGCGTCTCCTTGAACAGCCAGGAAACCAGCTTTATCGGGGTGCTGAGCGATTCGTAGACGTAGCTGCCGCCAGCGCCGTTCTCTAGACTGATGGTGGAGGTGCCGATGCGCAGGCTGCCAAAGCGGAGTTCGTAGCTGGCGCTGAAGTCCGGCAGTGGTGCGGCATGCACCGCGGCGCCAAGGCAGGCGGTCAGCAGCAGGCAGGCCAGTGTCAGTCCGGTTCTCAGCATGGTATTTCGCTACAGTACTCCAGTTGCCGCGGTTCCTCGAGCGGTTTGCCATCAAGCAGGACCTGCCCGTCCGGCGCAAGGCCGAGACGCTGCTGCGCGTACCAGCCAATGACCAGCGGATACAGGCGGTGTTCCTGCAGCAGCACCCGTTCAGCCAGGGTAGTGGCGGTGTCGTCGGCATGAACCGGTACCCGTGTCTGTGCGATCACCGGGCCGCCATCGACCGTCGCGGTGACAAAGTGCACGCTGGCCCCATGTTCGCGACAGCCGGCATCGAGGGCGCGCTGATGGGTGTGCAGGCCGGGAAAGGCCGGCAGCAGCGAGGGATGGATATTCAGCAGCCGGCCGCGGTAGTGTTCCACGAATTCCGGTGTCAGGATGCGCATGAAGCCGGCAAGCACGACCAGCCCGGGTTGCAGGGCGTCAATGGTCGTAGTCAATGTATGGTCAAATGCGGCACGGTCCTGGTGGCAGGCATGGTCGATGACGATGGTGCGGATACCGGCGAGGGCGGCGCGCTGCAGGCCCTGGGCCTCCGGACGATTGCTGATGACAGCGCGGATCTCGACGGGAAGTTCCCCCGATTCCATGGCGTCAATGATTGCATTCAGGTTGCTGCCCCGGCCCGAAATCAGTACCACGATGGGCAGCCGTTCGGGAGTCGCGGCGGTCATGCCTGTGCTCCGCCAGGCTGTTCAACCGCCGGGTTCACGTGACCAGTCTGACTTCCGGTGCGCCGCTGGCTGGCTCGATATGCCCGATGAGACGGGCGTCCTCACCGTGCGTGGTGAGATGCTCGATCGCGGCCAGTGCATCACTGGCGGCGACGCAGACCACCATGCCGATGCCGCAGTTGAAGGTACGGAACATCTCGTCATTCGCCACGTTGCCGTTGTGCTGCAGCCAGTCGAAGATTGCCGGTTGCTGCCAGCTGGAGGTGTCCACCACTGCCAGCGTGTCGGAAGGCAGCACACGCGGCAGGTTTTCCGTCAGTCCGCCGCCGGTGATGTGGGCGAGGGCGTGCACCGGGAGATGGCTGCAGAGTGACAGCAGCGGCTTGACATAGATGTGTGTCGGCGCCAGCAGCCAGTCCGCCAGGCTGCGATCCTCCAGCATATCGCTGAGCTTGCTGCCGCTGACCTCGATGATCTTGCGGATCAGGGAGTAGCCGTTGGAATGCGGCCCGGACGAGGCCAGGCCGATCAGCACGTCGCCGGCCTGTACCGCGCTGCCATCGATGATGGCACTTTTCTCCACGATGCCGACGCTGAAGCCCGCCAGGTCGTAGTCTCCGGCTGCGTACATGCCCGGCATCTCCGCGGTTTCACCGCCGACCAGTGCGGCCCCGGCGAGTTCACAGCCACGCGCAATCCCGTTGACGACTGCAGTGGCGACATCCAGGTCAAGCTTGCCGGTGGCGTAGTAGTCGAGGAAGAACAGCGGCTCGGCGCCCTGCACCACGATGTCGTTGACACACATGGCGACCAGGTCGATACCGATGGTGTCATGCATCCCGGCTTCCACGGCCAGCTTGAGCTTGGTCCCGACACCATCCGTGCCGGAGACCAGAACGGGTTCGCGGTAGCGGTCCAGCGGCAATTCAAACAGTGCGCCGAAGCCGCCCAGTCCGGCGAGTACACCGGGGCGCTGCGTCCTGGCAACCGCCGGCTTGATGCGATCGACCAGCCGGTTGCCTGCATCGATATCGACGCCGGAATCCCGGTAGCTGAGGCTGGTGCCGCCGCCGGCGGTCTCTGGTTTTTCGCTCACTGGCGCACTCCGGGTTGATCAGGTGCGCTATGGTAGCGGTCGGCCGTGACCGGTGTAAACCCGACGGCACGGTTTGCCGCCCGGCTGTGTGCTGTGGTCAAATTCAACGGATACCCGTATGCTTCGCACAGACTCTGAACGTGGCCTGATAACGCATGGATAATTATCAACAAAGGGTGTGGTGGCCGGTCTTCCTGGGGTGTCTGCTCTGGATTGTACCCTTGGTGTCCGCTACGGCGGCTGCCAGCCTGTTCGAATCCGAGGTCGTGGTCTCGAGCCAGTCACCCGCCGAGCGCGGCAGCGCATTGCATTCGGCGCTCACCGAAGTGCTGGTCAGGGTGGCGGGGCGGAATAACGTGCTCGATACCGAACCGGCACGGGCACTGCTTGCCGATCCCGGAAAACTGGTGCAGCAGTATCGCTATTACACGCGCCCGGACAGCCAGCCGCCGGTGCTGCTGTTGTGGGTGCGCTTTGACGAGGCCAGCATCCGCCAGGGACTGCAGCAGCAGGGCGTGTCCTACTGGGGACAGGAGCGCCCCGACACCCTGGTGTGGCTGGCCGTCGAGGATCGCGGTCGACGGTATGTGGCTGCGGCGGACGATGACACAGACGTGCACCGGCAGATCGAACTGGCTGCGAGGCAGCGCGGGGTGCCGATCGTGTTCCCCCTGATGGATCTGGAAGACCAGTCACGCGCGCGTTTCACCGACATCTGGGGCGGGTTCTTCGACAACGTGCTGCTGGCTTCGGAGCGCTACAGGCCGCAGGCCGTCTTGATCGGGCGCCTCAACCGCAGCGCCTCGGGTGGCTGGTCTGCCCGCTGGAACCTGCAGGTTGGCGGCGAGCCCCGTGCCTGGACAGACAGTCGCAGCGGCCTCGCACAGCTGTCACAACAGGGAATCGATACTGCCGCTGATATCCTGGCCGCGCGGTTCGCTGTGGCCGGTGGCGGCAGTGGCAGCAATAACAACCGCGTGACCATCGAGGTCCTTGGGGTGGATTCGCTGGCTGATTATGCGCGCATCAATGCCTACCTGGAGACGCTGACCTCGGTGGCCGACCTGCAGTTGACCGAGGTCAGCGGTTCGACCCTGCGGTACGCCTTGCGGCTCAACGGCAGCCTGCAGGACCTGACGCGAACCATATCGATCGGCAGTGTACTTGAACCTGCTGCGGGGGGTATGCCCGGCAGCTTCCGGATCCGGCAGTGAAAGCCAGCGATATCCCCAATATCATCACGGTCTTCCGTTTCCTGCTGGTGCCGCCGGTGGTTCTGCTGCTGCTTGATGGCCGTTTCGGTCTGGCGCTGCTGATGTTTGGCGTGGCGGGTTTTTCCGATGGCCTGGATGGCTACCTTGCCAAGCGCTTCAGCTGGAGCAGCCGTCTCGGTGCCTTGATGGATCCGCTGGCCGACAAGCTGTTACTGGTCTCAAGCTTTATCACCCTGGGCTGGCTGAACCAGATCCCGTTGTGGCTGGTTAGCGTGGTGATCCTGCGTGACCTGGTGATCGTCAGCGGTGCGCTGGTCTACCACTTCCGGATCGAACGCCTGGAAGCAGAGCCCAGCATGCTGAGCAAGTCGAATACCGTTGCCCAGATCCTGCTGGTGCTTGCAGTGATGTTTTCAGCTGCGGTGCAGGCGCTGCCTTACCTGTGGATGGACGTGCTGCTCTACAGTGTACTGGTGACGACACTCTGGAGTGGTATTGACTACGTGTGGCGCTGGAGCCGGCGGGCCTGGCAAAAGGGTGCACACTGAAACGGGCTGCGGGCGCACGCTGCAACCCGGATGCCGCCGTACACCACAAGCTGCCCGCAGCCATCAGCAAGTCACGGATAACAAGGCGCGTCACTTTCCATGAATAATCCCCAGTTACCGCTTGGCCTGGCGCTGCGCGACAGCGCCCGGTTTGACAGTTACTTCCCCGGGCAGAACCAGGAGGCCGTCGCCAGCCTGCAGGCGGCAGCACAGGGCGCGGGTGAGTCCCTGGTCTACATCGCCGCGGCCGCGGGGTTGGGCAAGACCCACCTGCTGCAGGCGGCCTGCCATACTGCCGGCGAATCCGGGCGTTCGGCAGGCTACCTGCCGCTGGCTGAACTGCGGCATTCCCCTGCTGCAGTGTTTGACGGCCTGGAACAGCTGGAACTGGTATGTCTCGATGACGTGGATGCAATCGCCGGCGAACCGCAGTGGGAGCATGCATTGTTCGACCTGTTCAACCGGGTGCGCGATGCCGGGCGCACCCTGCTGGTGACCGCATTGCAGCGACCGGATGCCGCCGGCTTTGGCCTTCCTGACCTGGTGTCGCGGCTGGGCTGGGGGGTGAGCTATGTACTCAAGCCCATGGCGGAGTCGGATATCATGGCTGCACTGGTGTACCGCGCGCGCGGGCGCGGCCTGGAACTGCCCGGCGACACCGCGCAGTTCCTGCTGCGGCGCTTTCCGCGCGACCTGCCAACGCTGTTTGCCCTGTTTGACACCCTGGATTTTGCTTCGCTGGTGGAGCAGCGCCGTTTGACCATTCCGTTCGTTAAATCGGTTCTGGACGGCAGGCCGTAGCCAGGCAGGCGTGCGCAGCGGCCGCCCTGTGAAGACAGGCAGCGGATCGGTGCCCGGTCTGCTGGCAACCCCGGCAAACCGGCTGGCACTACGAGTCTGATGCCTTGTCGCTGTTTGTGGCTGCTGGAGCCACCGCGGCCGGTTGTGTCAGTTCTCGCGGCAGGTTGTTGTTCCCGGTGGTCTTGTGCTGGTGTACCTGCTCGCGGAGCACGGCATTTTCCGCCTTCAACGAGTTGATGCGCTGCAGCAGCAGGACATTGTCCTGCTGCTTGTAAAACATCAGCGTCACGGATGCGACAACGACCGCTGTCAGTGCAATCACAGACACGCACAATCCAAAGGTAAACTTGTGACTAAAAGCAAGCATACGACTGATTCTTATTTACTGCCCCCAGGCCGAGTGTACTGCAAACAATGGCCAGAGGGAACAGTGGCGCAATGGCTATTATTTCGGTCGCTCAGGTTGCGAAGCAGCCGGCCACTACCAGGGAGCAGGGATCACCGGGGCGTGTTGCAGGGTAAGGCATTCCTGGCCCTGCCTGGGGAGGGAACGGTTACCCGGCCTGTTTCCGGGTACCCGCGGTCACCCGCACATAGGTCAGGGCGGCGACGAACCAGAGGCTGGTGAGACAGACCTCCAGCAGGCCGAGGTGGCGGGTGACGCTGGATGTGTAGGCTTCCACAACCCCGTGGATGAAATACAGCAGGGCGAGGAAACAGCTCCAGGAGAAGGTGTAGCGACGGCCGTGGAGCAGGCCGCGCAGCGGGAACAGCAATGGCAGGAGCAGCAGCGCCAGCGCCATCGATTTGGGGATGTGGATGGCTGGTACCAGCCAGCCGTACCAGGCCAGCAGCAGGGCGAGTGTGCCGAGGTAGCCGAAGAGGGTGAGGCCGTAGAGAAATCGTGCGCCGGGCATGTGACTAATCATTCCGCTGGGTCGGCATGTCTGGTGGTTCAGCCCTGCCGCAGCGCGGTGACCGTTTCCGCAAGGCGCTTGCCGAGTGCGGTGCAGAGGTGCTTTTCCTCGCTGGTCAACGGCAGTTTGCTGTCGACCCCGGCCGTGTGGCTGGGGCCGTAGGGCGTGCCGCCGCTGGTGGTGCTGAGCAGTTCGGTTTCCGAGTAGGGCAGACCAAGGATGAGCATGCCGTGGTGCAGCAGCGGCAGCATCATCGACAGCAGGGTGGTTTCCTGGCCGCCGTGCAGGCTGGAGGTGGAGGTGAAGACTGCCGCGGGCTTGCCGATCAGGCCGCCGGCCAGCCACAGGCTGCTGGTCGAGTCGATAAAGTATTTCAGCGGGGCGGCCATGTTGCCAAAGCGGGTGGGACTGCCAAGCGCCAGGCCGGCACACTCATGCAGGTCGTCGATGCTGGCATAGGGCGGGCCGTCATCCGGAATTGTGTCCGCGGTTGCCTCGCATACCGTGGAAACCGGCGGCACGGTACGCAGCCGGGCCTGGCAGCCGGCCACGGATTCGATGCCAAAGGCGATGCGCTGTGCCATTTCCGCGGTTGCGCCGTAGCGGCTGTAGTAAAGGACGAGAATTTCGTTCATGTCATGGTCACCTGTATTGGCCGTTTACGCAGACTTCCGGTATATCTCAATGGCCACGGAATCCACGGAAAAACACGGAAAGAAAAAACCTGACAGAAAACCCTGTTAATTCATCTTTCGTCATTCCGGCTTGTACCGGAATCCGGAACAGATTGAATACGATATCCGGATTCAGGGTCTACGCTGCGCTCCGCCTGGAATCACCTGTCGCCAGAACAGCATAAGTAATTTGTCCGTGTTCTTCCGTGGATTCCGTGGCCATCATATCAGTCATCAATTAATCAAGAATCTCCAGCACCTGTTCCGGTGGTCGACCAAGGGCGGCCTTGCCGTTGGCGACGACGATCGGGCGCTCGATGAGCCTGGGTGTGTCGTGCATGGCCTTGACGAGGTCTTTCTGCCTAAGCCCCGGATTGTCCAGACCCTGTTCCCGGTACTCCGCTTCCTTGCTGCGTATGAGTTCGCGCGGTTCCATCCCGAGCATCTTCAGTATCCGGGCCAGCTCGGCCTGTGATGGAGGCGTCTTCAGGTATTCGATGATGTTCGGTTCGATGCCCTGTTCGCGCAGCAGTTCCAGCGTGGCGCGCGACTTGCTGCAGAGCGGGTTCTGGTAGATGGTGACTTCACCTGTCATTGCGGGTTTTCCTGTGTGTGTCGTTTGCAGCTCTGGTTGAGAAGGGGGCACCCTACGTCAGGGCCGGTCCTGAATCAATCCCGCCCTCTTGCAGACAAGCGTACATGCCGGGTCACCCGGTCACTACCGGGATCTTGCCGATGCGCATGCGCCACTCCCGTGGCCCGCTGGCATGCACGGAATCCCCGCGGCTGTCGACTGCCACCGTCACCGGCATATCCTCCACCTCGAACTCGTACACCGCCTCCATGCCAAGTTCCGGAAAAGCCACCACCCGGGCGGTGCGGATGGCCTTCGATACCCGGTAGGCTGCGCCGCCGGTGGCGATCAGGTAGACCGAGCCGTGCCGGGCGATGGCGGCGATTGCCTGCGGGCCACGCTCGGCCTTGCCGATCATCCCCAGTAGCCCGGTGCGTTCCAGCATGGTATCGGTGTACGGGTCCATGCGAGTCGCCGTCGTCGGGCCGGCCGGTCCCACCACCTCGTTGCGCACCGGGTCGACGGGGCCGACGTAGTAGATGAAGCGGCCGTT